>Ga0182011_10002070_pt1 | contig 17152 bp, 13 predicted proteins | sample 711E1DmetaG_FD_120481 | JGI IMG/M metagenome (GOLD analysis project Ga0182011, IMG submission 120481) | Permafrost microbial communities from Stordalen Mire, Sweden - 711E1D metaG | ecosystem: Environmental > Terrestrial > Soil > Wetlands > Permafrost | place: Sweden: Stordalen | collected... | reverse complement strand
CTGATCATGTCGGACGTGTTCATGCCGACGCTGGACGGCGTGCGGTTTCACAGTTTCGTCCGGGAGTTCACGGATGCAAAGGACATACCGTTCATCTTCATATCGGGGTACGATGACGAGCATACGCGGGGACTCGCGGCGGAATCCCCGAACGATTACTTCCTCGGAAAGACCACGCCGATCGAGGAGATACTCGCGCTGATTGAAAAGGCTACTCGCACTTCAACCAAGGGAAGCACCTGAAATGCCCAAACTCGGAACTCCTCCGGAGCCCCGGCAGCAGGACGACGATCAGCGCAGGACGGGCGCGGCACTCCCGCCGAAGACACAGGGAGGTACCCCACGGCCGTTCATGACTTCGTTCCTCGAGCACCTTGTCCGCAACAGGATCATCTCCGAAGAAGTTGCGGTGCAGGCGGCCGAGTGGAAGAAGACCAATGATCGGGACAAGCGGAGCCTGGTCGAGATCCTGAAGGAGGAATTTGGGCTCTCCCAGGATGTCCTTCACTACCAGGTCGCGCAGTTCTACGCCTTCCGGGTGATCGACATCAACGAGCGCGGCGCGCGACGTCTTCTTCCGACCGACGTGCTGAAGATCCTCCGCGGCCTGCCGGAATCGATACGGCAGCTGGCGATGCGACACAAGGTCCTCCCATACGACCTTGCGGAAAACCAGCCCGACAAGATCATTGTCGTCACGCCGAATCCGGCGGACCGGGAGATATCGGACGTCGCGCGAGCTCTGCCGTACAAGAAATTCGAAATCTGTTACATGAAAGAGCGCGACTGGGCCGAATACTGGCGCCAGTTGACCCTCGAGAAGGATCAGCCGGGGAGCAGCACTCCCGCGGCGACTGAATCGGTCGTGGAGGAGGAGGAATCGGATTTCGAAGGAGCCATCGACAGGGATATCTCCCGCGGACAGCTCCTCGGGCTCGTGGAGAATGTCTTTTCGGATGCGGTCCGCGTCGGTGCCACGGACATCCATGTGATACCCCGCTCGGCGCGCAAGACAGACGTCTGCTTCCGCATCGACGGACAGCTTGCCCTCTGGTATACGATCGAGGATACCCGGGCGGAAGCCGTTGTCGCCGTGATCAAGACCCGCGGGCAGGGAATGGACCGCTTCGAGCGGATGGCCGCACAGACGGGGGCGGTTCAGAAGACCGTGGACAGCCAGATTATCCGCTACTCGGTCTCCGTCCTTCCGGTATCTTCCCGCGAGCTGAGCGGCAAACTGGAATCCGTGGTCATCAGGGTCCAGCGTGACCCGGAGACGGTCGATATCGATACGCTTGTCGCTCAGCCCCACGCGCTTCGTGTGCTCAGGGAGGCTCTCGCGCGTCCGCGGGGTCTTGTCGTTATCGCAGGCCCGTCCGGCGGCGGGAGGACCGCAACCCTGGTGGCGGCGCTCCGCACTGTCATGAAGCCGGGTCTCAATACTGTCACCGTCGAGGATCCGATCGAGTTGTTCCTGGAAGGGGCTCGGCAGGTCAAGATCAATCCGAAGCTTGCCTTCGATGATGCCCTGGATGCAGTCCTCCGGCACGATACAGACATCGTGTACATCGGCAATCTTGACCGTCCCGCCGCCGCCGCCACGGCCCTCGGTCTGGCCGTTGCCGGACGCCAGGTGTTCGGAAAGCTGCATGCCAGGGACACAACGACCGCTGTCGCACGCTTCCTGACGATGGGGAACGAGCCTTTCATGATCTCGGAAGGACTGGGCGCGATCATCGCTCAGAGGCAGGTACGGAAGCTCTGCGAGCGATGCAAAGAACCGATGACAAAGGTGAGCCGGGAACTCGTCACGCGGCTCGGCTTTGCGGAAGACGAAGCCGCCGCAACGAAGTTTTACCGCCCGGTAGGCTGCATCAACTGCACGTCGGGGTACAAAGGGAGGCTTCCCCTTCATGAAGCCCTCGAATGGACTGATCAGATCCGGGAAATGGCCCTCTGGTCGGGTGGGAGATTCGACATACAGGCCTTCAGAGACGTCGCAGTGAGTCAGGGGACCGTAACGATACAGCGGCATGGCGTGGAGATGCTGAAGAAGGGTGTGACGACGCTCACCGAGGTGGCTGCCGCACTTGCGTGAGACCGGCACGAGTGTTACCTTTGTGGGGAGAACAAGTTACCCCTCAAGGGTAAGATTTACCGGACTGATTTTGAATTTCACCTTTCTGCTCCTATTTCGCTCATTCTGTTCACTCATTATCTGGCATAAGCCTTGCTATATATGGGCTAGAATGTAAACAGAGAATCAAGGCCTAACTCGCAGGATTTAATCAACTCACACACAACAGAAGGAGCTACGTTATGGGACAGCAGCAACTCTTACTTATCATCCTCGGCGTTATCGTCGTCGGGATAGCGGTGGCCGTCGGTATCACGATGTTCTCCGACAGCGCCGTGAACGCGAACCGTGACGCCATGGTCAATGACCTGGTCAACCTGGCATCGCGCGCGCAGCAGTTCTATCGTCGTCCCTCGTCGCTCGGCGGAGGTGGGAATTCGTTCAACGGTCTGACTGCCGATGCAACAGGTATTGGCAAACTGACAAACAAGCCTGTAAACGGCAACGGTTCCTATTATATCAAGATTGCAGGTTCGGGCGTGGGAACGGCGTCTATCGTCGAACTCGAAGGACTGGGGAACGAGACCGGCACGAATGGCACGAGCGCCGTGCTGGTCCATATCAAAGTGTATCCCAGCACCGACAGCGTCTGGACGTTGAACTGATTTGTAGTTAATAAGGGTCTCCTCAATCGGGGAGACCCTTTTCCATCTGACTGGGGGAGTACATGGGACAACAGCAGCTCTTACTCATCATCCTCGGGGTCATCGTCGTCGGGATAGCGGTGGCAGTCGGAATAACGATGTTCTCCGACAGCGCCGTGAACGCGAACCGTGACGCGATGACCAACGACCTGGTGAACCTGGCATCGCGCGCGCAGCAGTTCTATCGTCGTCCCTCGTCGCTTGGCGGAGGTGGGAATTCGTTCAACGGTCTGACTGCCGATGCGACAGGTATTGGCAAACTGACAAACAAGCCTGTGAACGGCAACGGTTCCTATTATATCAAGATTGCAGGTTCGGGTGTGGGAACGGCGGCTATCGTCGAACTCGAAGGACTGGGGAACGAGACCGGCACGAACGGCACGAGCGCCGTGCTGGTCCATATCAAAGTATTCAAAAGCGCTGACAGTGTCTGGGTATTGAACTAACCGGTGTCAATTGATGTAGCAAGGGAATTGGGGAGGGGGTACCTCTTCAGGTCGTTCTCGCGCGTTACCGGGTGGGGGATCCGGTAGACGAGCATCGCGAGTCGATCGGGGGAGGGTACCCTTTCTCTGTTTGATGAGAAACACAATCCATGTCGCGCCAGCGAACAACATTGCACCCACGTCTGTATTGATACAAGGGAGGGTCAACTGGATGCCGGAGTTTCGGATTGAGGGGGTGACGGGGGCGGGGAAGCCTGTCCAGGGTATTTTTGAAGCCGATTCCACCCGCGCCGCGAAGCAAAAGGCCACGCAGCTCGCCACGCAGCGCAATTTCAAACTTCTGCATATCGTTCCCCGCGCGACCTGGGTCTACAGGGTCCAGCGAGGCACGGAGAAGCCGATCAGCGGTGAACAGAAGGCATTTACCAAGGGGGAGGTGCAGGAAGCACTCCAGAAAATGGGGTACCGGGTCATCCGCGTCCAGCGCCGGTTCCTGGATTTTAAGGCAAAGCCCCCTGCCAGTGAGATCGTGACGTTCGTCCGCGTCAGCGCGGACCTGATCCGCCAGAAGCTCCCGTTCAACGAGATCATGCAGCTGATGGTGAACGACGTCCAGAACAGGACGCTGCGCGAGGCCATCAAGGACATCAACACTGAGCTGAAGCAGGGAAAGGACAGTGAGCGGGCGTTCATCAAGCATGAGGCTGTCCTGGGCCGGTTCACCGCCCACATGCTCGGGCTGGCTTCAAAGAGCGGCAACATGGCCGAGATCTACGACAGCACGGCCAAGTTTCTGGAGCGGCAGGCGGATTTCAAGAAAAACCTCAAGAGCGCGCTCATCACGCCTCTCGTCACGCTCGTCGTCCTGTTCGGAGCGGTGATCTACTACGTCGGCTACATCTTCCCGGCCACCGCGAAGCTGTTCGTCAAGTTCAAGATCGAGCTTCCTCCCATGACGCGGGTGACGCTCGCGATGAGCGATTTCCTCGTCAGCCACATTATCATTCTGCTCATCCTCGTCATCGTCCCGACGATTTTCGCGTTCAGGTTCTTCACGACGGAACGGGGGAGGTTCATCATGGACAAGTACCTCTGGTCCATCCCCGTGATGGGAAACCTGCTCCACAAGACGAGCATCGAGATCTTCTGCAGGGTGTTTTACGCACTGTACAGCGGCGCAGGCGAAAACATCGAGGTCATCCGCATGGCAGCGGAGGCCTGCGGAAACAAGTTCATGGAGCACCAGATCAAGACGATAGCCCTGCCGATGATGATCCAGAAGGGCGCGGGCATTACCGAGGCCTTCGAAGCCACGGGGGTCTTCACCAAGACCGCCGTTTCCCGTTTCCATTCCGGGGCCGAGACGGGGACAGTGAAAAATACCGCATTACAGCTTGCGGAGTACTACGAGAAGGAGACCTCGTATAAGATGAAGAACGCCATTGACTTCATCCAGCTCTGGATATCCATGATCATCATGATCGTGCTGACGGCGCTGACGCTTGTCTCGTCCGAGACCGCGACAATAAAACCGAAAAACCCGGCAATGGGTGCGGCTGCGGTGAGTGTTGTCAGGGAACCATCCGCCTGACTGTGCGTTGAATCTGTGGAACCCCCAACTACTGCCGACGTCCAATGGCGCACATAGACATCACCGACAAAATCGGGTTCGCTCTCCTGAAAAAGGGGATCATCGACTACGAGACCCTGGAGAAATCCCTGAAGGTCAAGGAGTCCGAGGAAAAGAAGAACCGGCGGAACCTCGGCCAGATCCTGGTGAATGATTTCAACGCCGACCACGACGCGGTCTTCCGCGAGGTGGCCGACCTGTATGCCTTCCGCGAGATCTACCTCTCGGACGAAACGCTCGACAAGCCGAAGCTGGACTTCATCAAGAGGTACGTCGACGGCCTCCCGTCGAACGTCCGCGACATGCTGGTCCAGACAAAAATGCTTCCGCTCCGTTTCGACGAGAAGCAGCCGGATAAACTGATCATCGTCGCTGCGGACCCTACAGACAGGCGCCTCCCCCTCATCGCCCGGAATTTCGGGGCCAAGAAGTACGAGGTGGCGTATTGCCGGCTCAAGGACCTCCAGAGCCTCTTCGAGCAGGTGATACCGCCCGAGAACGAGTTCCTCAAGCTGCTGGAGAACTCCCAGGTCGGCCTGCAGATGAAGGAGGAGGAGGAGGAGTCGGCGCTCGACGAGGAAACGCTCGAAGCCGAAATCAGCAAGAGCGCACTCGTCAATCTCGTCGAAGGAGCACTGGTCGAGGCCGTCCGTCAGGGGGCGAGTGACATTCATATCCTTGCGAAGGAAGGGAACCGGACGGAGTTCTGGTTCCGCGTGGACGGTTCGCTCAAGCTGTGGCATGTGCAGGACAAGACGATGCCGGAGGCGGTCGCGGCGGTCGTGAAAGACAGGTCGAAAAACGTCGACCGGTTCGAACGTGAGATGTCGCAGGACGGCTTCATCCAGCGCCTCATCGACGACACGATGATACGCTTCCGCGTCTCGATCATGCCGATCGTGGGGATCGAGTACCGGCACAAGTTCGAGAGCATCGTCATCCGCGTGCTCGATGACCGCAAGGTGATCACTGACCTGGGCAAGCTGGGGCTCATAGGGCCTGCGAGGACGTTTTTCGACAAGGCCATCAGCAAACCCCAGGGGATCGTCATCCTGACTGGGCCGACCGGATGCGGGAAGAGCACGACGCTCGTGGCCGCCCTGCATCAGGTCATCGATCCGACGTTGAACGTGCTGACCGTCGAAGACCCGGTGGAGTACATCATCAAGGGGGCGCGGCAGCTCAAGATCGGTCCGAAGATGAATTTCGACATGGCCATCCGCGGGATCCTCCGTCACGACCCTGACATCGTCCTTGTCGGAGAGATGCGTGACAAGACCACTGCGGAGATCGCGATCAAGCTCGCGAACACCGGACACCTGACGTTCTCCACGCTTCACACAAACGATGCCCCGAGCGCGGTGAGCCGTCTCTACAAGATGGGGATCGAGCCGTTCCTGATCGCCTATGCGATCAACATCATAGTCGCCCAGCGCCTGATCCGTACCCTCTGCTCGGCCTGCAAGCGCCCGATACCCAGGAACGAGATCGATCGCGAAACGTACATAAAATTCGGCTTTCCGCCCGAGGACCTGGAGAAGATCACAGTGTACGAAGCCGCCGGATGCGACAAGTGTAACGGCGGTTACAAGGGGCGCGCCGCCATCCATGAGGCCCTGTACTTCACGCGGGAGATCCGGAATCTCATCGTCCGCTCCGGTGAGGAAGTTGACGAGGAGGCCGTGAGGGTGCAGGCGGCAAAGGACGGGATGTGGGACCTTCGCCGCGCCGGCATCGAGCGCATCAAGCTTGGCCAGACGACGCTGGAGGAGATCGCATCGGCAACGACGGCCGACTGACGTCGGGAGGGGTGCAATGGGAGGGACTGGAGTATGAATCTCGGTCAGATGATGATGGCCATCGGGGCGATTGTGATGCTCGGGGTGTTGATCCTGAACACGAATTCCACGATCTACCAGACAAACGACATCATGTACACGAGCGAATTCGGCGTCACCGCGATATCGCTCTCGACGTCGCTCGTCGAGGAGGCGATGGGGAAAATGTTCGACAAGGTGGTGGCCGACTCCAATGCCGCCGCACTCATCGATTCTACGCTTCTCACCCTCCCCGGATCTCTCGGCCCGGAGGCGGGTGAAGGTTACCGCGGCTATCCTCCCTTGAGCGGGAACAGAGACTTCGACGACGTTGACGATTTCAACAATCTGAAGATTTGCTACCACAGCGAGGTCCCCGCTGACGCCGACGCGACGCCGGGCTACATCCAGGTTACCGTCCCAGGTATACGCGCCAAATACTACGTCACATGTACGGTGACGTACGTCAACCCTCCCAATCTCGATGCCGCCTATGCGGTCAGGCAGACATGGCACAAGAAGATCACAGTGTTCGTGACAAGCCCTTCGGCCACGGGCATCACGGGGGTGAAGCCCGACACGCTCGCCTACCCGGCTATCATGAGCTACTGGAATTGAACCCCTAGGGGGTAAGAAGGGAGAGTCTGAATGTCCGTCATGCTCGATCTCATAGGCTCCGTACTCATCGCGGGGTTTGTCATACTCATGGGGCTCCGGCTGAACGAAACTATCTCCGGGAGCGCTGACGCGTCGATGGCCGGCCTGAACGTCCAGCAGTCAATGGCGGCCATCGTCCAGGACCTCGAGTCCGATTTCCGCAAGATCGGGTACACTCTTCCCGATCCGAGACTGAGCATCGCGCTCGCGGACACGGGCCATATCAAGTTCTATTCCGACCTCTACCGGACCGGCACCATCGACAGCGTGGAGTGGTTCACCGGTCCCGTTCTCACGACACTGCCGAATCCGAACATCCGGGTACTCTTCAGGAAGTTCAACGGCGACGATGCGCTGGGGGCCGCCGGGCTCGGGGTGACGCAGTTTTATCTGCGCTACTTTAACGCAAAGGGGGACACCATTTATCCTCTCGATGCTCTCCACTACAGCCAGATCTGGACAATCGAGATCTCATTGCGCGTGGAGAGTCCGTATAAGATTCAGGATGCGGTGAACCCGGACAACAGCCAGTTCGCCGCGGCGTACTGGCGTCAGACACGTCTTTCCTCACGCAATATCAAACGACACGGCGGATAAGGGGGGTGCTATGGGGAGGTCAAGCATTATTTACGTCGTAGGGTTGACGCTGATCGTGGGGCTGGTGCTCAATAACATCACCCGCAACAGTGTCAGCTCGATGGACACGTATTCGATGTATTACGGGTCGACGCAGGTCCATAACATCGCGGTTTCCGTCGCAAATGTCGGGACGCAGTACCTGCTCAACTACAGCGCCTTCCCGTCGAACTTCGGCGCCGATTTCTTCGGGGGGCACGATTCGGTCATATATTTCAACAACACTCCGCAGCCGCTCTGGGTCACACTCCGGAGCGTCGCGTGGACAAATATGACCGACCAGAACGGGGTCCCATTCCGTGATACTGTGGAGGGGGTCTTCAAACATGTGCAGTTCGCCAAGTTCAGCTGGTTCACCGAGACCGAGACCAACGGCTATGTCGGGCCTGACGGTACCAACGGACCGTTTAAGGGGCAGGACGATTGGAAGATCACCGGCGACTCCGTGTACGGTCCCGCGCACACAAACGGGAGGTTCCATCTGGACGGGACGCCGTACTTTGACCAGAAGTTGACCGCCGCACTTGCCGCACAGCTCGGTCCGTCAGGCAACCCCACATACAATGGCGGGTACGAGTGGGGCGTCCTTGCGAAGCGCCCCAGCATGGCAAATCTCCAGACCAACCTCACGTCCGCTGCGACGCTCGGCGGCGGGCTCTTTGACGAGACGTCCGGAATGAACGACGTCGCATTGACGTTCATGAACGACCAGGTGCGTGTCCAGATCCCTCCGAACGGGAGCATGCGTGACACGACGATGGCGATCAGCGCACTCGCGCCCAATGGCGTCATCGTCGTCAAGAATGCGGACCTCCGGATCAAGGGGACGTACAATGCAGATCTCACGGTGGCGGCATTCGGAAATTCCGGGGCCGCGACGAACAAGGGAAATGTCTGGATCGACGGGGACGTCGTGGCGAAAACGAGCCCTGTCGGAAATCCAGCCTCGACGGACATGCTCGGGGTCGTGGCGGGACGGATGGCGTATATCACCGAGAATGCCACCCGCAACGCTTCGTCGGTCCTCAACATACAGGCCACGGTCTACTGTCAGACCGGTGAATTGACTGCCGAGAATTTCTGGAATATACCGCCGAGCGGGAGAGTCAACCTCTTCGGCGGCGTCACGCAGACCACCGCCGGGAGCCTCGGTTTGTTCAACCCGGGTCCTCCTCTGACGTTCCTGAACGGGTTTTCGTACAGCATCAAGAACGATCCGAGGTTCGACCACCAGCAACCCCCATATTTTCCATATTCGGACAGCTTCGAAATGGTCTCATGGTGGGAGAATTGAAGAAATCCCGGGTGTGCAGGGATGCATGAGCGGTCATAATACATTCATTTTTATGCCATTGCCTGTCGGAAATGAAGTCCCTGCTCAGATGACGGGCAGTGAGCTTTGTCCCGGTTTGACTTGTTGACAATGGATTCGTCATTGGATATATTCATAGTTGGTTTTCGGTTCAATCATTCGTCAAATCTCGCGATATGATAGAGACTGCAATACGGACCCTGCAGGAAATCTCCGGAGCCATCCCTGACACTGTGCCGGGGATGGAGAGGCAGATGCTCATCGGCGACCTGCTGACCAAGCAATCGCCCGCAGAGCGGACTGCGCTCCGGAAACTCATGGACAGTTACCTCATGAAGATGTCGAACATCAATGCGTCCGACATTGACATGGGCGGATACGGCACGGGAGGGAATGTCTGGTACCGGATCTACGGGGAGAAACGCCCCGCCAAGGACCTGGGGAAATTTACGCTCGATGAATTCAACGTCCTCATTCAGAGTATTCTGATCGAGCGGCAGCGACTGTTCCTGTATGAGAACCGGAGCCTCGATCTCTCGTACAGCATCGTCGAAGACGATCAGATGTACCGGTTCAGGGCGAACGCGTATTTCGACCTCGACCACCTCGCGCTCAACATGCGTGCCATTCAGGCGACCGTGCGCCCCTACAAGAATCTCGAGTTCCATCCCAATGTGACGAAAATGCTCAGCCTTGCCCACACGGAGCAGGGGCTGACGCTTGTCACCGGTATCACCGGCTCCGGGAAGAGCGCGACGCTGGACAGCATCATCGATGCCAACAATCACACTGTCGACGGCCATGTTGTGATCATCGCGTCCCCCGTGGAGTATGTCCACAGGCCGGACCACTGCATCGTCCGGCACAGGGAAGTCGGTCGCGACACGCTTTCGTTCAAAGAAGGAGCGATCCAGTCTCTCCGGCAGGACCCCGATATCATCGTCATCGGGGAGATGCGTGACCCGGACACGATCCTCACCGCGCTCGAAATCACGGACAGCGGACACAAGGTCTTTTCCACACTGCATACCGCCTCGGCGGTGGAGACGATCGACCGCATCATCGGTGAAGTCCCCGGCCCCGAACAGGAGCGCGTCCGCATGAGGCTTGCCGACACGCTCACCGCCGTCATCTCCCAGAAGCTGGTTCCGAGCCTCGACGGCAAGCGTCTGCTCGCGAAGGAAGTCATGATCGTCATCCCGTCCGTCCGCGCCGCCATCAAGAACAACAACACGGGCGAAATCTACCAGATGATGGCTGAGTCGGGGGACGTCGGCATGACCACGCTGGAGCAGGACTTGAAACGGTTGTACATGCAGAAGAAGATATCCCTGGAAAACGCGATCGTTGCCGCCAACAACAAGCGCCGCTTCCAGCAGATCATGAACATCACCCAAGTGGGTGATTGAGTTTGTCTCCATTCACAACAGACAAAGTCCCCCTATGGTCACGGTAACCGGACGAGGAAAATCGGTCCTGGGCGTCTTCGTCGATGGTCTAGATGTCAAGCTTGCACACCTGACCATCCGCAAGAAGCGTGTCACTGTCCGGGATCTGAAATCGGCGACGCTGATCACGAAGCTCCAGGAGCAGAAACCGGCCGAGACGATGGTCCCGGCCATGGGAGAGAGCACTGATGCATTCAGCCTCGGTGAGACCTCCTCGACCGAGGCCCTCCCTGAAGCCCAGACTGATGACAACAATGCGGTGCTGCTCGGGCTTCTCGCCCAGTATCCCGTAAACAACTACTCGCTCACCTACAGTCTGGCCGAGCCGGCGATCTATTACCACGTCCTTGAAAGCGATTTCGGACTCAAGGGGACGAAGCTCAAGGACCGCATACTCGAGGAGCTGAAGAACATCCGCGCGTTCCAGCCGGCCGCGGACGCCGTCGATGCGATCAGGACCGACGAAGGAAATCTTCTCTGCATCGTCCGCGAGGACGGCCTGAGCCTGATCAATTCCCTGGAAAACGTCAAAGGGTTCATGGGCGGACGCATCCCGTTCATCCCGGCGATCGACAGCTCGGACGTCTCGCTGATGAACCTGGTCCGCCTCAACTACGACCTCCAGCCGCAGGAAGTGTCCGTCATCATCTATGTCGGGGTGGAGTTCACGCGCCTGATATTCATGCGGGGCGACCAGTTTTATCAATTTGCTCCCATCCTGGGCGAAGGATACGATTCGCCGAATCTCCTGAACACCGTCTACAGCCGTCTGCTGCTGGAACAGGACAACCTGGCCATCCCGAGGATCAACCGGATCATACTCGCCGGGGAATCCAAGCGGATCGGGTTCCGCGATTTTCTCCTCCAGCAGCTTCCCGACCAGGAAGTTGAATATCTCCTCGCCCCGCGCCTGGATACCTCCGAGCTCAGCGCGGAACAGCAGGAGACCATCTCCGACTATGCCGTCCCGATCGGGGCGGCATGGAAAGTCCTTGACACGGATAACCCGAACATCTACAGGATAAACCTGCTCCCTGCGGAGGTCCGCGAAGGACAGCGTGTCTTCAAGCTGGCCTGGCACGGATATCTGCTCCTCCTCCTCCTCTTTTTCTCGACTATTTTCTTCACCTGGACGATTGCGCAGAAGGGGAAGGAGATCAAGGAGCTTCGGGAGGTCCTGATGCTCAAGGAGGGTCAGCGGGCGGAAAACCAGACGCTCTCGAGTTCGATCGACGCACTCCAATCGCAGCTCGTCCGGTATAAGACCTCGCTCGCACTGTACGATTCGCTCGTGCCGGGCTCGGAGCGCTGGAGCAAGGTCCTGACCCAGATCAGTCACGGCGTCGAGGATCTCAATTCGATCTGGCTCTCCGATTTCACCGCGGGGGAGAACAGCGTCCTCCATCTTAACGGGTTCGCCGTCTATCGTACCCGTATCCCGCGGCTCTCAACCCTCTTCGACAACTCGCTTTTGAAAGAGGTGGATGTCCAGGCAATTCGCGAGCAGACCGTTTACCGGTACCAGATCGAGGTCCCTGCGCTTGCCGGCGGCCAGTAATCACTGAAGGAAAAGGAGAACGGTCGTGTCATATAAAATCCGCAACAGTGTCGCGCTCGGCATCCTGTTCCTCGTCATCATGGGTGTGGGGACGTACATACGCGCGTTCAACCTTCCCCGGAAAGCGAAGACGATTGAAAAGCAGGTGAAGCAGATCGACGAGGAGCTGCAAAACACGCCGAACCTCGTCAACCAGTTCAACGACCTGAGCGCGCTGCTGACCGACACCCAGAAGCGGTGGGAGAACCGGAACAAGGACATCCCCCCCGTGGACATCACCTCGCAGAGCTACGCCTACTTCAGCCGGCTGATCGACCTGAGCGGGTACGTCAAGCTCGACATGGTCTACAACGGCCTGCAGTCACACGGCAGCTACGGTTATAACGTCTATAACCTGAAGGGAGAAGCCCCATTCGACAATTTCTACAGGTTCATCTGGTACCTGGAGAACGACAGGAAGCTCTTCAAGATACAGTCGATCTCGATGAAGGGGATCGAAGTGGCCCCGACGGAAAAGGAAGAGGGGAAGGTCCTCGTGACGTTTGACATGCTCGTCCATGCCTACTTTTCCTCCGTGGCCGAGCTCTCCAGCTCCATGGGGGAGAGGTCGATCACCCCGAACACGCTGAACGTGGATCCCTTCACACCCGTCATCTCGAGCGGCATCACCCCGAACACGCGCGAGCTCGTGGAGATCGAACGCTCGGACCTCAAGGCCGTGATCACAGGGAAGGCGTACGTTCTCGATCAGAGCAACAACATCCGGACCCTCCAGGAAGGGGATGAAATATATCTCGGGTACTTGACGAAAATCGATCCCGAAGGCGGACGCATCGAGGGGACGCTGAATAAGGGGGGCATCATCGAAAAGGTCGAACTGAAGATCCGCTATGGCCCACTTCAAACAGTTGTAAAAAAATAGGACCGAGGATATCATGAAGAAGACAGCGTTGTTCGTGGTTCTGGTCATGGCGTGTGCCGCGCGGGATGGTGCGTACGCACAGGGGGACCAGGCGTGGCAGAAACAGACGCGCGGCTACACCTCCCCCCAGGAGCTGGTCTCCATCGCACCGACGACGCCCCTGGACCGGGCGCTCACGGCCATCAGCGAGATCAGCAAGAAATTCACAGGGAAGATCATCATCGACACCGAGCGCCGCACGATGCCGATCAACGTCGACATCCAGGGGATGCAGTGGAAGGACGCGCTCGAGGCGATCTGCCGGAAGAACGACATCTGGTTCACGGAGTACGAGAACTACATCCAGATCGGCGCCGCGGCCGGCTCTGAAGCGGGAAAAAATCAGCCCGGTGCCATCACGACGACCGGTCCGGGGGGGGGCGGGGACGTCGAAATCCACAAGGAACCGGCCAATTTCAGGAGCCGGGAAGTCAAGATCTCGACGGTCTTCTTTGAAGTCAACCTCACCAAGCTCGACCAGGCGGGCATCGACTGGAAATTCATGAAGAGCACGAGCAACGTGGACATCAATTCCTCGTTCCTGGGAGCGACACAGGTCACGAGCACCATCTTCAAGACCGAAGTGACTCCTCACGTGAGCTTTGCGAATCTCGACTTCATTGCGAGTATCTTCTCGAACTACGAGCTGGGGGAGATCATGAGCAGCCCCGATATTGTCGTCCGATCGGGGCAGGAAGGGCGCATCCAGGTCGGCCAGGATTTCTCGATCCGTGAGCGTGACTTTGCGGGAAACCTCATCGACAAATTCTACAGCGCGGGCACGATCGCCAAGGTGACCCCGCAGGTCATCACGGAGCAGGGAGTGAGTTTCATACACATGAACGTGGACGTCGAGCGGAGCGATGTCCAGCCCGGCGCCATCAGCACGATCATCAACAAGACCAAGGCCACAACGAACCTGCTCCTGCTGGACGGCGAAGAGACGATCATCGGGGGGCTGTATAATTCCGAGAATGACGTCGTCCGCGAAGGGATCCCGTTCCTGAAGGATCTCCCCTGGTATGTCTTCGGGCTCCGGTATCTCTTCGGTTTCAACAGCGACAACCTTGTGAAGAAGGAACTGGTGATCCTGCTGAAAGCCGAGCTGGTCCCCACGCTTCAGGAACGGATCACGCAGAAGACGAAAGAGGACGGCATTTTCGATCGTTGGCTGCTGGATCAGATGAGGTATGAACGTCACGTCTCGCTCAAAAAGGCTGAGTGACCGCGTTGACAGGTCCACACAACGAAAGGGACGGCACCCAATGAGAAAGACATTCTGTGGAGTTCTCTTTGTCGCGGCGATGGGGGCACTCGCCGTGTCATGCAGCAACAACAGCTCGAACAGTCCCCAGGCGGGAAAAGGGGTCGTGACGGGGATTGTGAGCGATCAGACCACGCAGACACCGCTCTCGGGTGTCACGATTTCCGCACAGAGCCTTACGGCCGGGACCCAGTCCGAGGTCACGACTTCCACCGGGGCCTATTCGTTCTCGTTCAACATCGACAGCACATCCACCGTGGTCCTCTCGTTCCACATCTCGGGCTGGCGCGACACCTCAATCGTCGCCCCGATCCGTGCGAACGCCACCCCAACGTCGGTCAACGTGTCGATGGCGCGCCGCTCCCAGATCAGCGGCGGCGGGGGGAGCGGGATTGCCCAGACGATCGCCTTCCTGGGGGCGGTGCCTCCTGAAATCGCGGTGAAGGGGGTCGGCGGGTCGGAGACCACGACACTGACGTGGGAGGTGAGGGACTCGCTCGGGCTCCCTGTCGACGTTTCTCATTCGATACAGCTGACGTTCACGATTGCCAGCGGCCCGGGTGGCGGAGAATTCCTCTCCCCGACCGTCGTAACGACGAACACTGTCGGACAGGCGATCATGACGCTCAGCTCGGGGATCAGGGCGGGTGTCGTGCAGGTCACGGCAACAGGGACCGTCGCATCGGGGACAGTGAGCACTGCTCCCGTCCGTATCGTCATCGACGGCGGCTTCCCCGACCAGGCGCATTTCACCGTCGCCGCCCACAACTACAATCTTCCCATTCTGGGGACCATGGGCGTCCATACCCCGGTAAGCGTCCTGGTGGGTGACAGATGGAGCAACCCGGTGGCACAGAACACGGCGATATACTTCAGCAGTTCGGCCGGTGTGATCCAGCCGAAGGTGTTCACAAATTCCGACGGACAGGGATCATCGGACCTGATTAGCGGGAACCCCGGCCCGCTCGGGTCCCACGCCGCCCCGGTGAACGGCCTCCGCCCCTCCGGCGACGGGTACCATTACATTGCCGCGAGGACCCTCGGCCAGGCCGGCTCACCGGTGATGGACAGCATACTGGTCCTCTGGAGCGGTGCGTCGATCATCTCGGGTTTTGCGCCGACCACATTTAACATCCCGAACGGTGGCAGCCAGACATTCACGTTCACCGTTGCCGACGCCCTCGGCCATCCGCTCTCCTCCGGGACGACGATTTCGGTTATCGCGGCCATCCCGCCCCCGCCCGACCCGAGCGCGACGGAGAACCAGATTATTGTGACGTTTGGACTGAACGGCAGTCTGACGCTGAACGATCTCCTCGTCCCCGGCCCCGGAAACACTCAGTTCTCCTGCAGGCTGAGTGACGGCAACAGCGCATTCATCGATACGGCGGGCACGCGGACCACGCTGACCGTTTTTGTCAACGGACCGAACGGTCAGGCCACGTTTACGATCGACGGACTCGTGCACTAGCATCTGTTCGGTGTACGGACACAGAGGCCCCTGCGGAAGTATCCCGCCGGGGCCTCGTCCATGTCATGGAGGGAGTGGATACGGGCACCTTCGCGGATCGTTTCGGGCCGGTCGTTTGCCAATGCGAAGAGTTTGGGGTACATTGCTGCATGAGACTCTCCTCGTTCGCCTGGACGCTTGTTTTTGCCGTCCTGATCGTTCGACTTACTACGATCTATTTTGAGATCTTCCAGGGTGCCGGTCCGCCGACATTGGATGTGGACATGTGGTTGGAAGGGAATACGCCAAGGCCGTTTGGAACACGCGTCCTTGTTCCATGGGTCGTTCTCGGTGCGAGCCGGGTTGTTCCTGAAGCGACTCGCCAGCGGATTGAGGCGGGGACGCTGCGCCTGCCGATTCGCGCTCTCCCGGCGCGTGTGGAGTACCAGGTGCTCGGCGTCCTGGTGATCCTTTGCTTCGCCGGATACACGGTCGTCATGCGAAAACTGGTCCGGTCGGTGTTCGAAGCAGGAGGTCTCCAGGTCAATCTCATCACCGGCTGTTCGCTGCTTCTGATGCCGGTGATGTTCCGGTACCACAATTATTTCTACGATCCCGCGACATTGGTTCTGAGCACGCTGCTCTGGTATCTGATGTACCGTGAGCGCTGGACGATGTTCCTGCCAGTGTTCATACTCGCCTGCTTCAACAAGGAGACAGCGCTCCTGTTTCTGGTTTCGGCGGCGCTTTGGTGGAACCATCGAGCAGGAGTCCGGCCGGGTTTGCCTCACCTCGCCATCCTTCTGTCCGCCGGACTCCTCGTCCGGATCGGCATCGCTGTGCTGAGCTCTCATCTCCCGGGATCATTGCTCGAATTCCATCTCTTTGATCATAATCTGTCGCGGCTTTTCATGTTTTTTGAGCCCATCGACCTTGTGAGCACGCTCTTCATCGGGTTTCTGGTGTTTTCCTATTGGAAGGAGAAGCCCGCCCTCCTGACGATAGGGACAATCCACCTCGCCATCCTCGTGGCTGCGGCGGTGTTCTCAGCGTACGTGGATGAATATCGCCAGTACTTCGACTGCTACCCGATCCTTGTTCTCACAATGGCGTATTCACTGATGAAGCTCGGCGGAGGACCTATTGTCCCCGCACCAGCCTGTGGTTCGCCACTCCGGGACGCGGGTCCCGG
>Ga0182011_10002069_pt1 | contig 17153 bp, 18 predicted proteins | sample 711E1DmetaG_FD_120481 | JGI IMG/M metagenome (GOLD analysis project Ga0182011, IMG submission 120481) | Permafrost microbial communities from Stordalen Mire, Sweden - 711E1D metaG | ecosystem: Environmental > Terrestrial > Soil > Wetlands > Permafrost | place: Sweden: Stordalen | collected... | reverse complement strand
TCGGCGTGGGAGACTGCCCGGAATAATGGACAGAAGGGTGTGGACTGGCAATTTACTACCGAAACAGCGAGGGTAAAATTAAAAAGACTTTACCCTCAGTTTAAGAGTTGACAGTGTACTAGTTTTGCTTTGTCTAAGAAAAATGCTTTCTTTAGAACTTCAATTTCATGTGCTCTGCCAATAAATTGTTGCAGTCGTCCTACAGAACTTGGCATGTCCATTTCTTTTCCTTTTGATTCATCGGTCATAATTTTACTAACCTATCACAAAATTACCAGAATTATTAAATGTAAAAACTTCAGCAGATTAGCAAAAGATTAGCAAAATTCTTGATTAATAGCAAATATTAGTTGAAGTCGATACTAACTATGGTACCCCAGGGGGGATTCGAACCCCCGACAAACGGTTTAGGAATTTATCGGTTTGGCCTGATTTACTATCAGAATGTCCCTTTTTGTCACTACGGTCAAACACTAAATTACGCATGAAGGTGAGTAGTGGTTAGAAACACAGAATAGCAAGGGAATAGCAAAATCGAATCCGTCAACAAGGAATTATTTAAGTATTATCTTAGCCGCAGCCGCAAGTTCTTGTGTTATAGATATTTGTTTAAATTTCTCTGTTGGCCAACCCAATAAATTAGCATGTCTACACGGGAGAGGATCTGGGACAACAGTCAATTTCTGACTTAAAACAGTAGATGTTTTGATTTCACCTACCCCATAGAGCGTTTTAGGAGTTGGCATTTTTTCTATCACATCAGTTCTACCAAGTTCCCATATTTGATCCATATTAAGTCCATCGATGCGTTCAACTGATAGCGTCAACCCTTTTGTCGGTTCAAAAGCTTTAGGTTTTACCGCAGTTTGAGAGAAATATGAGCGTTCAGTTAAAAAACGCCCAAGCAATTCATTTGCATTAACATCCGGAGATAATTCCAATTCCGTTTCTCACACAAATAAGCGTCTGATATTAGCGATAATATTATCTGGAATTGTATCGTAAAAAAATTCGATACCATTTGACTGTATTACTCCGAACAGACCAGCATAGAACAGTTCATTTTGACGTCCAACCTCGAATGAAAAAACCTGTCGGCTGCCTCTAAACCACTCAAATATGACGCCACCATCAGACGGGCGAATATTAATCTCAGGTATCGGTAAATCATAAGGCAAAGATAACGCAACATTAATTGCAGTTGAATAAGATTTTTCATCAATTCGCTCTGATTCCTCGCCATCCCAGGGTTCCTTTGAGTATTCTTTAAAGAGTTGATTTAGTCTTTCTAACAGGATTGAAATATGCTCCCCAAAAGTATTTGTTCGATTTAACTCGGCTTTTAGTTCATTAGATTCATTTTGAATGAAACCTGCCGTTGTACTCATCCCAAGGTTTTGAGGGAAATTAAAATAGCCACTTTTCTCTCTACTAGTAAGTTGAATCATCATTCGTATATCCTTATAGTATTTTCGGTTATGCTCCCGAAAAATATCTTATTTTTCAACAATCTAATTTTTTCAAAGATTTTTGATATGCTATCTTCGGGAAAACCAGCCTCTTGAGCTTCAAATACATCGATATCCAAAACCACGCCAATAAAACCTTCTTTAGGGCTATTTGTCATCGCTTGAATGACATTTGCTGTGAGACCGTCATCATGCAACACTAATCTTGTTAGAAAACTGCTCATCTTGTGCGGCAATGATTCGGGGATTGCAGGCGGTGCAGTCAAATATATGCTGTAATCATCGATCGGAATCTTAAAATCTAACCTATTTATATATCTAGCAGCTAATCGATTTACAATGATTGGCGAAGAAAATGCACGGTACAATTCCCATAACCTACTGGCTTCTGATAAAACGGTTTTCCAATCTGAATAAGGGTTGAGTCGACTAAATGTAAATCCATCTATTCTGAATTGGGCTATGTCTTTCTCATCTTCAGATTTGAATACATAACCTTGAATCCCTTTATCTTCAGCCTGTTGTTCAAATTTTCCGCTCGAAATGCCAAATGACCCAACTAGTAACTTTCTAGCCTCGTTTTTGGGGTATCGACTTCCAAGTTCATTCTTCAAATCCACAAATTTTTGGGGATCGAATCCGTCTGGAAGAACTACTCGGAAATCTATCAGAGCTTCTACTATTGGAGCATTATTTAAGTGTCTTGTTTCAGTCATTTCATCGCTCCAATCATTGGATTTTATACCAACATTCTATTTTTAGTAAATATTCTAGCTTAATTCTAACACAGTTTCAATCTGGGTCAATGAGAAGTAAGTGGCTCTATCCCAACGGTTCTAAACTTTATTTTTACCATCAGTTGCCCAAATCCTGACATATCCCATTAAACTGTTCTAGAGCCGCCTCAAGGTTATCAGCGATTTCACGGGCAAGAATCTCCGGCGCAGGCAGATTTGCCGAGTCTTCGACGCTGTCATCTTTCAACCAGAAAATATCCAGACTCACCTTATCGCGCTTTATAATGTCATCATAGGAGAAGACTTTGAATCTTTCCGTCTCCTGCCGCTCGAAGCGGTTAGTGGGGTTGTAGCATTTGATGAAGTCCGTAAGGTCACCTGAGTCCATCGAATTGGTTTTCAGAGTGAAGTGAGTGTTTGTCCGCAGGTCATATATCCATAGTTTACTTGTCCATGGTTTTTCGCTGGCGGGTTTCCGGTCGAAAAAGAGGACGTTCGCCTTAACACCCTGAGCATAGAACAGACCAGTTGGCAGTCTTAAAAGCGTATGCACGTCACATTCTGCCAGTATCTTCTTTCGCACGGTCTCCCCGGCGCCGCCTTCAAAGAGTACATTATCCGGCACAACAACTGCCGCCTTGCCTTGGATTTTGAGCAGCGTTTTAACATGCTGTAAAAAGTTCAGCTGTTTATTGGAAGTAGTCGCCCAGAAATCCTGCCGTTCATAGATAAGCGATTCTTTATCTGCCTTACCTTCGTCGTTTACGATGGTGATGCTGCTCTTCTTACCGAAAGGCGGGTTAGTGAGCACGATGTCATAGCGGATGCCGGGGTCCGAAATTAAAGAATCGCCAACCTCAATCGGGCTTTCATCCCCGCCGATGCCGTGCAGAAACATATTCATGACGCAAAGCCTGACGACGTTATCTACGATATCTTTTCCGCTGAATGTGCTCAAGTTCAATGCTTTCTTCTGCTTAATATCCAGTTTGAAATTATTGGGGTCTGATAAATAGGCATAGGCTGCCAGTAAAAAGCCGCCGGTACCGCAGGCCGGGTCATTAATGGTCATCCCAGGTTGGGGACGCATCACTTCGACAATCGCCTTGATTAACGGGCGGGGCGTAAAATACTGTCCGGCGCCGCTTTTGGTATCTTCTGCGTTTTTCTGGAGCAGCCCTTCGTAGATATCACCTTTGACATCTATGTCCAATCCCATCCAGACTTCGCCGTTAATCAGTTCAATCAAACGCCTGAGTTTAGCCGGGTCCTGGATTTTGTTTTGTGATTTTCGGAAAATAACGCCGATGATGCCTTTTTCTTTACTTAAATCCTCTAACAGATGGCGATAATGAACTTCCAGTTCATCACCGTCTTTCTGGAGCAGGCTTTGCCAGTCCAGCCCTCTGGGGATACGGGCAACCTGATTAAATGGCGGCTTAGTGCGCTCATCTGCCATTTTCAGAAAGATGAGATAGGTTAATTGCTCAACGTAATCTCCATAACTGATGCCGTCATCACGGAGCACATTACAATAATTCCAAACCTTTTGAATAATTGAGGCTGATTCAGCGGACATTAACAGCCCTCCCTCGTTTTGAATTCATATTAATTTTCATCTTCTCTGCTTTTATCCGCTCCAATAATTTATCTGCGGGTTCATCTTCCGGGTCGTGTGGCACCAGTTTCCCTTCAAAGGCTTGCTTCAGGATACTTTGTCGTAACCTTTCGGATTGTTTTAAACTCACTTCAATAGTTGCATCTATCTCATCAGCCACTGAGAAACAACTCTCAATTCCCTCGACGATTTTTTGTTGTTCAGCCAGTGCGCAAAACGGAACGGGCATCATAGCTAATTTGGTTCCATTTACATTAGCCTGTCCGACTTGCTGAGTTACGACAGAATTGATGTATTGCCTACCATAAAATGAATTGATAAAATATGTCATAAAATCAGGGTCATAAGCGTCTCTATTTGGCTTAATCCTTATTAGATATGAAGCAAATATTGCTCTTGGCTGAGAATTATTATATTTTGCTACTTTCCCTACCAACTCTGAGCTATTTGTTCGGTTAAATAATATGTCGCCATCTTGAAGCAATAATTCACCTATCAGCGGATATGTAGACGGGAGATATTTCAATCGATCAAATATCAGTTTCCCTTCTTGAATGTTACCCATTCTTACAACAGGTATACCTGCCGAATCATCATTGGTTTTTTCCGACGTTCCATATTGTAAAGCCTCAACTATCTCCCCTATCCTTGCCCACGTCCACCCTTCCGGTAATTCAAGCAAATCTGTGGTATCAATCTGTGGCAATTCTTTGTATTTACCGTTCTTCTTTCGCTCTATCTTTATCCTTTCAAGCAAAACCGAAGCCGGTTCAAGTTCTGCCTTGTGTCCTTCCCGCCATTTTGCGGTGAGTTCTCCATTAAAGGCGGATTTCAAAACTGATTGTCGATAACGTTTAAGTTGAAGCTGTACCTTTTTCAGTTCATTAACCCCGTTATCCAGTCGTGTGAAAAGTTCTTCAATTTTGGTTACAATGCGTTTTTGTTCGGGTAAAGGTGGGAGAGGAATAGCAAGATTTCTTAACTTATCTCCTGTGATGGCATTAAATGTAGTGCCGGTTCCTTGCCCTGATAGAATTTGCTCATGAGCCCGTATTAGGTACAAAACAAAAAACGGTTCAATCCCACCCAGTCCTCGTATTGCTGCCAGACCTCGACCTATACACGACCGGCCTGGACTAATATTGGTTGGTCCGACTGGAGCACGCACCGAAATCAATACATCATTTTTTTCAGCTATTTTTCTCGGAGCAGTGCACCATTTTTGAGGTAACGGATACACGTCACCAAATTCTAATTTACCTTGGTAAAAAGGCAATCCATTCTCTTCTTCGTTATATGTTACTGATGGTGGCGATTGACCTTGAATAATATCGGTCAATTCTACGAGCCGAGTCCAAACCCATCCCTTAGGAAGTTCAGTTAAGTTTATGTCTTGTTCTGTCACGCTATCAGCGCTCCATTAAGTCCTTCTAGGATGTTATTCAACTGCTCACCAAAGACCGTACCAGCTTTTATGGCACCACCTCGTTCCTGGAACGGTGTCAGCTCAAGGTCTTCCACAGTAATAGCCACAGACGTTGCAATATGTTCTTTTATCATTTGCAGCCATTCCATTTGCTCTGTTGTAAAAATCCGTCCCCCTTTCTTCTGCTGGGTCAGCCATTCTGCAAAGCGGCGGTTAACCGTCTCCTGAAACGGCTCCAATATAGCTTCTTTGCCAAGGGTAAAGCGAATCAACGAGATAATATCGGTCAATAATTTTTGAGCGCCTGCCTTTTTAACCTTAGACTGCTCCAGCTGCTCGTACGCCTGCCAGACCTGTTCTTTAGTCACGCTGTAAGGCGGTTTCTCAATGGCATCCGCCAGTTCACTAATCGCTTCATAAGTCAGATGGCGAGTGCCATAGGGCTTGCTGTAAATGAACTGCAATGCGATCAGTTCATCCTTATTGTCCGCAATAAACTGCCTAAAAGAGGCAATAACACCCTGTGCTTTTTCCTTTGCTTTTGTATCCCAACCTGCATCGATAATTTTATCTTTGCTGACGGCATCAATAATTTGCTCGTTTCTCTTTTTAATCTCAACCAACGTATTCCTGAGATTAGGACTATCAAAGGGATTACAGGCTGTCAGTACAAGGTCTTTCGTCGCTTTATCCAACTGGTCTATGGTCGGTTCTTCAGTCTTAAAAAGTTCTTTGGCTTTACTTAACTGTGTATCCGGGTCGGTGGCATCCAACAGTCTATTTACCAGTTCCTTTAGCGATTTGCCGTCAGAGACTTTGCTTATTTCCTTCTTATCGTTATCGGTGGTTTCCCTCTCCAATGATGCTAGTCTGCCAGCGAGCGAGGTTAGGGTGTCTTCGTCCCTGCTGCCAAGCGCAACCGATAGAATCAGTTTCTCAAACGAAACATGCCGTTTACGTTCCAATGGACGGGAGTCAGTCTTGTCATTCTCGCATACTCCGATGGCATCCACAATAACGAAATGCGTCTTGTCGGGAGCATCTGGAGTTACCGCATTAAAGTCCGTATTGGAAATAGTCCGGGTTCCGCGCCCTTTCATTTGCTCAAAATAAACCAGCGATTTTACATCCCGCATAAATAACAGGCATTCCAATGGCTTTATGTCTGTACCTGTGGAAATCATATCCACGGTCACAGCAATACGGGGATTATAAGAATTACGGAAACTGGCAATCAGGTCTTCAGGCTTCTCGCCAGTGGTCTTGTAGGTAATCTTCTTACAGAAGTCGTTGCCCTTTCCGAATTCCTCTTTAATGATATTCACAATATCCTCAGCGTGCGCGTCATCCTTGGCAAATACAAGGGTTTTAGGAACTTCTGTTCTACCTGGGAATATCTCAGTAAATAATTTATCCCTAAATGTGCAGATAACGGTTCGTATCTGGTCGGGGGCAACCACGCTACGGTCTAATTGCTCAGATGTATATTGTAGATCATCGTCCAGTCGTTCCCAACGGGTTTTACGAGTGAGTTTATTCCTCTTGTCTACATAAAAGCCAGCATCAACTTTACTCCCTTGCTCCGTGATTTCAGTTTTGATGCGGTAAACTTCGTATCCGACATTGACGCCGTCAGCCACGGCGCGGTCATGGTTATATTCCATGACCAGATTTTGGTTAAAGAATCCCAGAGTCTGTTTTGAAGGCGTTGCTGTCAGCCCGATGATAAAGCTATCAAAGTATTCCAGCACCTGTCGCCATAGATGATAGATTGAGCGGTGGCATTCATCGGTGATAATAAAATCAAATTGTTCGATGGGGATTTTAGGGTTATAAACAACCTCTTTTATTTTATCGGCGTCGGGCTGGGTATCAAAACCGGACAGTTCCTCCAAGGATGGATCAAGTTCCGGCTGCCCGATCAACATGGAGTAAAGCCGCTGAATCGTAGTGATACAAACTCGATTCACCGGGTCGATTGTATTTGATTTAAGATGCTGGATGTTATAAAGCTCGGTAAACTTCCTGCCGTCATCCGGTGTTATATACTGCTGGAACTCCAATAAGGTCTGCCGTCCCAGGTTGCTTCTATCTACCAGAAACAGGACCCGTTTGGCTTTGGCAAATTTAACCAAGCGGTATATCGAACTGACTGCCATGAAGGTCTTGCCACTGCCAGTCGCCATCTGGATAAGTGCACGGGGTTTGGCATTGACGAACGACTTTTCTAAGTTCTGAATAGCTTCAATCTGACAATCACGTAATCCCATTGTTATAAGTGGAGGAAGATTACGCAATCTGGCACGCATTGTATCCGGCTGATTCGCCAACTCCAACAGGTATTCCGGTTTGTGAAATGCGAAGACTCTACGGGAACGGGGTTCAGGGTCGCGATTGTCCCGATAAAAGGTCTCGGTGCCGGTGCTTTCATACGCAAATGGTAGAGGCTCTTGAACCTTGGGTAAGTTATCAGGGACGCCAGCAATATACTTGGCGGACTGATCAGCCACCCCGCTAAGTGTTGTGCCCTCTGCTTTCGCCTCAATGACTCCCACTGCTTTTCTATCAACAAACAGAAGATAATCAGCTGCCCCGGTTTTAAGCGGAAATTCACGAACAGCCACGCCAAGAGCTGCCCCGAGATTTAACTCGTTTAGGTTTCGTATCTTCCAACCCGACGCTTCCAGCAGGCTATCAATTACTTGACGTGCTTTTTCTTCCGGTTTTACCATCGCTATCCCAATATAATAAGATGCTCGATTTTTAATTCAATTATGCCTATTCTACACATAATATTGATTAAAGGCAAATTCCGAGAATTATTATGCGAAATGGAATTTATTCGTTAGGCGAATTATCCAAACCATCCGACAGTTCACTAATTTGCTTCTTAAGTGCGATGTATGGAATAAGTATTTTCCTGTAATACTTTATAGCTGGTATTTTACCCTCATGGCTTGTGCTTACCCCCAACAATATGGCAACATCCGTACAAGACAGGGCAAATTTTTCTTTTGGCAGTGAGGGATCTGCTTTACTCTGTTGGTCTATTATTTCCTTGGCGACTTCCTTGGCAATGATTTTAGCAATTACAGCCAAACCTTCAAATAATTTCTCGCTGTCCGCATGGTCTATCTCTATTTTGTCTTTCCAAACCATAATCTTTTCCCCTTCTAATTGTTAAGATTTCATTCGTATATTAAAAAAACTGAAATATCTTGATTTACTTAAAATGCGAAATGCCAATAGAAAAAATCAAGCCGTATTTGCTAATACACTTAAAAATGCAAGTTGTCTTGCAAGTAACAGTTTTTGATTGGGAGTATATATATCTATTGAGTTCCTAATATATTCTGCCAGAATTTGACCATGGTTGTCTCCATCTCCTAAAAGTTGCATTTGATATTCGGCCAAGTTAATTCCATGAATGGTTGATATTAGCGTTACTGTCCACCACCGAACCATATCCTCCAGGTCGTTCCTCATTTAGAGTTCCTCCAAATTATTGAATTTAGTCTTCTATACATCCAACGATTATCCAGAAATAACTTAAATATAGTTCATTTAGGCAATCGAATATTCTCACCTTCACTGGCAAACTTCATTAAAAACTCAAGTTTTGATGACAGCATTTTTCTGTCTTCCATGGTGTAATTGTTCATGATAAGACCCATGATTTCATAAGAGACCTTTACTAATGCCGCATTCCCCTCGGAGTTAACTACCGCCTCACTCGCACCAACAAAGCCATTTATCACAGACACAAGCGTCAAACTCCATTCTCGTAGCATTTTCTCTTGTTCAGTCATAAAAACCTCCTGTTGATCAAGGCCGCCTGTTCGAAACGATTATTGGTATCTAAAAAGTCGTTTGACTATTGCAAAAATAACCCCCCGCCGCGTGTTGTATGACCAGACTGAAAATAATTTCTTGAAGCTGCGCCGTGGTATGGTTCTTGGCCTTTATAGATATGTATTCTTGCAAGTTTTCATCGAATATCTCTTCCGTCAGAGGCGGTTAGCAAGCTATCTATGCCGATGCAATGAAGGGCGGTTTCGCCAATCTAAGGCAAAGTTATTGCCATAAATTCAACTTCGTTTCCCTCATAGCTTTTATTTGTACTTCCCGAAGGTGAGAAGCTCCCGTGATAAATTCGCAACCCTTCTCATTAATTTTTGGGACGAATAGTCTCTTCCCTCGTTCAAGCGATGATGATTGAGATGAGCTTTCCTGGTTTTTTCCATCCCCCAAAATAATAATATTGATCTGCATAGTATAATTTCTCCTTTTCGCTATATTTGGTTATATTCCAATAGTAAATTTCTTATTGTCTATCTAAGCTGTCGGCAATTGAAGCTTGTTCTCTGCAATTTGGTCATACTTATGCCCATTATGATTATCGTTTATAACGAAGCCGATCTGATACCTGTTTTTATCATTTATACGCGATATAGCCCGTTCAACGTCGGCCTTACTAAAAGACAATTCGGACTGTCCAACCGTGTGCTGTATGACCAGACTGAAAATAATTTCCTGAAGTTGGGCCGGTGTGCAGTTCTCGGATTTCATAGCAATGTACTCTTGCATGTTTTCATCGATGGGTATCTTCCGGCAAAGATGGTTAACGAGTTCTCTGCGCTGCTGAACAGAAGGGCGGGTTAACTTTATCACTCTATCGAAGCGGGAGGGTCTTTGACTTAACGCTTTATCAAGAGACTCCAGAATATTGGTGGTTGCAACGGTGACTATCTTTTTCCGTTCTTCGACGCCATCGAGTACAGCAAGAAGGGCTAGAAGAGCGGACCCTCTTTGATAACCGAACTCTACACGGTTCTGTCCGATCAGGTCAATGTCCTCAATGAAAACGATGCTGGGGCTTAAATCATCAGCCAGTTCATAAAGTTCGGTAAGGTAGTTATCACTATCAAGCGCATATCCGTTAGTACTGATGCAAGTTATTCCATTTGCATCGGTCATTAGCGCCTTGCAAATCATGGTCTTACCCGTACCCGGCTCCCCAGCTACAAGAATGCCCCTTTTCGAGGGTATTCCATATTGCGCCCATTGCTCGCTTTGTTTTAGAAAACCCACGGTGTTAGCCTCGATGTCGGCTTTTGTTGCGGTATCAAGTACGATATTATCCCAGTTTTTGTCAACAACATCTAAAAAGTCTATCCGTCCTGTGAATTCTATTTTTTTACCGCGGTAGAAGTTTTCCTTACCGGCGATGTTAATGACATCTATAGTAAATTGAGCTATTTCCTGTTTTTTCTCTGCTAGCCCTGCTAATTGAATGGATCCTCGCCACCCGGGGTTAATATCGACCGTGATGGAAATATGGTCATTGCCCTTCTCTATGAGCATTTGTCCATCCACAAGAAGATTCAATTTTTCGCTGCCAGTATTAACTTCTGCATAAACCGGTTCGGGCTCGCGATACCCAAGAATATTGACTATCTTCCAATCTTTCCTCTTGAGATATTGATTTAGAGCCCAGATTAGTAATCCTCCATAGTATTTAGGCAGTATACCCGTTGAAAACGTACGGGTTCCCTTTCCCAGGAATTGATCAATAGCAGGCTGGTTTTTCATTTGACGCTTTTTTTGTTGGTTCGCATGCCAGCCTGACGGTAGAGAAATATCATCTTCTCCATCCTCATCATCTATGGTTTCTAATACGTGGTCTTCCGGATTCATTTCTTCAGTCATTTTAACTACCTCTGTTCTTTTAATAACGTCAGGTTAACAGGTTGATGCGACAACCTATTGTCGTAATTTGTCGCAGAATTCAATAAATCCAAATATATTTACCCACAATCTCGACGCAGTTTTTGACATAAATCAGATGCAGTGCTATATTTAAGCCAAAATTTGCAGTTCCGGAGGTCGTTATGAATGACCGACTCAAGAAAACGGAACGTATGCTCAAGATATGGATACTCCTGGCCAACAACCCACCCGGTTATACAGCAAAAGAACTAGCCGGAAGGTGTGACGTAAATGAGAGAACGATCTATCGTGATTTAACAGCGTTGGGGACAGACATAAATGTTCCGGTTTACAATGACCAAAAACGTTGGAAAATAGACCAGAAGTTTTTCCTACCTCCCATACGTTTTACCATCACTGAAGCATTGAATATTTTCCTCACTGCCCGATTGATGCTAAATTACTCCCACCGTTACGATCCCAACGTTGACGCTACTTTCACCAAGCTGAGCTCGGTCCTGCCGCCACCACTGGCGGAGCAAGTCCGCAAAACGATGGATTGGATGCAGAAATTACCCAAAGATGAAAAATACCTGCGCATCCTGGCCACAGTGGCCGAATCCTGGGTGTCACAACGTCAGTTGAAGATAATCTACCAATCACTGGCTGCCGAGAAACCGACGGAGCGAATTATCGAGCCATATTATATCGAGCCCGCCTCTTTCGGACACACTAGTTACGTTATAGGTTATTGCCATCTGAAAAAAGAGATACGCACCTTCAAGGTAGAACGGATAGAATCTGCTAATCTAACCGCTGAAGCTTATACCATCCCCTCAGACTTTGATGCCAACATATACATGGCTTCATCCTGGGGTATAGTTGTCAAAGACGAGATCAAGACTATTAAACTAAAAATTGTAGATCCCGAAATTATAAGAATAATGACTGAAACTATTTGGCATCCTTCACAGACAATAAAAAAACAAAAAGATGGCTCAACCATCATGACGTTAATGATTAACGGTACGTACGAATTTTACTCGTGGATACTTGGGTGGGGAGAGAAGATTGAGGTTTTGGATCCACCGGAAATTCGTGAGCGTATTATCAAAATAGTAGAAGCTATGGGAGACGTATACAAAAAGAGTAATAAGCAGGTTTTGACATAGGGATGTCAAAAATGTGTTCTAGAATATTTAAGAAGGAATATTTGAGGTTTGACATAGAAATTTAAGGGAGGTTATTATGCAATTCGATGCCAACGGGTTAGCCTTAGAATTTAAGGACCTTATTAACTTTACCCTAGCAGATAAATACGGGCCAGAGATTAAGGATAATATAGAAAGGTATAAAAAGCGGCGGGATGAATTCTTAACCATGGAAGACCCTAAGGATGCGTATAAAGAGGTTATTAAGACCAAACTGACAAACGGATTTTATCGTGAGATAAGTGACATAAGAAAACCCGATTTCGATGGGGATTTTGACTCTTTCTATTATACATATCAAAACGATCCCAGAACAGAGGCAATTAATAAACTTACCGATATTACTATAAATTACTCTTCTTTTCCGATAACTCAACCTAATGCTAAAAAGTGGGTAAACAAACTTTTCCGTTATAAAAATCTGAAAGATTTTACCGAAAACCTATACATCCAACGTAAAAATGGGGAGAAAAGCGAGATACTCGGTGACAAAGGCGCTGACCACTACCTCCGTGGTGTTGGTTATTTCGACATTATTCCTATTGATCTACATGAAAGAAGATTCTTAATCCGTACGGGAATTTGGCATTTGTTCAATGTCAAAAACCAAGACCCGACAGACATTCGTTCCTTACAAGATGCCTTGAACCAATTTAGTCTACATTATTTGAAAGGTAAATTAATGGAAGGTATAGACTTGGGTGTGTCACCGGGTATAGTGGATTTGCTATTATGGTCATTTTGCTCCGATCAAAGATATAACATATGCGGAAAAGTGCCGAAATGCAGTGGCTGTAAATTAGAGAAAACCTGCTTCCTAGGTATTTCAAATACCGAACGAGATATAAATAAACAACGAATAATTGTTTATAGCCCCAAAGTATTAGGAGCAAACAAATTACAGAAACATTACCTAGAAGTAAAGGTGACAGAGAGACAACAAGATATTAATCATCATCCGGTAATACCCAAGGATCGGGTTAACTTTTTCCCTGCACATGGACAAGTGTTTGAACTTGATCTCCCTACAGGTGCGACTCTTTCTGCGTTGATGGGGAAGGGATCCACTCAACATACGCATTTGCATAGTAGACTCCGGGGAAGAATACAAGCTTGGTGGGAGCAAGCTCAACCTAAGGTGGGAAATACGTTAGTATTTGAGGAAGTAGTCCCGAAAAGTCAATATAAGGTGACAATTATAAGAAGCTAAATCATCGGGGATTAAGAACGTTTGTTTGCACTTAGAACCAAAGGAAACCTTGCCATGCGTATTTCGGAGTAAAAGATGCTGGTCGAATAATGGAGAGAAAAGTATTAATATCTCCATTCGCTTGGCTGGAAGCAGGAGCGAATCGCTAAGGCGAAGGTAGTCGAACAATCGTGAGTATCTGAAAGACTTAAATTCACAGCATGTCGAACAAAATAAAAGATTATATTAGAAAGCAATTTTTGTCGGAGATTCTTTTACAAGAAATTAGCCGATAATCAATTACCGATAATTTATCTGGTTGGTTTACCCACATCCCGGGCATGGGAAGAACTGGCGAAGAAAACCGTGCATGACGGAAATAAGAATGGCAATAAACGACGTTTGTTTATCTACAGAACAGACCATTTAAAATCAGCATACAGCATACCCGCTCTTTTGTTTGACACAAAATCTTCAGAAGATTAGAATTTAGGCACTATAACCTCGAATAAGTGGAGATGGAAATGACAATTGATGATTTGTATGAGAATTGCAAGGAGCGATTGAAGGCACTTGGAATTGAGTTACAAGGTCGACATTCCGGGGGTTTTGATGGACACTATAATGGAAAACACATATTAAGAGTAAAAAAAGGACAACAAGGTCTCATCATTGATGTGAAAAAGGCAGATGACTCTTGGCGGGGCTGGGAATCAACCAACGATAAGGCGGAGACCCTCGATAAAGTTTTAGACGATTATATAAAACCCAAGATTGAAATTGATAAAGCACGAAATAGTATCACGGAAATAGAAAATATGGTTCAGAAAATTAGTAACATACTAAAATTTGTTTATCCACCCAATAAGCAAATCTTGATTGCTTATGAAAAAGAATTGGAAGATACACTTCAAACTCTTAAAGTCCATATAAATACTTTGAAGTAGTTTCGCCTAATGATGCGCGGATTCCTATCATTTTAGAGATTGCCATAAAACAACTGACAATCGGTGTGCTTTCTTATTGACCTTTCTACAGCCAGTTTTACCGATTTTTCTACTCTTGTAAACTGGCTATCTTTTCAGACACCCATAATGAAATGTTGAAGGTATACCAAGAGTTAGTCAACAATATCACGTTGGATGCGAAATTAATATTTTAACTAACATATAGCTTGAAAAGGGATAATATGTATGATGCCTCATTGCCATGCATATTACGGTTATATGCGGCAACGCAAAAAGAACTCGTTTGATTAAAATAATCGATATATTTTTGTATCCAATTATGAGTTGAAAAGTGACGGTGATTCTGATACAGAACAATCCACTCCAAACGGTCACTTTGAACTGAGGTTAATCGAAATTTAGCCTGTTTAGCTATCGTTTCTAACTCTTGATTTAGCCTGGTTTTACAGAATTCCATAAAAGGCTCATATTTTACTTTCTCCATGGTCACGCTCCTCGACGTAAATAATAGACTCTAGTTAAAATATAAAATGTTGTTTTTCAAGGTAAGCGAATTGACAGAACTACCTACTTAATCAACTGCCTCTATCATAGCGAGAAATTGATGCGTTCATTTTGCAGGGGGTAAGTTTTGGGGGTTTCCGCAAGTTTGCAGATTGCCCAATAACTCTACTAAATCGAACACTTTAACTTTTACGGGAGTAACAACGTTGTCACTCCCGAACAAATTCAAATTGCCGCCGGAAATTACCGGACGTTGTAGATACCCACGAGCAGAGCTCGTGGTACTTTAAACCTCAGGCTTCGCCTGACCTAAAGCTGTGGTTACTATGACGCTACAAGAATCGAATATTACTCCTTCACATTCACCCACGTGCTCGGCACGTGGAACTCTGCCCTTCGGGTTTCTTTAGACTTTGCGAAAGACCTGTTTTGCAAACCTTTATACTTAACAGGTATTTACGCCTCTTTTCGGTCAATATTTAACCTACCTTTTGCAAAGTCTCCTTTGCGATACCCGCCCGTTTTAGCCGAGACAATACAAAACCCGGCGTCACAGTTTTAGAAAACTCTTTACTTAAAAGCCTTGCGGCCTCGGAGTAGTTGCCACAACCTACCTGAACTGCTTTGCAAACGTTTTCTAAGGGGATGTCGTACCTTTTCCGCCCAATTGGACATCCCGACTTAGTCCCATGCAGTTTGGCATAGGTTATTCCCTCGTTAATCCGCATTGTAATCAGGTCTTTCTCAAACTGTGCGACACTTGCCAAAATGTTGAAGACCAGTAAACCATTGGGCGTGGTCGTGTCAATAGAAGCATCCATAAGGGACCGAAAACCTACATGGTACGAGTTAAGCGTATTTAGAGTATTAGAGGCATGAGCCATGCTTCGGAAAGCTCTGTCCAGTTTCCAGATCAATAGAATATCGAATTTGTGAAGTGAGGCATCTTTCATCAAGCGAGTCCAGGCTATGCGATTCAACAGATCACCGGCTGATATCATATCAATATATTCCTGGTATACCTCCCACTGGATAGAAGCGCAATATTTCCGCATCGGCTCCAATTGCATTTCCGGATTTTGCCCTTTATCTCTGGTTGAACATCGGGCATATAAAGCTATTTTCATCTCAATTGCCTCTCATCGGGCTAATGTCAAAGTACATCTCATGAACTGCATTAGGCTACCTTCAAATTTTTCGATTTTTGACCAAATTACCCTAGTTACGATTATTTACGTTATTATTTTCTTTTGCCGGAGAATGCTGATCAATTGGCCCCGCACCTAAGTCGAGCACCATGAGCAAATTTACTCATTACTACTTCACAAAGATGATTTATGTTTCTCTTGCCACTCTCGAATCTCGGCCATATATCGTGACAATGGCATAAGCCAAATCCACTCGCGAAACCACTGTATGCCCCTCTGTGTTATTCTGTATTCCAAATAACCGTTTCGTTTGCGCCGCGATAGTCGATGCCAACGACACCACCTCGGTAGAGATGTTAATAAGGATCGAAGAGGAATGCCCAAAATATCATGTATCTCTGAAGGTCGGAGCCAACGGCCACTTTCATATTCCTGGGTAAGTAACCAGTAAGTTTTGGATTTATTGGCGTTATGTTTGCCTCTGAATGTCGCCAATCCCATATTCTACTCCTTAAAAAATGGCACCCTGCCTTAAAAATACCTCGCCCGACATATAGTTTATTAATATAGTTACACAAGCTTTGCTGTGGCACGGAAAACACAATATATATTGACTATCGTTTGTGTTTTAAAATTCCTTGGCCGTTTTGTGCGTAAACATTGCCCTTTCACCTTAAGTAAAAATACCCTAAATAAGGTGTAAACACCCGCCGACGTTACAATGCTCGTACTTTTTGACATTTTGCCTCGTATTTTGTGTCTAAGTCGTGTCTGAGTTTTTATCGCTAAAACGGGATGAACAAGACAAAATTAAGTACACCTTGTCCACCATGTTGTACTTAGATGTCCTCGGAGACTTCTCCACTTGTTTTTCGTGTGTAAATTTCGGCCAATCGGTCAACTTTATTTATATACTTCCGTCCATATTCAGTAATCCAATTCCTATCCAGAGTTTTCGTCCCTCCGTCTGAACACTGCTCGAAGGTCTCGTACCATGTCGTTAGAGCCACTGAACACCATTCACTAACGCCCTGGTGCTTGGCTAATGCGCAGCCACGGATTATATTGGCTGTCGATACCGGCAACCGGACCGCATAGACCCGGGTACCACCAACAACGCTGGGTTGTGGTTTCCTCCCGATACGCGCTAAGATCGTCACCAGTTTACTTGGAG
>Ga0182011_10002068_pt1 | contig 17159 bp, 19 predicted proteins | sample 711E1DmetaG_FD_120481 | JGI IMG/M metagenome (GOLD analysis project Ga0182011, IMG submission 120481) | Permafrost microbial communities from Stordalen Mire, Sweden - 711E1D metaG | ecosystem: Environmental > Terrestrial > Soil > Wetlands > Permafrost | place: Sweden: Stordalen | collected... | reverse complement strand
CGCCAGGAACGTGGCCGCACAGGTCAGTATCCGCAACTCCGCCCGGGCGGGCGCCCCGGCGGTTGATATACAGCTTCTCTAGAGGTGTGCGACGTGACGATGCAGGACGAGTTCGCTCTCCGTGTTGAACGGTCTCTCGACACTGTCCGCCCCTACCTCCGCATCGACGGAGGAGATGTGAAGTTCCTCCGTTTCCGGGAAGACGGGACCGTGGAGCTCCAGTGGCTGGGGAGGTGCCTCACCTGCGCGATGTCCGCCATGACGCTCCGCGCGGGTGTGGAAAGGGCGCTGATGCGCGACCTTCCCGAGATCCGGCGCGTCGAGGCGGTGGCGGGCTGATCATGGTGGCGCTGCAGGCGCCACCGCAGGCGCCGTGACTGCTCGTCCCGCCACATGGGGGCGGGATTTTCAAAACACCCCCGTCACTTCGCTTATCCCGCAGTCCTCGATCTTCAGCGTCCTCTCTTTCGCCTTCCTGACAATATCATAGTTGTGCGTCGCCATCAGGACCGCCGTCCCCCGCATATTGATGTCCTTCAGGAGGGTCAGGATCTCAAGCGATGTGCCGGGGTCCAGGTTCCCCGTGGGCTCGTCGGCGAGGAGGAATGCCGGGTTGTTGGCGAGCGCCCGCGCGATCGCCACGCGCTGCTGTTCCCCCCCCGAGAGCTCATGCGCCATTTTGTTCCGTGCGTGGCTGAGGCCGACGTCACCGAGCGTGTGCATCACCTTCTTCTTGATTTCAGCCGCCCGGGCGCCGGTCACATGGAGGGTGAACGCCACGTTGTCGTACACGCTCCGGTCTTCGAGCAGCTTGAAATCCTGGAAGACGACTCCCAGTTCCCGCCGTAAATACGGGATCTCACGGGGCTGTATCGACGCGGAGGAGTGTTTGCCGACGACGACGGTCCCCCGTGTGGGGAGTATGTCCATGTAGATCAGCCGGAACACCGTGCTCTTCCCCGAACCGGTCTGCCCGACAAGAAAGACGAACTCCCCCGGTTTGATCTGGAGCGTGATGTTGTTCAGGAGCGTGTGCGAGCCGAACTCCACCGAGACCCCTCTGAACGAGATCATCGTCCCGCCTCCGGGGCCGCCGCAGGCCGGCGGGAGGCGAGCGTCACGGCGGTGCGTATCGCCTCGATCATGCTTGCAGGGTCGGCGATCGACCGTCCGGCGATGTCAAACGCGGTTCCGTGATCAGGGGAAGTCCTGACCAGCGGGAGCCCGACGGAGACATTGACGGCGTGCCCGCGTGCCGACATCTTCAGCGGGATCAGTCCCTGGTCATGGTACATCGCGATCACTGCGTCGTAGGTCCCCGGCTCGTACCGCGCGAAGAACGCGTCAGCGGGGAAGGGACCCTCCAGGCGCAATCCGTCCTCCCTCAGGGAGGTGATGACGGGGATGATCACTCTCTGCTCCTCGTTGCCGATGTCCCCTCCCTCGCCGGCGTGCGGGTTGAGCGCGAGGACGGCGAGGCGGGGGGACCGGATCCGCCAGTCCGTGCGGAGCGCGCGGTGGATCACCGTGATTCGCTCCCGGAGGAGTGCGCCGGTCAGCTCGCGCGGGACATTCCGGAGAGGCGTGTGTATCGTGACGAGGCCGACGCGGAGCGAACTGCTGACGAGCATCATGGCCACGTGGGGAGAGTGCGTGAGGCGTTGGAGAAGCTCCGTCTGGCCCGGTGAGTTGATCCCTGCGAGATGGAGTGCGTGCTTCGAGACGGGAGCGGTGACGAGGGCGCGGGCTCCTCCTCCGAGCACGAGCGCGACCGATGCGCGTATGGCAGCCCCCGCGGCCGCTCCGGCGGCCGCGGAGAGCCTTCCCGGCGAGAACCGGACGGGCCCTCCCCCCGGATCGAGTATCTGCACCGCGCGTCCCCTGCCGTCCCCCGCTGAAGAGAAGGGGAGAAACCGTATGCGGAGCGCGAGCCGGGAGGCGACGCGTTCGTACACGCCGGGGGGGCCGACGAGCACCGGGGTGCAGAGCCTCCGGACCAGGGGCGTGGCGATCGCCTTCAGTGAGACTTCCGGTCCTATGCCGTTGTAGTCTCCGACGGTAATTGCGATCGTGGGTTTCATAATGCCGCTGTCGAAACGAGGACGTACGTCCCCGACTTGTTCTGATCGACGAATATGAACTTCTTCTTCAGGCGCATGTACGTCCAGACCTCCTGGAATCCGGAGACGGGGTTGAGCGTCCTGTCGGTCGTCGTGGGAGGGCCGTACAGGACGTAGATCCTCCCCCTGTCGGAACGGAAGCCGTCCGGCTGTCGCAGCGTGCCGAAGTTCCTCGTCGCGAGGTCGACACGCCTGTAGTACTCGGTCATCACCTCGTTGAACGCCGTTTCCTGTTTTCCCCCCCTTGACCGCCAGTATCCTTCCAGGTTCGCCCTTCGCGTCTCGATGTTCCCCCTTCGTAGCGAATCCAGCTCGACCTCCGTCGTGACGTACCGGAGAGCGTCGAGGGCGTTGTCGATCTCTTTCAGCGAGAAAGGCATGTCCGGCCACACGGCCCGTCCTTTCCTGACCACTTCGAACCTGTCGGATCCGGAGGAAAGTGCGAAAGTCATCCGGAAAGGGCGGAGGAGGAGCCGGGCGAACGGGACCGGAACGACGGCCGCGCACGTTCCCCCCGGCGCGTCCGGGAAGACCCTGTACGCCGCGCGCGAGCTGTCGGTCCACGGGTCAAGTCTCACCCCGCGGTAGAGCGGGACGGTGAGCTCGCGGTCAGGGGGGAGGAACGGGCGGTCTTCGGGGGAGGCGGGTTCCCCGACGAACGAGTACTTCACGCTGAGAAGGCTGTCGCGTCCCCCGGCCGGCGTCCAAACGACAAGGAGCGCTGCGGGGCGGCCGAAGAGTATATCTTCCCCGTAATTCATGAGCGAGAGGTCGGAGAGGCCGTGCGCCCCCGGAGGGGGGGCGATGAGCACGACCGAAGCCGTGGCCAGTCCAGGGACGTCGCGGGGGGATGTCCGGACGAATCTGCTGCTGTCCATGACGCTCCTGCGGGACTCCTCGTCCTCGACGGTCATCAGTATCCTGTACCTCCCCGGGGGGACCATGAGCTGGAAAATCCCCTGCTCCCACCGGCTGCCGGCCTGTTTCCTGTCGGCGTCTTCTTCGGGAATCTCCAGTGTCTGCATCGCGCGGGCGGCGATCCCGCCCGTCGAATCGGCGAGCTCGACGACAAGCTCACCGCTCCTGTGGAAAGGGGAGCGCCCGTCCGGATCCCTGACCGGCACGAAAAACTCCCTGTCGATCCGGTAGTGAACGTCCACCCGTTCTTCGAGAGAGTCCCCTCCGCCCGGGACGGGAAATGCCTCGTAGAACAGCACCCGGGGCCCCTGCTCCGAGCGGGGAGGGCGGAACTGTCCCCTCGCGCCGGGCGTCACGGTGACAAGCGCCAGGAGGATGATCAATCCTATCGTCGGTGTCGTTCGCACTGCGTCTGCTCCTTTCGTCGTCGGGTTGCTCAACGCGCACACCTGTGCCGGAGGAAATCGACGAGGAGGCGCACCCCGACGCCTGATCCTCCGCGCGTTGTGTAGTCGGTGGACTCTTCCATGATGGATGTCCCGGCGATATCCAGGTGCACCCAGCCGTACGGGCCGATGAACTTCCTCAGAAACATTGCAGCGGTGATGGCGCCGGCCCAGCGGCCCCCGGTATTTTTCACGTCAGCGACGTCGCTCTTGATCAGCGCCTCGTATTCCTCGAACATCGGGAGCTCCCAGACACGCTCATATGTCCGGTCCCCCGAATCCTTGAGAAGGCGCATGGCCTCCGCGTCGTTTCCCATCATCCCCGTGACGACATGACCCAGCGCCACGACAACCGCTCCGGTGAGCGTCGCCAGGTCGATGACAAGCGCGGGCTCGTAGCGTCCTGCATAGGAAAGGGCGTCCGCGAGTATCAGCCTCCCTTCAGCATCCGTGTTGTCCACCTCCGACGTCATGCCGTTGTGGTGGCGGAGAATGTCTCCGGGTCTGAGGGCGGAACCCCCGGGAAGATTTTCGGCCGCGGGGACGATTCCAATCAGATGGACCGGCAGTTTCAGACGGGCGGCGGCCTGCATGGTCGCAATCACGACCGCCCCTCCGGACATGTCCATTTTCATCTCCGCCATTCCCGCGGAAGGCTTGATCGAAATTCCGCCTGAATCGAATGTGACTCCTTTTCCCACGAGAACCACGGGGCCCCCCCCGCCTCCGGCCGGGGGTTGCCCGTTCCTCCTGCCGCGGTATTCCATGATCAGAAGCCTGGGGGGCCGGCTGCTGCCGCGGGCGACGCCGAGGAGGCCCCCCATTCCGAGCGAGCGTATGTTCCGTTCGCCGAGCACTTTCACGCTGAATCCGCTCCGCGTCCCTGCCGAACGTGCGGCCGCGGCTAGCGACTCCGGGTAGATCTCGTTCCCCGGCGCATTCTCCAGGTCGCGGGCAAAGCAGGTCGCCTCGCACACGGCGGCGGCCCGCGCGATACCGCGCGCGATGGCCCGCTCGCGGGAGGGAGAATCCGTGATGAATGAGATCTTCGTGAGGCGCTCGGGAGCGGAATTCCTCCGCGTCTTGTACCTGTCGTACCTGTAGAGGCCGAGGAAGATCCCTTCCGCGAGGGCGTGAGCGTAGAGTTCCGCCGGATCCTCACCGGACGCGGTGGCGAGGGGGGCGGTCACGTCTTTTTCAGGCTCGATGAATGAGGCCGTGCGGAGTCCCATCCCGCGTACGGCCTTTGCGGCCGTTGCCCCTCCCCGCCGGAGGCGCTCACTGCTCCAGTTCTTGTGTGTGCCGGCACCGACAAGGAGGAGGCGCGCACAGGAGAGGTTCCTCGGGAAAAGGAGGAGAGTCTCCCGCTCCTTGCCGGCGAAGCCGTTTCCCCCTGCCGGGACCAGGTCCGCGCCCGTGAGCCCGTGTATGACCCTGAGCGCACGGGGGGAATTCTGCCACTCTTCGAAGACAAAATGAACAAGGATGTCCGACCGGGCGTGCCGGACCGCCCCCCTCCGCACGCCGATCCGTATCATGGCCCCTCCGTGATGTACCGGGCTGCCGCGGAGAGGACGCGCGAGCGCACGTCGCCGGAATCCGCTCCGGCGATACGGGCCCCCGCGGCGTTCCTGTGACCGTTCCCTCCGAATTCCATGGCAAGGGCGTTGATGGGAATCATCCCCTTGGAACGGAAGCTGATTTTGACCCCTCCCGCGACCTCCAGGAAGAGTATCCCCACGCGGACGCCCTCGATGGACATCGGGTACGTCGTGAAATTATCCGTGTCTTCCTCGCTCGTCCCGGTGCGAGAGAGCATCTCCCGTGTTATCGTGACATGGGCAAGGAGTCCGCCGAACTCGGTCGCGAGGCCGGCCAGCACCTCGCCAAGCAGATGAATGCGGCCGGTGGACCAGCGTTCGAACACCTCCGCGTATATTCCGACGGGATCCGCTCCGGAGGCGATGAGTCGTGAGACGATCGTGTGCGTCGCGGGCCCGGTGCGGGGATAGCGGAACGATCCGGTATCGGTCATGATCGCGCAGTAGAGCCCGGTGGCGATCTCCGCGGTGAGTCCGTCGTCCCCCTCGCGGAAGAGGAGACGGTACAGGATCTCCCCCGTTGACGTGGCGTTCGCATCGATGAGCGCCGCTGATGCGAACGGATCGGGGTCGAGGTGGTGGTCGATGCAGACCTTCAGGGCGGGGGAGCCGAGGACGGCGTCTTTCATGGACTGGAGCCGGTCCGGGTGGTTGGTGTCGAGCACAACGATCACGTCCGCCGTTGCGATTGCCGGGCCGTCACGCAGGGGGTCGAACGTGGCCACGGTCCGGCCGGGATCGAGAAAACGGTACACCGCGGGGAGCGGGCTCCCGTTGATCACCCGCACATCCTTTCCCCGTTTCCGGAGCCAGGAGGCCAGGGCGATCTCCGATCCGATCCCGTCGCCGTCCGGGTTGACGTGCGTCGTCAGCACGAACCGACCACGGGCGCGGAAGAGAGTGAGGATTGCCCCGAACCCCTCAGTGATATCGTGTGGCATATCCTCTGGCGTACCCTCTGTCATACCCTCCGGGTGTGCAATGAGGGATCCTGTTACTTGATAACCCAGGTCTCTTCGCCGTCCAGAAGTTTCTGGAGATCTCCTTCTCCCTTCCTGCTTTTTGCGCGGGCGATCTGGTCCGCCATCTGCTCCTCGTAGGTCGGGTGCTCCAGCGCCAGGAACACACCCATCGGGCGGGGGAGGTCGGGGTTATGTATCATGTTCGCCAGTATGAAGGCGAGCGTCGAGTCCTTTTCATCGTGGACGAGGAGGTCGCCCGCCGAGTATTTCCCCTCTTTCAGTGATACCGCCTCCGGCCTGAACCCGTCCAGCCGGATTCCCATCTGCCGCTCCTTGCCGAAGACCAGGGGCTTGCCGTGTTCGAGGTACACGATGTGGTCGTCTTTCGTCTCCTTTTCCGTGAACTGAAAGAACGCGCCGTCGTTGAACACGTTGCAGTTCTGGTAGATCTCGACGAAGGCGGCCCCGTGATGCGATTCCGCGCGGCGGACGATCTCCTGGAGGTGTTTCGGGTCACGGTCCATCGAACGGGCGACGAACGTGGCCTGCGCGCCGAGCGCGAGGGAGACCGGTATGAACGGGAAATCGATCACGCCGGCGGGGGTGGACTTCGTGATCTGGCCGAGAAGCGACGTGGGGGAGTACTGTCCCTTCGTGAGTCCGTAGATCTGGTTGTTGAAGAGAAGGACCTTGATGTTCAGGTTGCGCCGGAGCATATGGATCATATGATTGCCGCCGATCGAGAGCCCGTCTCCGTCCCCGGTCGCCACCCAGACATCGAGCGAGGGGTTGACCATCTTCACGCCGGAGGCGATGGCGGGGGCCCTGCCGTGGATACTGTGGATGCCATAGAGGTTCAGGTAGTACGGGAACCGGCTGGAGCACCCGATTCCCGACACCGCGACGTATTGCTCCCTCTTGTGCGGGAACTCCGGAAACACCCTCTGGACCTGCGCCAGGATCGAGTAGTCGCCGCAACCCGGACACCAGCGGACGTCCTGGTCCGACTGGAAATCCTTGATCGTCAGTTTCACCGGTGTCTGCTCGTCTGTGTCAGGCATGATTCCCTCCAATGTGTTTCTCCACAAAGCCCTCGATCTCCTCGGAACGGAGCGGCAATCCCCTGACGACATTGAATCCAACGGCGTCCACGAGATACTTCGCGCGGAGGAGCTTGATAAGCTGGCCGCTGTTGATCTCCGGGACGATGACCGTCTTGAAGGCGGAGAGGAGCGTCCCGAGGTTGCGGGGGAAAGGGTTGATGTGTCGCAGGTGCAACTGCGACACTGAATGTCCGGATTCCCTCAGTCCGGTGACCGCGCTCTTGATGGAGCCGTAGGTGCTTCCCCAGCCCACGAGGAGGACGTCGCCGGAGGGGGCTCCTTCCACGGTCTGTTCGGGGATGTCGTCGGCGATCCGTTCGATCTTCTGCGCGCGCAGCCGGATCATCAGGTCATGGTTGTCCGGATCGTAGTTGATGTTGCCGGTGATGTCCTGCTTTTCGAGTCCGCCGATCCTGTGCTCGAGACCGGGGGTCCCGGGGATCGCCCAGGGCCGCGCCAGCGTCACGGGGTCGCGCGAATACGGCTGGAAGCCGGCCGGGTCCTTCGCGAACGTCACCGGTATCGGGGGAAGCTCCGCGACATCGGGGATCCGCCATGGTTCGGCGCCGTTCCCCAGGTAGCCGTCGCTCATGCAGATTACCGGCGTCATGAACTTGATCGCCAGACGGGCCGCCTCGTACACCGTCAGGAAGCAGTCGGCGGGGGAAGACGCCGCCAGTACACACAGCGGTGCCTCGCCGTTCCGTCCGAGGACGGCCTGGAGCAGGTCGGCCTGTTCGGTTTTCGTCGGGAGGCCTGTGCTCGGCCCGCCGCGCTGCACATCCACAACGACGAGGGGAAGCTCGAGCATGATGGCCAGTCCGAGAGCTTCCGTCTTCAGCGCGAGTCCGGGGCCGCTTGTCGTCGTGACCGCGAGCGCTCCCGCGTATGACGCGCCGATTGACGCGCAGATCGCCGCGATCTCATCCTCGGCCTGGAACGTCTTGACGCCGAACTCCTTCAGGCGGGAGAGCTCGTGGAGTATGTCGCTCGCCGGGGTGATCGGGTAGCTCCCCAGGAAGAGCTGCAGTCCCGATTGCTTTGCCGCCGCCACAAGTCCGAGCGCGGTCGCAACGTTCCCCATGATGTTCCGGTATCTCCCCGGGGGGAGTTTCGCCGGCCTCACGTCAAAGCGCGTCGTAAAGACCTCGGTGGTGTCGCCGTAGTTATATCCCGCGCGGAGGACCTTCAGGTTCGCCTCGGCAACCAGCCTGTCCTTGGCGCCGAACTTCTCCTCGATGAACCTGATCGACTGGTCCAGGGGACGGTTGTACATCCAGTACATGAGTCCGAGGGCGAAGAAGTTCTTGGTCTTGTCGACAAACCGCGTGGAGAGGTTCATGTCGGCCAGAGCGTACGTCGTCAGCTTGGTGATGCCGATCGCATGGACCTGGAATTTCTTGAGCGAATGGTCTTCGAGCGGGTTCGTGGAGAGGCCGGCCATCCTCAGGTTCTTCTCGGTGAACGCATCCTCGTTCACGATGATCGTTCCCCCGTCGCGGAGGATTTTCACGTTCGTCACGAGCGCCGCAGGATTCATGGCCACAAGCACATCGCAGGTGTCGCCGGGCGTGAGGATGTCCGTGCTGCCGAATTTGATCTGGAACCCGCTCACGCCGTAGGTCGTCCCCGCGGGGGCGCGGATCTCCGCCGGGTAATCGGGGAGCGTGCTGAGGTCGTTCCCGAGCGCTGCGACAGTGTTCGTGAACTGCGTGCCGGTGAGCTGCATGCCGTCGCCCGAATCCCCCGCGAAGCGGATCGTCACCTCATCAAGAGTCTGGACCTTCTTTGCCATGGTTGTTCCCCTGCCTGTACTGTTGAACACGTAGCGTGACGTCCCGGGTTCCGTGCCTCCCGGGCTACTCGCGGACAACCCAGACTTTCACGGTCCCGGTGACGTTCTGCGGGAGTTTCACGCCGACGGTGTAGATGCCGAGCGCCTTGATCGGTTCTTCCAGATCGATAATGCGTTTGTCCAGATCGAACCCCTTCTCCTTCAGCGCGTCGGCCACCATCTGCGACGTGACGGCGCCGAAGAGCTTCTCATCCTCACCAACCTTCATCTGCAGCGTGATCGACAGCTTCTCGAGTTCGGCCGCGAGCTTCTCACTCCCTTTGAGCTCCTTGGTGTGGCGGCGTGAGGCCTGCTTTTTCTCCTCCTCCAGCGCGCGCATGCTGCCGCTGCTCGCCGGATATGCGATCCCTTTCGGAATCAGGAAGTTGCGCGCGTAGCCGTCCTTCACGTCGACCACCGTGCCGACCTGTCCCAGTTTCTCGTGCTCTTTGCGAAGTATCACTTTCATGGATGGTCCCCTTGAGAGTCCTAGCGAATGGAATCGGACACGAACGGCAGCATCGCGAGATGCCGCGCCCGCTTGATGGCTTTGACGAGCTGACGCTGGTGTTTTGCGCAGGTGCCGGTGATGCGCTTGGGGATGATCTTCCCCTGCTCGGTGACGAAGCGCGACAGGCGTTTGTCGTCTTTGTAATCAATGTACACTTCTTTCGCGTCGCAGAACCGGCATGTCCGCTTCTTGCGGGGCATCTGGCTTTCTTTGTCGCGACGTGGCTTCCTGGTGGTAATCAATGTCTGCGTCTCCTTTTGTCGTTGGAGTTATGATTTCTTGTCTGCCGCGGGTTCCTTGAAGAGCGGTTCGCGGGGCTGCACGGGCGCCGGATCCGCCGCGGGGGGGGCGGCAGCCGCCGCCTGGGCTTTCGCGCGGGCGGCAATCGCCTTCTGGTCGAGCTGGATGGTGAGGAACCGGAGTATCATCTCGTCGAGCTGGAACGCGCGCTCAAGCGACGCGAGGAGCGGGGCGGGGGCGGTGAATTCGATGTTGACGTAGAAGCCGTTCGTCTTCTTGTTGATGGAGTACGCCAGGCGCTTGCGTCCCCATTTGTTGAGGGCGTTCGCGGTGCCGCCGTTCTTGACGATCACGTCCTGCACGCGGCCGATGACGGAATCCACCTGCGTGTCGTCAAGCGACGCGTTCACAATGAACGTTGTTTCGTACAGCCGGGCTTTTTCCATGATATTGACCTCCCTGTGGACCGTTGATGGTGCGTGACCCTCCAGTACTCACCGGGCGGTGAACTGAAGAGTAGAGGAGTCCCTCTTGTGGTTTACGGCGTGTTGTACACTGTCATAGCGCGTTCAATTCCTGATACGGCGAATACCCGGGCGGCTTCCGCTGCCCGGCGGATCATCTCCCGTGCCGTGGCGACTTCCTCTCCAGCGAATGCCTCGAGCACGAAATCGCGGCGTTCTTCCTTCATCGGGAGCACTTCCCTCCCGATCCCGCACCGCAGGCGGGGGACCCGGTCGGTCTCCAGCGAACCGATGACCGACCCGAGACCCCTGTGACCCCCGTCGCTCCCCGCAGGACGGATCCGGATCGTCCCCAGGGGGAGCTGGAAATCGTCGAGGACGATGAGCGTTCGTCCGACGGCGGCCCCGGTCATCGCGAGGACCTCCATGAGGGCCGTCCCGCTCAGGTTCATGTACGTGAGGGGCTTCACCAGGTGGACCGTGACCCCCGCCTCCGTCGCGCAGGCGTAGTCAAACGCGCCGGGGCGCCGTGAAAAGCGGACGTGCAGTCCCGCCGAAATCTCATCCGCCACCATGAACCCCAGGTTGTGCCTCGTGAGGTCGTATCCGGGACCGGGGTTCCCGAGGCCGACGATCAGTGCCGGGTCCAGGCCAGAGTCCGGGATTACTTCTTCTTCTCCTCTTTGGCAGCAGGTTTGGCTTCCTTCGCTGCAGGCTTTGTATCCTTTGCGGCGCCCTTCGCGTCACCCTTCGCAGGTTCCGCAGTTTCCCCCTCTTCAGGCTTCTTCCCCTTGCCGACAACCTCGGGCTCTTTGACGGCTTCCTCCGCCACGGCGACGACTTCCGCCTCCTTGACCACCGTGGGCGGCAGCACGCTGACGACCGCGTTGTCGGCGTGATCCAGCACCGTGACGTTCGGGATTTTTACGTCACGGACGTGGACCGAATGATTGATGCCGAGATCCGTGATATCGAGCTCGACCTTTTCGGGAATATCCTTCGGAAGGCACGTGATCTTCAGCCTGTGGAGAATGTGCTGGACCATGCCCCCGTCACGGACTCCCAGCGGGATTCCGCCTGTCAGGACGACCGGCACTTCGATCGTGAGCTTCTCGTCTTCCCTCAACCCCTGGAGGTCGAAGTGCACCGGCCTGTCCGACACAGGGTCGAACTGCACGTCGCGCAGTATGCACTTGCGTGAGGACCCGTCCTTCAGGCGAAGGTCGATGACGTGTGTCGCGGACGTGAACACGAGCGGATCGAGTCCGGGCTTCGGGACCTGTATGTTCAGAGGTTTTTCCTCGCGCGCATAGAACACGCCTGGGACCATCCCCGCCAGTCTCGTGTGCTTGGCGTGTTTCCCGGTCAGTTCACGGATCTCAGCGTGCAACACAAATTCAGACATTATCCCACCTTTCCTGACAGTGCGTGTACATTAACCCTTGTCGACATCAAAAAGAGAACTTATCGACTTGAACTTAAACGTGCGTTCGATCGCCTCTGCGAATATGAGGGCCACCGATTCCCCTGCGATCTTGGCGGAGCCCGTCGGGAGAGGGAGGGAGTCCGTCACGACGAGCCGTGTCAGCGAGGAAGCGTTGATCCTCTCGATCGCGCTGCCGGAGAGGACCGGGTGCGTGCAGGCCGCAAAGACTTCCTTTGCCCCCGCGTTCTTCAGCGCCCTGACGGCATTGCAGAGCGTGCCGGCGGTGTCCACCAGGTCGTCAACGATCAGTATGTTTTTCCCGCGCGCCTCGCCGATGATGTTCATCACCTCGGCCTCGTTCGGCCTGGGGCGGCGCTTGTCGATGACGATCAGGTCCGCTTCGAGGCGCTTGGCGTATGCGCGGGCCATCTTTATTCCCCCCACGTCCGGCGACGCCACGGCCAGGTTCGCCAGGCGCATCTTCTTGAAATGCTTCACGAGTATCGCCGAAGAATACAGGTGGTCGACGGGGATATCGAAAAACCCCTGTATCTGCGGCGCGTGAAGATCCATCGTGATGACCCGGTCGGCACCTGCCTGCGTTATGAGGTTCGCCACGAGCTTCGCAGTGATCGACACGCGGGGCTGGTCCTTCCGGTCCTGCCTCGCGTAGCCGAAATAGGGGATGACGGCGTTCACCTTCCGCGCGGAGGCCCTGCGCGCGGCGTCAATCATGATCAGGAGCTCGAGGAGGTTCTCCGCGGGCGGGTTTGTCGACTGTACGATGTACACGTCGGACCCACGGATGTTCTCCGTGAACTTGACCCATATTTCGCCGTCGCTGAACGTCTTGATTTCACACTGGCCCAGTTCTTTTCCGAGCTCGCGCGAAATCTTCTCTGCCAGGGGACGGTTCGACCGGCCGGAAAAAACCTTCAGGGTGCCCATACAATCCGATTGGAATCGAAGTCTATAAAGATAACAAAAAGGAGCGTTTCCTGCAAGGCAAATTTTCCCCTTTGTTGACATTTTGGCCGGATTTCAATATTTTTCCTGTATCAATATGATGTCATTGCCGGACTTTCCCCTCAATCCCGATCGGGTGGTGATCGAGTCACCATTCAACCTCCGCAACGAGTCCGGAGATACGATCGCGGGGGACTTGCGATATGCCGAAGGCGGAACCGGGCTGCCGCTGCTCATCCTCTGTCATGGATTCACCGCCCATAAGGACTGGGGGCCATTTCCGTACTTCGGCCGCAGGTTCGCCGGGCTGGGCTTTGCGTCGGCGGTCTTCAATTTCTCGCACAACGGCATGGGGCCGGGGTCGAAGAGGTTCAACGAGCTGGAGAAGTTCTCCCGCAACACGATCGGGAAGGAACTCGAGGACATACGGGCCCTCCTCCGTGGAGCGGAGGAGGGGGGTTTCGGCGAGGGGCGTATCGATCCTTCGAGGATCGGCATCATCGGCCACTCGCGGGGGGGAGGAGTTGCGATACTCTCTGCCTCGAGAGAACCCCGCATCAGTGGAGTCGCGGCATGGTCGACCGTGGCCACATTTCACCGTTACACTCCGCATCAGCGTGAATCCTGGGAGCGCGAGGGATTTCTCCCCGTGACGGTGCGGGGACTCAGGACGCGCCTGAGGCTCGGGGTCGACGTCCTCCGTGACCTGGAAGCGAACAGGGAAATGTATGACATCCCCCGGGCGGTCCGGGCTCTCAAGGTCCCGCTCCTCCTCGTGCATGGCGCCGCGGATGTGTCCGTGAGGCCCGCGGAGCCGGAATCGCTGTACGCCGTCGCCGACCGGTCGAAGACGGAAATCGTGATGCTGGAAGGGACCGGCCACACGTTCGGCGCAAAACATCCTTACAGGCACGGCAGTCCCGCTCTGAAGGATCTCGTGGAGTTGACCGCGCGCTGGTTTCACATGTTCATCTGAGGGGAGGACGCGAATCCTCCATGCACGATTGCGGCATCACTTCACTTCACAGGGAGATGGACAATGAATGATTCACCGGATACCGCGCTCGCTACGGCGACGGATTCTTCTCATCCCCTCGTCCAGCTTTTCTGGGTGGGCCTCTTTGCGGCGGGGACGGCGCTTTCCGCCCGGCTTGAGATTCCACACCAGCCGGTCCCGTACACGCTGCAGACGCTTATGGTCCTCCTGTCGGGGGCGTTTCTCGGCCCGAGGAACGGCATGGTGAGCCAGATGGCGTACATTGCGGCCGGAATCCTGGGAGCGCCGGTATTTGCGGGGGGGGGAGCCGGGATCGCGAGGATTCTCGGGCCTTCCGGCGGCTACATACTCTCATTTCCGCTTGCCGCGGCTCTCGTCGGGTATCTTGTCGGCAGGCGGCATTCTCTGATCCAGGTGGCGCTGTCAATGGGGGCGGGGCTGGCTGTCGTGTTCCTACTTGGCGCCCTTCATCTGTTCGCCTTCTACACCCACAGTATTGTCACAGCGTTCGAGGCGGGGGTGCTGATATTCAGCTGGTGGGACCTCCTGAAGCTCTCTGCGGCGTCGACGATCTATTTTGAAATGGGGAAACGGTGGAAGAGGCTCCCTCCCCCCCCCGGAGATTCCGGAACAAATTGACACCCGGTCACGATTCAGGTCGCCGTCTCGCGCCAGAATGAGAGCGCCTCCTCCCAGCGGCGATAGAGCTCGGCTGTCGCCCGGACTGTTCCGGCCGCGTGCTCTGCGATCTCCCGGTGCCCCTCCTGGTTGACAAGCCGGGAGAAGTCCGGCCGCCAGGGTTCTCCACCGGGCCGCGCAATACCGAATCCCCTGCAGTATGCCTCGAGCGTGAATTTCCTCATCGCTCCGTAAAACGTCAACTGGTCCAGGAGGTCGCAGTGCTCCCTGGCGCTGAACCGGTACGGGAGGAGGTTGCGGGAGGGGGGGACCCCCAGGAGGGCGGAGCGGAGCATGAGGAACGGGCAGTCAAAAAGACGGCCGTTGAATGTGATGAGCCGCTCGAAGCCTGTCACCGCGCTCCAGAACCCGGTGAGTATCTCCTCTTCGGTCGCCGGCAGCATTTCAAAAAGCCCGTCCCCGGTCCGGGACGGCGCGCACCCGGGGTGTTCGTACCAGACTTTTCCCCTGCCGGTGCCCGGATTCAGCATTGCAACGGCAAGAATGCGTGCCGTAAGCGGCGCGAGGCTCATCCGGTGCAACACCTCCGCCGGATCCTCTCCCTCAGGCGCACCGGCGGAGAGGTGATCTTTTTCATCGAACGCCCCGGGAGGGTCGGCGAGCGTTTCGATATCGAAGACGACCTCAGAAATCTTCCCCCTCATCGGTCTCCCCCTTCAGGGCATCCTTCACGGTCCCTTCCACGATGTCCCACGTGTAACCGCGCCTCATGAGAAATGCCGTCAACTGCTGTCTGAGCTTCGCATCCCCTTTTTTCATCATGGCCGATTTCTTCCGGACGAATGCCGATGCGGCCCGGCCCGCATCTTCCTGCTGACTGACACCTGCAAGGACCTCATCGAGCGCTTCGTCGGCCAGAGATCTGCCGACACCAAGGAGGAGGAGTTTCCGTCGCAACAGCACCCTTCCGGCGGGTTTCAGCGTGAGCGCATTCCGGATGAACGACCGGGCGAACGCCGCATCGTCAAGAAGCCGTGCCTCCTTGAGCGCCCCGATGGTCTCGGCGGCGACCTGCTCTGAGAATTCCTTCCCGCGGAGTGCGTCCCGGATTTCGCGCTCCGTCCGGGGGCGCACGGCAAGGGAGCGGAGAGCGGCAGTCCTGGCAGCGAGAAGCTCCTCGGCATGTTCGAGGCGCCTGAGAATCTCCGGGGTGATCTCGTCCCCCGTCCGGAGCCCGAATTGTACCAGCGTGTCTGTCCCCACGCCGATGAGAAAGACCCCGTCGGTGTAGATTGACTTCCTGCCGGGGCGCTTCTTCTGGGTCTCTATCCGCGTGATCTTCATTCCGGGGCGGGTCTCGTCATGAAAAAAATCCCCCGTGCCGCCGGGCGGCGCGGGGGATTGGGTGTCCCTTTTCCGCTACTTCTTTTTGGCCGGTTCCGGATGCGGGGGAGGGGGGGCCGGAGAGAGGGCCTTCGCCGCCGGCGGGGGCACCGGCGCCTTTGCCGGGAGCGGCTCACGCTTTGCGGCGGCGGAATCCCCGTTCCCGGGATGCGGCGGGCGAGGCCCGGCGGCGAGACCGAGCTTCCTGCGCAGCTCAGTGTCGATCGTCTTCGCAATCGTTTCGTTCTCCTGAAGATACTTCTTCACCGCATCCCGCCCCTGGCCGATACGTTCCTCTCCGTAAGAGAACCAGGAGCCTGATTTCGCGATGATGTTCTGCTCGACAGCCGTGTCCACCAGGTCTCCGAGTTTTGAGATCCCTTCATTGTACAGTATATCGAACTGGGCCTCCCGGAAGGGCGGGGCCACCTTGTTCTTAACGACTTTGACCCGGGTCCTGTTTCCGACAATCGTCGTTCCGTCCTTGATCGCCTCGATGCGGCGGACGTCGAGACGGACCGACGCGTAGAACTTGAGTGCGTTCCCGCCCGTCGTGGTCTCGGGGTTGCCGAACATCACGCCGATCTTCATCCGGAGCTGGTTCGTGAAAATGACCGACGTCTTCGATTTGGCGATCGCCGATGTGAGCTTCCGGAGTGCCTGGGACATCAACCGGGCCTGGACACCCATGCTCGGATCCCCCATCTCTCCCTCGATCTCCGCCCTGGGAGTGAGCGCGGCGACGGAGTCGATCACGATCACGTCCAGCGCTCCGCTCCTGACGAGCGTCTCCACGATCTCAAGCGCCTGCTCGCCGAATTCAGGCTGCGAGAGGAGGAGGTTGTTGACGTCCACGCCGAGCTTCTTCGCGTAGCCGAGATCCAGGGCGTGTTCGGCGTCGATGAACGCGGCGATTCCCCCCGTCTTCTGCGCTTCCGCGATGATCTGAAGGCAGAGGGTTGTTTTTCCGGACGATTCAGGACCGAAGACCTCGATCACGCGTCCCCGCGGTATACCGCCGATCCCCAGCGCTGCGTCCAGGGAAACCGATCCGGTCGATATCACGTCCACCAGCTGTATCGGCCCCTCGCCGAGACGCATGACGCTCCCTTTCCCGTGCTGCTTTTCGATCTGGTCGAGGGCGATCTTCAGTGCCTGGAACTTCGCGTCCTTCTCGTCGGACATGAGCAACTCCTCGTTGATGTATATACTCGGATTGAGGGCGTATTACGATCACCCCGGAGCGCCGGGAGAGACGCCGCCGCCTCCCGTGAGAGGGATCGACCGGAGGACAACATAGTCGGACCCGCGTGGCATCGGCACGCTCTGCATGATCTCCACTGCGGGGACAATCACCGGCGGGTGATCAAATGTACGCGTTTTCACGATGTCAATCAACACGCCCGAAGCAGTTCCGGTGATTCCCCCCTCCACGCGTCCCAGCGTCACGTGGGGTTGAAATGGCCTTTCCTCCGGAATGAACCCGAGGCTCCGGAGCTTCCGGGAGACGCGCTCCTGAAGGAGGGCGAGGTCGCCCCCTTTCTCCCTG
>Ga0182011_10002065_pt1 | contig 17164 bp, 15 predicted proteins | sample 711E1DmetaG_FD_120481 | JGI IMG/M metagenome (GOLD analysis project Ga0182011, IMG submission 120481) | Permafrost microbial communities from Stordalen Mire, Sweden - 711E1D metaG | ecosystem: Environmental > Terrestrial > Soil > Wetlands > Permafrost | place: Sweden: Stordalen | collected... | reverse complement strand
GCGTCGGGCGTAAATTTGAAGCCTAATGGCCCCACCACCTTTTCGTAGAAATAATGCAACGACTTCTTCCTTGATTCAATATTCACTACGCACTGGCTCATATTCCAAGTGCTTTAGAATAGCGTTCAGGCTGGTAACCCACAATGACTTCGTCGTTGATTTTGACATACGGAAAGCCATTTGCGCCAGCCGCATCAAGCTCTTGTGAAATCCTTTTTTGAGTCGGTTCGTCGGCCAGATCATAGTCGATATAAGTGAATGGAATTTTGTGCTCGTTGAAAAAGTTCTTCGTTTTTCTGCACCAGGGACAGGTTGAGAGAGTATATACAGTAATTTTTTTCATAACTATTTCCTCTATTTAGTTGTCTGTTATTTATAAAAGTTTCATATCTGTTTTTTCATTTGAGATTGATGAACAATCTGCCATCTTCAGATTTTGTGGAATAAATCACAAGGCCAAGTTCAGGCGCTTCAAGGAATTTGCCAGTTCGAATATCGAACCGCCAGTCGTGGCATGGACATGTAATAATGTAGCCCTCCAACTTTCCTGTGAACAGCGGGCATGCCATGTGCGCACACATGCCTGAAATGGCATAGACAGCACCGCCGACACGTGCCAGTATGACATTCACTCCCATTGGATAGGATGGCATCATATGACTTTCCAGCAATGCTTTATCGTCCAGAACGTATGTCCAGTTTATCACTTTCCTTAGATTTTAACGATCATTTTGCCTGCATTTTTTCCGTCAAAAAGGTCAATAAATGCCTGTGGAATATTATCGAACCCGTAAACAATAGTTTCAGCATAGGTGAGTTTACCCTCCTTGAGCCAAATAGCCAATTGTTTAGTTGCTGCCGGAAATTTTGCAGAAAAATCACTTACAATAAACCCCCTCATGGTTGCACTTTTGGTTAAGAGGATAGGTTGAAGGCGGGGCCCTAAATGTATCTTCGTATCATTGTAAAGTGAAATGGCGCCACACACGGGCAACCTGGCATGTTTGTTAATGTTCGCCAGAACAGCATCTGAAATTTCACCACCCACATTATCAAAATAAATATCAACCCCATCAGGGCAGGCATTACGGATTGCCTCCTTCAGGTCATGTGAAGTTTTATAATTTATTGCATGGTCAAATTTAAATTTTGATTTAAGCAGTTCTGCTTTTTCATCCGTACCTGTTATGCCAACTACCTTGCACCCCATAATTTTACCAACCTGCCCCACCACGCTTCCAACCGCACCGGCTGCCCCTGATACCACAATTGTTTCACCTGCCTTTGGAATTCCTATTTCTGTTAAGCCCAGGTAAGCAGTCAGTCCGGTCATTCCCAAAACTCCAAGGCAGGATGATAACGGAGAAACTTTTGCATCCACTGTTGTTAACCCTTTACCATTGGATACCTGGTATTCTTTCCATTCCAGATTCCCTGAAACAAAATCCCCCTTCTTGAATTCTGCATGCCTGGAGTCTATCACCTGGGCAATGATTCCCGATAGTATTGGTTTACCTATTTCAAATGGGAGAACATAAGATTTGGAATCATTCATTCTTCCGCGTAAATACGGATCAACAGAAACATATAACGTCTTTAATAAAACATCACCAGTCATAGGAACCGGAATAGCGGCGGTGGTAAATTCAAAATCGTTTAAAGTTGGTCTGCCAACAGGTCTTTTCTTTAAAAGGATTACTTTATTCATATTCTTATTTTATACACATTTATTTACCTAATCCGATTTGACTCATATATGATTGGTTATCCCAAAAAAGATATTCTTCAATCATCACACCGTCTTTCCATATGCCAACGGTGCACATCGGGAGTGTAAATGATTTGCCTGTTGGCTTAATGAATTTCCCTGCACCTATAGGCATTGGTAAAGTAAAAGTTCCGGTCATAACACCGATAACACATGTCATATTGCCCGAACCAAAACGAACAGGATGTTGCTTAATGCTGGTATTCGGTGCATGTATAAACAAAGCTTTCAAATCGGCAATGTGCCTTTCAATGCCGGTGGTAAAATGTCCGTCAGGCCAGTTAACTTTTATGTCTTTGGAATGGCTTTCATGAAGCCGTGTCCATTGCTGATTAGTGAAGACCGTATAATCGAGGGTGTCAAATGTTATAAGATTTTTTGCAATCATTTCATTCCCTTTGGTGAGTTCTTTAATCTCATTCCGGAGTGAGTCAATTCCTGCCTGGTTTAATGAACTGTTTCCTTTATTGCCTGTGCAACTTGTCAACATTGCTAATACAGCAATAATTGAAGAAACTGCAATTGATTTGAAAATAATAGGTATTTTTTTCATTTCTCTTTTATTGTTTAGGTAAGAAACAAAGATGAGCGTAATAATTGCAGGAAGTGTTACATAATTTGTATAAATAGTTACATCATTCACACATTTTAGAATGAAATATATTATTTCTGTTTTGGGGCATAATGTTGCAGAAACTACTGCCAATTTCCAGTATAGAAATTATTTATCTTCACAACACCATGATCTTTATACCAGCCTTCCTGTGAGTAAGTAAAACACGATAGCAACAATCAAAAAGAAAATCAAATCTTAACACTTCATATTTAATCGCGCAAGTCAAAAACATAGTCAACAATAATCAGTCGGGGAGGACAATTTGAGCGGCCTTACATATAAAAAGTCTAATTTTGTATGGTCCGAAAAATAAGGAGGGCTTACAGATGTCACTAAATACGAAACCCAATGAGAAAATTATACTTGCCTTTTATAACAATAACGATTTTTATTTCACTTGTCAATGGATCCTGCACATCAGATAAGAACAAACACAAGGGTAAGCATCCGGATAATATTCTGCATGGCGTTTTTAACCACAGGAGCAATTTGCCTTTCGACAGCAACCTCCTGATCTCATTTTACAGATCCTTTCCGGCATTGAACAAGTACCAAAAGGATGTGGTGGTGGTATACCATCAGCATAAATACACCCTTATCTGGTATGATGAGCGCGGAGTGGTGGAATTTGGTAATACCCTCTTTAATAAAGTCAGGGAGCTTAATGTCGAAGGTGTATCTTCGAAATTCCCTTATCAGGAAAAGATCGACGGTATTTTTGAAAATGAAAAGGAGAATACGCTCTCCCCAACAGAGACCGAACTAATGCTCACCAACCTGTATCTGTTCTATGCTGAAAAAGTATACAAAGGGCTCAATGATACCACTACCAAGGCTTTGGGCTGACTGCTCCCCCCAAAAACAAGTCTCCTACGCCGCTCTGCTGGATTCTGTCATTTCCGACCCTCAATTGCTAAACCGCGACGAAAGTGTGTTATTCAGTCAGTATTATAAGCTGCGGGCCGTATTGCAGCGATACCGGGAAATTGAAAAAAAAGGAGGCTGGAACAGCATCGATCTCGATCCAAAGTTAAAAACCTATAAGCCGGGTGATACAGCCAAAGCGATTCTGCAGATAAGGGAACGGCTGTTCATTACAGGGGATCTGAAACAGAACAATAAAAGCAATCAGTATGATCATGAACTGGTTGAGGCAATAAAAAAGTATCATCATCGTAACGGATACAACCCCGACACATTAATTTCTCCGAAACATATTAAAGAGATGAATATACCTATTGGTGTACGAATAAAACAGATCATCGTTAATATCGAGCGTTGCCGTTGGATTTCCCCTGAATTTGCCAAAGCAAAAGAGTTTATCGTTGTAAATATTCCTTCCTTTAAACTGGATCTGGTCCGCGATGGAAAAAACGAATTCGAATCATCCGTGATTGTTGGAAAAAATGTAACGAAAACAGTTATTTTCAGTGGGAAGCTGAGTTATATAGTGTTCAGCCCATATTGGAATCTGCCGGTGAGTATCATCAATAAAGAAGTTAAACCAGGCATGGCAAAGCATAAAAATTACCTGGAAACTAACAACATGGAATGGAACAATGGTCAGGTACGTCAAAAACCGGGAAAAAACAACTCACTGGGCCTGATCAAATTCATCTTTCCGAACGCCGATAATATTTATATGCACGATACACCTGCCAAAAGTATCTTTGCCGATGAGAGCAGGGCATTCAGCCACGGTTGCATCCGTGTAGAAAAACCAAGAGACCTGGCGGTTGAAATTCTTAAGGATGACCCGAACTGGACCCCGGAAAAAATCAACGCAGCGATGCATGCCGGAAAAGAAAGCACCTATCCATTAAAAAGTAAAATTCCTGTTTATATTGGCTATTTTACGACCTGGGTAGACGATCGGGGTGAGATTGACTTTTATAATGATATTTATGGATTGGATGAAAGGTTAGCTAAATTGCTGATCGATGAAAAATAACCCCGGTATCATTGCTATCTGATCACATCAATGCATTTGAAAAAACGGCAACGGTACCCCTCTGAGCCCAGATCGCTAACGGTAACGGTATACGCCTTGCCAGAAGATGCATGAATGAACCGGGAATTCATTCCATCCGCTTCGCAGATAATGCCAACATGGCCGATGTGGGCCCTGTCCCTGCGGCCATGAGGAGAAAGTTAGCAGGAGGAGGAGGGCAAGGACCGGAACTCTTTTCAACATAGGCTGGGGGAATGATGCTGCAAAGATACAAAATTTGTTGATCATGAAGGTCGGGAGATGCCTGACAGAGCCTCCGGGCGGCTATTACATCAGCCACTCCACCCTGCTTAATTAACCATCAGAGTCGTCGATAAGAAATGATATAAATATTAATTAAAAGTTTGAGAGTGTGAAGAATTTTGCGTAAACGCAAATTGCACTCTTGCTTTTCCCTCGTTTATTTCGTACATTTGGATAATCAAAAGTTTAAAAACATAAGCACATGGAAAAGCCACATCGAATGGCGCAGATATACGGTTATACCGTTTGCCTTGTCGCCGTTATTACCTTCATCATCTGTATTTCCAACATTATTCATCTATCATGGATCTGAGTGATCCGCTTCATGCAGGTGCATCATTCCAATTTACTGGCACTCCAAGCCTCGCATCCTATGAGAATTATAAAATGGACATTCTAAAGAGCGCAAAATCAGATGATCAAAAAATTGGGACAAATTATATTCCGGATGATAAAACGTTGCGTTCAATGTATGAAGCAGCCAAGGCTGACCGAATCAATCAAAACAACCATTCTTCAATCCGGACCATCATGGTGAGCGGCTTGATCATTTTGATAAGCATTGTCCTCTTTATCACCCACTGGTTATGGATGAGACGTCTATCAAAAACGATCCTTGCGACTTGAGTTTATAAGTTCCAACTCAACAATCAGGAGTCGTTTACACAAAATTCTTCACGCTACTAAAAGTTTACGACCTATTCGCTTACTCATATGGAAAAACCGGAGGTAATGACCACCTTTCACCGATTTAAACATATCATCGTATATGTCTGAAAATAAAACAAATAAACTGGGCCATTAAGACCGGCCCTGGATGGTCAACTCCATCGGCCTGTCTAACTGACTATCAGATTCTAATTTTTATTATGTTCAATCAATAAAAGCGAAGATGTTTTATAGCCCAAATTTTCAGCTATTTTAAGATAGTTTTGTTTAATATCTTCTGGTATTGTAGTCTCACGAGAAAGTATCCATAAGTAACTTAAATTTTTACCTGCAACAAGAGCATATTTATACTCGCTGTCTAAAGCGATAACATTATAACCAGAATAAAAAGGTCTAAAAAACGACACCTTAAGCATAGCTACATTTGGATTCCCAACAAATTTCGCTATCCCAATAGCTTGTTCCCATTTCATTGTTTTATAATTAAAACCCCGATTAACAACTTTAATACTTCCATCATTATTGGCTGAATAATTTGCTGTAGTATTATTTAAGTTGCGTTCAAATCGAAAATCCATTCGAGCTATTTCGTACCATTTACCTAAATATTTCTCTTTATCAAATGGTTTAACTGCTATTGCTCCATCAGGAATGGTTGAACATGAGTTAAATGTAAGAATACTGCATATTCCTAAAAATGAGCGTTTAATTAAATTTTTTGTTTTCATATCTTCCTTTTATTGGGTTAGATTTAACCGATAAATTTTACAATGTAGAATCCCGCCAAACTGACCAGCGCCGTCAGAACTGCTCCCCAAGCGAGGTCAATAATTGTTAACTCTTAACTACTTTATGTGGGGATACAAAAATGAAACTTAACAATATCATGTTCAGAATCTTACTCCCGTTGTAAAAACAATAGATTGTAGCTGGTCTCGCTCTCTGCTGGTGAATATGTTATTGCCAGGATCTGCATATAAATGCTTGTATTCCAGCCTGAGATAGCCGATCTTAACGGGTTTGTATTCGAAACCGATGGAAAACCCCTGAGTGAGGAGTCCGCGCCTCCGGTTATTGTAGAAATAAAGGCCTGAGAGAAAACCATCATAATCATTGAAGAATTCATATCTTCCTGTGACCGCAAACTTGGTCAGAAAGACATACTTCGCCTCGATCAGACCTGAAAACATGGTTGCGATTTTATTCGTATCGGGAGTCATCTGGCTGTTGGTTTGTGCTGCAAAATCCAGTTGACCGGTGAAGGACAACGGATCAACCGGATTATACGTAATGATGAAGTTATTATACAGGATATCGTTCTTAATCTGTGCATTCTTCAGAGCCTGGTTGCCGAAAATATTATTGTAATTGAGCGTAAGCCTGGGTATGGGCTGGTAATAAACAAATATCAGTATGGCCATATGAGTGTTTTTCCCGTAAGCAAGGGAGTAAGGATTCCCTAACATTAATCCACCCCAGAATTTATCAGAAGCATTCCAGGTAAGTTTTATCCCCAGCACATTCCCTGGTTCATAATACCCACCTATGCTCACTGTACTCAGGTCGTTGAGAACAGGCCATGTTGATTCCAAACCAACCGGATTCAGGAAATAACCGAAATCAAGCCATAATTTTTTGCTTATATGAAATCCGAAATTGGCCTGCCTAAGGGTTTTAATGAACTCAGACTGTGGTGAAGCCAGCAGGTTAGGAGCATCACCGAACTGGATTGCAAGCATTCCCCTGACTTTATCGGCGGTGTAGCCTATCTCAATGGCTGCGACATTCATGCGTGACTCATTCTGAACAGGGCAGTTGCTTGCGAAAGGCACAACATTTGAAGTGTCACTCTTGCTGTTAATGGTTCCGTTATAATAGGCATCCACATAAAACCCAAAGGTAAAATGCTTCAGCTTTTTGTAAATCTCGGCTTTCAAATCATTGGTCAGGCTGTCTATTTTGTTCTGGGCGCTAAGGTAAACCGGAAATACCATCAGTAACGCCATTACCAGGATAATGGATCTGAACCATCTGTAAATCTTTTCCATATTGTTTAATATTAGTTCATACTTTTCAGACAAACCTGTTTCAGTAAAAATAGAAAAGACTTTAATATGAATTTCTAAAAAGAGAATTTTTTTTCTGATGCTCTCGAAGCAGTATAATTGCATTAAGAAGTCAGCAGGAACATTCCATCCAGCTTATAAAACTAAGGTCAGAACCAGTGTAATTGATATTTGAATGCGAGATATTCTTAACAAACAGACAGTAGAAATAGTAAAGAAATCTGAATTTGTTGAAAGTTTAATTAATTTTACTATGAATTATCAGTCCCTGGGGATGAGTCATATAAAAAAACCGATAACCGGATTCCCCGATGGAGCAATGGGTATTTAAACCGATATCATTTAATTTACCAAATAACAAAGGAGGTTTCATGTATCTGTACGAAAAACTGAACATCGCCATTGTGGATGACGAATTATGCAAAGACACTCCCGACGGCCATGCCATGCATGAGTTGATCAAAAAGATGAACGAGATCGAAATCAATGTAACGGAATGGAAATCATTTGAATCGGCCTTGTCAGGCATTATCAGGTTACCGGAACTGGATGCAATGATCGTCGACTGGGACCCTTTGGTCGCCGAGAACCGCAATCTGGCACGGAAACTGATACTGAACATCAGGAGCAGAAACCATGAGATCCCGATTTTTTTATCTATACGACCTGATGTGCTGATGACCATCCCGCTGGAAATTGAAAGGATCATCTCCGAAAATTTCTGGATCCTTGAAGATACCCGTGATTTTATTGCCGGACGTGTTGAAGCGGCCGCCCGCAGGTACCGGAACCGCTTACTGCCACCTTTTTTCGAAGCATTGGTCAATTTTGCCGACGATTTTGAGTATTCCTGGCATACTCCAGGTCATACCGGTGGTACGGCTTTTCTGAAATCTCCGGCCGGGCGGATATTTTATAATTTCTTTGGCGAACAGTTATTCCGTTCCGACCTCTCTATTTCAGTGGGGGAACTGGGCTCCCTTCTCGACCATTCAGGGGCGATAGGAGCGGGAGAACGGTTTGCTGCAAAAGTGTTTGGTGCCGACCGCACGTATTATGTTACAAATGGTACGTCCACTGCAAATAAGATCATTTTCATGGCCTGTGCTGTGGAAGGCGATGTGGTGCTTATTGACCGTAACTGTCATAAATCACTTGAACATTCAACCATCCTCACCGGTTCCCGGCCCGTATGGATGGTCCCGGTAAGGAATCATCTGGGTATCATCGGACCCATTCGTAAGGATCAGATGAACCCTGAGACCATCAGGAAAAAGATCAGTGAGTGCCCCCTGGTCCCTGACCAGGCTGCAACCCCGGTTTATGCCGTTGTAACAAATTCCACTTACGACGGAATTTGTTATAATGCCATGGAAGTGGAACAACTGTTGGGGAAAATAGTTCCCAGGCTGCATTTTGATGAAGCCTGGTACGCTTATGCCAGGTTCAACCCGATATATAAGGACCGGTATGGAATGAGGGATGGGGCGAGGGATCCCGATGCTCCTACAGTTTTTGCATCCCAATCAACCCATAAACTGCTGGCTGCAATTTCCCAGGCTTCGATGGTGCATATCAAAGAAGGACGACAGCCCATAGAGCACAACCGGTTCAATGAATCATTCATGATGCATACATCCACCTCACCTTCTTATGTCATCATTGCCTCCTGTGATGTTTCGGCAAAGATGATGGAAGGGCCGATGGGTAAGACCCTTACCGATGAAAGCATCATGGAAGCTGTTACCTTCCGTACAACTATGGCGAGGATACGCAGGAAGATCATGAACGATAATACCAAAGACTGGTGGTTTGAGATGTGGCAACCCGATGAAGTCACCAATCCGGCTACCGGGAAGCGTATCAATTTTGCAGATGCACCGATGGAATTACTTGCAAAGGAACCCTCCTGCTGGGTTCTCCATCCGGGAGAAAGCTGGCATGGTTTCGGTGATATTGATGACGGATACGCCATGCTGGATCCTATTAAAGTAACTGTACTTACACCAGGTGTGGAACGGGATGGATCCCTCTCGCCATGGGGAATACCGGCTGCCTTACTGGTCAAATACCTGGATTGCGAAGGGATAGTCAATGAAAAGTCGGGCGATTACAGCATACTATTCCTCTTTTCAATGGGTATTACCAAGGGAAAATGGGGAACACTGACCACAAGATTCTTCAGTTTCAAAACTTTGTATGATGAAAATGCAATGCTGGAGGATGTTTTTCCCGACCTGGTTGAAAAATATCCCGGGTTTTACAGCGGGAAATCACTGCCCCAGCTTGCGCGTGAGATGCATGAATTCAAACGTGATTCAAAGCAGTTGCAACTGCTTGATAAAGCATTTTCGGTGTTGCCTGAACCCGTGATGACACCGGCCGAAGCATACAGACATCTTGTTAAAAACAATGTGGAAAGGGTTTCCCTTGAACAGGCACAGGAGCGGATAATGGCTGGAGGAATTGTTCCATATCCTCCGGGAATTCCGTTGCTCATGGGTGGTGAACGCACCGGATCCCTGAGTGAGCCTGTATTAGCCTATTTAAAAACCCTCCAGGATTTTGATAATCGATTTCCCGGTTTCGAACATGATATTCACGGGATTGAAAATGAGAATGGTGTATATATAATGTATTGTATAAAAGATTAAATTTCTGTTAAATGAGCGATCTGCAACAAACCCCGAAAAAGAAGACCATGGGCATGCTGATGCTGTCAATGATAAGTGTAGCGGCCGTTTTATCCGTCAGGAATTATCCTAGCATGGCCGACGAGGGCTGGCAATTGATCACCTGGTATTTTGTAGGCTCTTTTCTCTTTCTTCTCCCTCTTGCCCTGGTATCAGCTGAACTGGCCTCCGCCTGGCCCAGTGAAGGGGGTATTTATTCATGGATTGAGAAAGCATTCAATACAAAAACCGGTTTCATGTCAATATGGGCAGTTGTAGTTGAGAACATTCCCTGGTATCCGACTGTACTCTCTTTTATTGCAGTTTCGATCGCCTATATTTTCAGTCCCGACCCGAACGCCCATATCCTTGGATTACCAAACCAGGTTTTTCTGGCCATCGTAATGCTGGTTGTATGGTGGGGATTGACCTTATTCAATTTCCTTGGTCCAGCCATAGCAGCAAAATTAAGCTCCACCGGAACGCTCCTCGGTGCGATCATCCCTTCTCTTATACTGATCTTCCTTGGTCTGGCATGGATCTTCACCGGGAAGCCCAGCCAGTTACCACCCTTTACCTGGTCGGGCCTCGTCCCAAAACTGAATTTAGGCGCTCTTGTCTATTCATCATCCATCATCCTGACCTTTGCCGGGATCGAGATGTCGGGCTACTATGCCAGCCAGGTTTCAAATCCTCAGAAATCATATCCCCGAGCCATGTTCCTTGCTACTATCCTCATCTTTGTACTAAGTGTTCTGGGAACACTGCCTATCGCGATTGTCATTCCCATGAAGGATATCTCCCTTAACGGAGGCGTTATCCAGGTTACAGAGAAAATGTTCTTGGCTTTCGGAATGAACTGGGCTGTCCCCGTTATGGCCATCCTGCTCGCCATTGGTGGGATATCACTGATGAGTGCCTGGATGCTTGGGCCTTTATTAAGCATGGTGCCTATCTCGAAGGCAGGAACCCTGCCAAAATTTTTCCGTAAAGAAAATAAGCACGGTTCTCCTACCGGCACATTGATGGTACAGGGAATACTCATTACGTTTCTGGCAATTGCCATGGCAGTGATACCAGGGATCAATGAAGTTTACTGGGTGTTTTCATCCTATACAACTACCCTCTTATGTATTTATTACCTGCCGATTTTTGCCGCGGTCATCAAATTGCGTTACAAACAACCGGATACCCCCCGTCCTTTTAGGATCATGGGAGGCAAACCCGGAGTCTGGATCATTGCCGGCCTGGGTTTCATTTCCACGGTCTTCTCAGGAATCATGGCCCTTACCCGTCCTGACGGGGTCACCAATATTTCTTTCTGGGGATATTTTCTTATGATGATCACAGGGACTCTTATCTGGATGCTGCCATTCTGGCTTTTCAGGATATTCAAAAAGCCGGGCTGGGCAGAAACCAAAGAAAGGTAAGCTTCGGTTGTAAAACCATTTGCTAATCTGAAATGTTGTAGGTATCACTAAAAATCCTACAAGTGAAAATCAGGCATAAAAGTCTAATTGAGGTCCTCCCAGTTTTAGGACAATGTTAAATAGAGTTCACGGGGTTATTTTGAAACCATGATTCAGTTTGATCAGGCGGAAAAAACGGAACTTCTGTTCACCTTGCGCCGACTTAAACTGCTCATAGTATTTGTCTGATAATAATGTATCTAAACTGCTCTATTCCGATCGGCCCGTAATGGTCAACACGGATGGCTTGTCTAATTATGCAATGATTTTTGGAATAATTTTTCACAATAATTATAGTAGACAGGAAGTCTTGAAGAATTTAAATTTGTTAATATTAACATAAAATAGAAAGGAAAATTTATTATGATTATACAAAACATCAAAGATTCTTTATACTTAAATGCCTACCAATCTAAACTAAACACTGCAGAAAAGGCAGTTGAAAGTATTAAAGACAATTCAACTCTTGTTGTGGCTATGGCAGCCGGAGCGCCGCCTGCTTTGTTAAAAGCAATAGCTCAGCGTATTCGCAATAACGACTTACACGATTTATCTGTCTACTATAAAATTTCAACAAATGCTTTGGCCGATTCTCTCCTTGTAGAGGACATTCTCGAAAAAATTTATGCTCATACATTTTTTGTTGCCGGGCCAGATCAAAAAATTCTTAAGTTACAACAACAAACAGGTAAAAAATTATTAAGCTTTGTGCCTGTTAATTTTAGCCAAATACCACGTTTGCTTCGCGAAATAATTAAGGTCAACACTTTTGTCATTACTGTTTCACCTATGGATTCAGCAGGTTATTTCTCTTTTGGAACTAACTGCGATTTTGCTTTTGATGCTGCAAGAGTTTGCGACCAGCTTATTGTGGAAGTAAATCCAAACATGCCAAGAGTATTCGGAGGTTCACAGATACATATTTCCAGGGTTGCAGCTATTGTTGAAAACGAATGCCCTATATTTGAATTTATTTCAGTAGAACCGGGAGAATTGGATTTGAAAATAGGTTCGTTCATTGCTCCTATTGTTTCTGATGGTGCAACTATTCAATTGGGAATAGGTAAAGTGCCTGGAGGTGTTGCACGCTCACTCGAAGGCCATAAAGATTTAGGTATTCATTCCGAATTGTTTTCAAGTGCCATGGTAGGTTTAATTAAAAAAGGAGTAATAACCGGAAATAAAAAAACCTTGCATCCCGAACGACATGTTTTTACCGTTGCACTTGGCGATAAAGAAACATACGATTTTATGAATGATAATCCGGCAATGGAAAGTTATTCATCTGAATATGTAAATGGAATCGCAACCATAGCACAGTTAAATAATTTTGTTTCAATTAACACTGCCATTTCTATCGATTTATATGGGCAGGTAGATGCAGAATTTATTGGAGGTCATGAATACAGTGGTTCAGGTGGGCAATTTGATTTTGTAAAAGGTGCTTCATTAGCAAAAGGAGGCAAGTCTATAATTGCGTTGCATTCAACTGCAAAGAATGATGCTATTTCCACAATTGTTCCCAAAGTAGAGATGGTAACCGACGATAGAATGGATGTTGAATATGTTGTGTCTGAATACGGCATTGTCAACCTGCAAGGCAAATCTACCAAAGAACGTGCATTAGCATTAATAAGCATAGCACATCCTAAATTTCAACAAGAACTTATTGATGCTGCAAAAAAAATAACTTTAATATAAGAAAGGAACAGATACGGATTCATTAATTATTTCAAACATTAATATGGTTAGAAGAAATGTATATTATGGAACCGATTATAATGAAGGTGTTCAGACTTTCTTAGAAAAAAGACCGCCTAACTTTAATCAAGACTAAGTTTGATTGTTGCTAATTATAATTTATATAGCTTTTTAAACCCCAAACACCTTACAAAATTAGCAGCACCAATTCTTACAGTTATTTTTTTCATTTTTCTTGGCCAGTCCAGTGTAGGGTTTCTTTTAGCCATTGATCTTCCATCGAGATATGTTTCACATTTGATTAACCGGGATGACAAGTATTATAAAGATATCAAAGAGATTCTGGAACTAATCGAAGAGGTGAAGAAGTCCTTACCAATCGTTAGATTCAATATCCCAAGAATGAAGCTAAATATGGTTCTTTGCAAAGTTAGGAGAAGATATGGCGAGTTTTCGAAGCAGACTTTGGTGGAGGGAACGGTGGTAAAGTACATAAAACAACATTAGTGTGTTTATGGTTTCTGGGGTTGTTTAAACCTAAATCCGTTATTGATTGCAAATGCAGGGTTGATCAGGCAGACCAATGCAAATTCGTACCATCGGAATCCGTTTTTGCTCATCTTTATCGTTGCTATGTGAACCAATTCACCGATTAGGATTCCGGTAATCGGGGTTAATATTAAATCCTGAATGCTGGGCTGCTCCATGCCTGCTTCCCATCCATACTCCCAAAGTAGCGATTGGCTAAGACAAAAAACGGCCGATTGCAATACACTGGCACCCTGCGACCGTATTGCGTTGTAATAGTAACTACCCTGATAGGGATGTCCAATATAGTTGACTATCCAAAGGTCTTTGTCCCACACTGGTGGTGATGTGAACGATTTTCTGTATTGATTTCCTATAGATTCGATCCGGAATTTTTCCTTTTTGTTCCACTTATTGACGTATTCTGGTGCAATTAGAAGGTAAGCGCCGATCGCAATGTTGTATCCTACTACATATAGGGTTCCCCTGATTATTTTGTTCCCGATACTGGCTTCCCGATGGTTTAATCGGCAGGAATAAAGATAAGGTGGATGTTTTCGTATAAAAAATGACTTCAGTGTATCACTGGCTCTAACGGTAGATTCGTTGGTCTGTATTTGTGCACAGGTGAAAAAAGGCATGCACACTACAAATATTATAAATAGAATTCGGATCATCATCTTTGATACTTCTGCTTCCTGGAAGACCTATGGAGAATCATTCATACAATAAAGACCACGTTTTACTCTGCTTACAATTCCTTCATTAATTAATTTCCGCAAATGATCGTATCCGGGTACAAAACCAACAGTCTTTAACCGGGCAAACCATCCAAAAGATTGAATCAAGTTCTTTCTTAATGTCAATCCCTCCTGTTGATAAGATTGCTCAGCAGGAATCTCAGGTATATCTCAAATGAAGGATTGAATTTCTGATACCCTTCGAGGTTGATTGTTACATAATATACGCTGAAGCCAAATTCCATTCCGAACTGGTCAGTGAAATTAAAACCTATTCCTCCACCGCTCTTTACGCCCCAACCGACTCCTCCCTGATTCACCTGATTTTCCTGTATGTTGGAATTGGGAATATAATACTGGTTGCCATAAATGTTGATCAGAGAGTAATCCTGGTTAATGACATAAATTGAAGAGGTCATTACCCGTGTATAATTGAGGTTGAATGCAGCCTGTATGAATACGTTCATGATACTATTAGGAATACCAATTCTGCGGTGAATGCCAAGATCCATGTTTATCCTATATTCCGTTCCTTGTATACTAAGAGTGCGCAGGTCAGGTACCTGCAAGTAAGCAGAAGGATCAACTTCCACCGTAACAGCATCACTGGTTTTGAGCTGTTGGTAATTAGCCTCCAAGAAAATTCCCCAGTTCCGAAGGAAATTATACCGGAAGAAAAGCCCACCGTTCATGGCAACTGAATAATGCATATCGGTGGGTAGGCCCCTGATGATGACGGTATCAGTTGATTGTAACGCGAGGGCGATTTCCCTGTACCAGTATATGTTTGACCAAACATAACTCAGCTTATTTACATTCTGATCACTGCCGTTATAATAGTTGGCTGTATATTTACTGGCAAAATAGGTCCCAAGATTAATCCCGAATTCAAACCGTGTGAATTTCTTTTCTTCATTACCCTCTTCATCATTCTTCAGGGAATGTGAGGTTTTTGGTTTTTTATGGGTGGAATTTTCCTGTGAATAACCTGCCATGCAGGGACATAACATCAATACAATAATTATCCTTAACAGTGGAGAATAACAATTTATGCTGACTTTTTGGTTCATGCTGTAAAGTTAGAGATTTAGACTGAGTGAGAATGAAATTGCGAAAAAGTATGCCCGAATTACCTGAAAATTATCCACGATTAAACTCCGCAATTCACCGATTCTTGTTAATAAATAGAGTTCTTAGAAAAACAGTGTTCTTTGGCATGCTATTCTTCAATTGTTAAATAGAAACTTGGACTTTCATTGTCAGTTCGAGTCCATTTTGCCTCACTACCCCATCTGGTATAAGTACATCCAAGTTTTCTTTTTATATTAAAAAGCACAATTGCTGAATATTGTTTGGAGCCATTCATTTTCATGAGTTTGTCTTTATTAACTCCAATAATTTTTATCCATTCAAGTGACAATGCAATATCGCCTTTAAAAACTAAATTGTATTTACTCAAATCTATGTCAATCCATCCTGACTCTTTTGTAATAGAAATTAGAATATTTTTATTTAGCAGTTCATCAAGAGGCAAATTATCCATAATATTACGGATATGTATGCGAAACAGGCTGCTGTCAAACGATTGCTTATCAATATGAATATGCAAGCTCTTTAATCTCACGGGTAGAATTCCCAAATCTATTTTTATACCAATTTCGTACCCTTTACCAAAATCAATTCCTCCCCATCCACACCATCCACCATGCCATGTGTAATTTGTAGCGCCGACCTTCCTGAATTTACCAGATGGTTTGATAATAACCTCTTTCAATTGAACGGGTTCATTTTCAAGTTTTATTATATTTTCTTTTAATGATAGTTGTTCGATTGTAAAAGTTTGCGATTTAAAACCGATCATCGAAAATCTTACTCTCGCGTTTGTTGATAGCCCTTTGACTTCTATATTGAAATTACCCTTTTCATCCGTAATAGTGCCCACCGAAGTCTCAATTATTCCAATACTCACATATTCCAATGGTGCACCGCTTGAAGCATCATAAATCTTTCCTGTAATTACCTGGCTATGTAACTGCAAAACAAGTAATGAGAAAAGAACAAAACCTGAAATATATTTCATATTGCAATTTATATAATTGTGGATCAGGAAAGATATTGTAGTTATCCCGGTAACCTCACCGTTGTCCTTTTCAAATGTTGCCTAAACTATTTATATCCCCCATATAGTGAATACAATCCTTATAGTTACACGACATCCCTTTTTGTTTTTGCTCTTATCTTGGTGGGATAGAAGTATATTGTTTTAACAAATTTACTATTTTTTCGAAGTTTAAAGTATCCGTGTGTAACAACTATAAGGATTCCGATCTACTCGGAAAGGTAAACAGACTTGATTTTATTTCCTTCGTTTTGGGGAATGTGTGAATGATGTAACTTATTCCCAAAATTATGTAATGGTTTTTAAAATATAGGATTGCACCTTTGTTGAGTAATTTAAGACTTCTATAAAGGCAACTTTATCAGAGGCTAATTGAAAAATGAAACTTTAACATTAAAAACATTCAAACCATGAAAAAATTAATTGTATTGTTGTCAGCATGCTTGCTGATAAGTTTATTGGGTTATACCCAAAACATAATCGCACCTGAAAAGGTTCCCGCCCCCGTAAAACAAGCCTTTGCAACAAAATTCCCTGCTGCTACCGATGCAAAATATGAAAT
>Ga0182011_10002064_pt1 | contig 17172 bp, 14 predicted proteins | sample 711E1DmetaG_FD_120481 | JGI IMG/M metagenome (GOLD analysis project Ga0182011, IMG submission 120481) | Permafrost microbial communities from Stordalen Mire, Sweden - 711E1D metaG | ecosystem: Environmental > Terrestrial > Soil > Wetlands > Permafrost | place: Sweden: Stordalen | collected... | reverse complement strand
GACGTCGAGCTGCACCGGCTTGCCGAGCGAGTCGTACACCACCATGCTGGTCGAAAAATTCGAGGTGTTCTTGGCATCGGTCACGGTCCAGCCCGCGTAGCCGGTTGCGGCTACAGGATTCTCTGTCGGGGAGGCTGTGGAATCGAGATTGCCACGCACGGTGATGTCGTCAGTCGGCTTGGCGGGCGCGGAAGCATTGCCAACCTGCAAGTCACCCAAGAGCCCTGAGGATACGTCGCCGGTGGTGTCAGCCTGCATGCCTTGCACGCGCAGCCCCTCCGCGTTGACCAGGTAGCCACTCTTGTCGATGGTGAACTCGCCAGCGCGGCTGTAGAAGGTGCCGCTGGTTCCGCCATAGGCACCCTTGAGCACGAACATGCCATTGCCTTCGATGGCCACGTCGGTGTCCTGGTTGGTGGTGGTGAAGGCTCCTTGAGCCATCAGTTTCTGTACAGTGAGCGTACGCACGCCCAGACCTTGTTCGCCTTGGCCCGCGATGAGCTGTTGGGTCATGGCGTCTGCGAAGTCGGTACGAGAGGCTTTGAAGCCCACGGTTTGGCTGTTGGCGATGTTGTCGCCAACCACCGATAGCTCGTCGGTGGTTGCGCTGAGGCCACTGGCGCTGGAATACATTGCGGTCAAAAGACTCATGGTTTTCTTCCTTTCTTGTCGTTACTGCGTGTTGTTGACTTGCTGAATTGAGATGACGTCGCTAAGTGAGACTGGCGTATTGCCGATCATGAGTTGGGTGGCTCCGTTCTGGAATGTGATCCCGGTGACCAGGCCGCACGCCTGCTGGGTCACCGAAATGGGCTTGCCGGAAATGTCGACGGCCGACACCCTGACCGTGTAGGTTCCGGGTGCCTGGGCCACACCCGCTTCGTTGAACCCGTCCCAGGTCAGGTTGTGGCTGCCGGCCGCCATGCCGCCGAAGTGCTGGGTTCGCACCACGCTTCCGTTGGCATCGTCGACTTCCATGATGACGTCAGCCGCCGACGAAGGCAGGATGCCGTTGACGCCGATGCTCCCATCTGTGCTGAGGGTCATCTGACTCGCGTTGTAGGTCGCCTCTTTGCCCACTGAAGCCACGGCTACCGACGCACTTCCAGACTGGCTGGACGCCTGCTGCAGAGTGAGCATCTGGGTGAGGGTGTCATTGGTGTTCTGCGCCTGTTCCAAGGCAGAGAACTGCGCTAGTTGCGCCACGAAGGCGTTACTGTCCATGGGCTGGGTGGGATCCTGATTTGCGAGCTGCGTTGTCAGGATCTTCAGGAACTCGTCTTTCCCCAGGGTATCGGATCCTTGGGCGCCGGCCGGCTGTTGCGTGGCCTGAGTGGCGCTGGTGGCGGTCGATGTTTCGATGGACATGCTGATCTCCTTCACGCGGTGACGTGGATGCGGCCGTCCGCTGGTGCGTCCGGCAAGGGGGCACTTTGGTGGGGCCGGTAGGCGGTGGGCGATTCGCCCGTCGTTTCCGGGAGTTCGGGCGTCGGCTGGTTCTGCTGCCCGCCGCCTTGTTGGCCAGAATCGAAACGACCCAAGGCAAGACCCTCGCCCGCCAAGGCCGCACGGGCCTCGGGCGCGCGCGTCTCGAAGAGATGCGCCATGGATCCGCCCACCGTGATCTCGGCGCTGCCTTGTCGCACGCGCATGTGCAAATCCAGATCTCCGTCGGGCGACTCGATGGCCATGTGCGCCGAATGCGGTAGCACGTTCATGCTGAGCCCGTCGTCGCGCGCCGCCTGGGCGGCCAGAGGTGCGGCCTGAGCCGGCAGGTGAGCGGCCGCGCGAAGGTCGGCGGCTGCTGCGCTGGTTGCCGGCGTAGGAAGCGGCAGCGCGACCTGCGGCAGGGCCTGCGGCAAGGTAGTGGTCACCTGCGCCTCAGTCCCAAGAGCGGTTTGGCCAGGTTGGTGCGCTATCTGGGCCGGCAGGGACGACGCAGGGGCCGCATGGTCCGTCGTCTGTTTGCCTTCGCCGATCGGCAGCGCGGGGCGATTTTCTGGAACCGCGGCCGTCTCGGTTGAGTGCTGGCTGTGGGTGTGGACGGAAGGCGTGGTGGAATTCGGGGCTGCGACGAAACTTGGCAGTGATGAGGATGGCTCGGGGTCGGAATCGTGCGCGCGGTCCTGTGTGCGCGTGCGCTTTTCCGTGCGGACCGCGCTGGTCTGAGTGGGCCCCTCGGCCAGGGGCTGAAGGGCCGGCCCGGTCGTCGCTTTTGCATCAACGGCGGGTTGGGCGTTGACAATTGTCGTCGGGGCAGCGGGCTGCGGGACAGGCGATTCGGGCTTGTCAGAACGAGAGGTCGCGCCAGCTACAGGCGGCGGTGCGTTCTTCGATGCGGCGGAATCGTCGTGTGTTGTCTGCGCGAGTTCGGCGGGCTCGCTAGCCTGGTCGGCGGCTGGTGCGATACTGGCAGCCGTGGTCGCAGTTGCACCGGTGGCCGTGGACGCCGCAGAATGCGCCGCGGTTCGTGCAGAGCCCTGAACCGCACTCGATCCACTAGTCGTGGCCGCAAGGGGCGCGTGCGAAGCAGGCGCGGGGGGGCGGGGCGAGCTGTCGGACCCGAAACCCGCGAAGGGCGTGGTTGCAGCCGTGGCTGTGGCCGTAGTCGTGGCCGGCGCACGAGCCAACGCGATCCGTGCAAAGGGACGAACCGCCGCCGTGACCGCGGCTGAATCCGCCGTGGTTCGTACAAAGCTCTGGGCCGCACTCGATCCACTCGGCGTGGTCGCGAGGGGCGCGTGCGAAGCACGCGCGGGGAGGCGGGGTGTGGTGTTGGACCCGAAGTCCCCGAAGGGGGCGAGGGGCGCGTGCGAAGCAGGCGTGGGGAGGTGGGGCGAGCTGTCGGACCCGAAGTCCCCGAAGGGGAAGGCCGTGGCGGTGGCCGTCTCCGCAGAAGCCAGCGCGGCCCGCACAGAACCATCAGCCGCGCTCGCGGCATCAGCCTGGGCGGCGGAAACAGTGGCTGGCGCAGGTGACGATGCTTCCCTTTCCACCACAATGAGGCGTCCGCCCAAGGTTGCAGATGTCGTGATCACCACGCCCGTGCTCATTTCTCCGGACTCCAGCGAGGGCAATCCTGCCAAGTCGCCAGCCGCGCGGGGAATGGCGGCAGCGGTCGGCTGTGCGGCTGTCCGCGAATCCGATGCGGGTCGCACTTTGCTGCCGGCATAGTCCGCGAAGGGGCGAGTCGTGGCCGTAGCCGTGGTAGTGGCCGCGAGGGGCGCGCGCGAAGCGCGCGCGGGGAGGCTGGGTGTGGTGTTGGACCCGAAGTCCCCGAAGGGGGCGAGGGGCGCGCGCGAAGCGCGCGCGGGGAGGCTGGGTGTGGTGTTGGACCCGAAGTCCCCGAAGGGGGCGAGGGGCGTGCGCGAAGCGCGCGCGGGGAGGCGCGGTGGGGTGTCGGCCCCGAAGTCGCCGAATGAGTTGATTGCAGCCGTAGGCGTGGTCGTGGCCGTGGCCGGCGTAGCCGCTGGCGGCGAAGAGTTCCCCTGCGTCTTGCCCAGCGACCCGCGCAGCAGCTGGGCGAAACCTTGGTCGTGCTCGCGACCAGAAGCGTTGCCGGAACCAAGGGAAGCCGCTTCGGACTGAGGCTGCGCGAAAGCAGCGGCGGTGATCTTCATGGGGTGGTTCCCTTCTTGGCCAAGGTCGGCTTGCGGGTTGCGATCTCGGTGGCCAGCCCGGCGGCCACCTCCGGTTTCAGATAGCCCATCAACGCCCCGGCATCGGCGGGCCGCATGCGACGCAGAACCTCGCCAGCCAGACGATGATCCAGCAGTGACACCACCGCCGCTGCCTGCTCCGGCTTCATGCCTTTCAAAGCCTTGGACACGCTGTCGAGCTGCTCGCGAGCCGCCTCCTTGGCCGCCGCTGCTGCTGCAGCCGCAGCCGGATCGCTCTCGGCGGGCGAGCTGCGAGCCTCGCCACACGAACCAACCTGTTTGATGAGCGCCTCCAGGCGGGCCGTCTCCTGCCGGAGCGCCTCACGCGCATGCGCGATCTCCGATGCCAACTGCTCGAGACGCGCCCGATCGGTAACTGGCACGGGCGCTTCTCCCGGCTTGGCCAGCGACTGGCGCAGCTCGCCTTTGAGCGCCGTGGGGGTCAACGTGGGCAGGACAGGTTTGGCGGGCCGTTTGCCAGGCGTGCGCGCGTTCTTGTCGCCGCCGGGTCGAGCGGAGCCATCAGACTTCGCATCACGCTTCTGCGTGCCGGCCTTCTGTCCATCATCCAGGCTTGCTTCTGGCGTGCGTGCTCGTCCGGAGGCAGTACCTGTGCCCGAGCCTGCCGCAGATCCGGGGATGCCGGGCAGTGTCGGAAGGGGCGGCGGCGCAGGGGAAGGCGCAGCCGGCCCTTCCACCGTGGGTATGAGAGGCGGCGGCGTGAGGCTGGTCCCCGGAGCTGAGGCCGCACTGGCCGCGAGCAACCATAGATGCAAAACCATATTCGTCATGGCACTCCCTGCTTGGCCGGAACCGCGGCAGGCGGCCCTTCCAGCGCGCGCTTGAGCTCGGTCAAGGTCTGCTCCAGCGTGAAACGTTCCTCCGGGCCCTGGCGAAGCACGCTGTTGACTTCATTGATGCAGCGAAGAGCTCGGTCGACGCGCGGATTGGTGCCAGCGACGTACGCGCCCACCTCGATAAGATCCGCGGTTTCCCGGTACGCGGCCAAGACCTCGCGCGTTTCCTGCGCCAGATCGCGATGGCTGGCTGGCACGATATCGTTCATGACCCGGCTTACGCTGCCGAGCAGGTCGACGGCTGGGAAGTGGCCCCGTTGCGCCAACTTGCGCGCCAGCACGATGTGGCCATCCAGGCACGCGCGCGCGGCATCGACCACCGGGTCAGTGAGATCGTCACCCTCGGCCAGAGCGGTGTACATGGCGGTGATGCTGCCCACGCCCTCGACGTTTCCCGCGCGTTCCACCAAGCGTGGCAGCAGGGCGAACACCGACGGCGGATAGCCGCGCGCCGTGGGAGGCTCGCCCGCGGCCAGCCCGATTTCCCTTTGTGCCATGGCCACCCGAGTGAGGGAATCGAGCAACAAGAGCACGCGCTTGCCGTGGTTGCGGAAGTACTCGGCCACCGCGGTGGCGGCCATGGCGGCCCGCACGCGCACCAGGGGCGGCTCGTCGCCGGTGGCCACCACGACTACGGAACGCTGCAGACCCTGGCCCAGGTCGCGCTCTACGAACTCGCGCACTTCGCGGCCGCGCTCGCCCACCAGCCCGACCACGATGACGTCGGCGTCGGCACTGCGCGCGAGCATGCCCAGAAGCACGCTCTTGCCCACGCCCGGGCCCGACATGATGCCGAGTCGCTGGCCCTCGCCGCAGGTCAGGCAGGCGTCGATGGAACGGATGCCCAGCACCAGAGGCTTGCTGATGCGCCGCCGGCTCATGGCGGGCGGGGGCGGCGCGTGCAAAGGCACGCGCGTGTGCAGAATGGGGGCTGGCATGCCGTCGAGCGGCCGCATGGCTGCATCGACCACCCGGCCGAGCAGCGCCTCACCCACGACGATCTCGCCCGCGCTGGCGCGGGGAATCACCGCGCAACCCTCACCGATGCCGCGCACGTCGCCGAACGGCATCAGGATGGCTTGCGAACCGGCGAAGCCCACCACCTCGGCCGCGACGATGCGGTTCCCGGTGGCGTGAATCTCGCATGAAGTTCCCACCGCCACCTGGGGCAGCGCCGCCTCCACCACGATACCCGAGGCGCGCGTCACCCGGCCCGCCAGCACGCAGGGCTCGGCGTGAGTCAGTTGAGTGCGGATGGCTTGCAGATTGAGCAAGCTCACGAACTCTCCTCCCAATTCCCCGTGTGCAGGGCGTGGCGCAGTTCCTCAAGGCGGGTGTTGATCCGGCCGTCCACCGTGCCGAGGTCGCCCGCGACCAAGCAGTCGCCCCGTTGCAGCGACGGATCCGCGATGACTTCGATCTGGGCCGCTGCCACCGACGAGATGGACTGCGCGCCGTCCTTCTGCAGCGCCTCCCCGATCAGCCGAGCATCCTCCGGGCAAAGCTGCAGCTTGATGTGGCGCGACTCGCCCAAGCGGCGAATCGCACTGCGCACCAGTCCCACCAGGTGTTCCACATTGGCGGTGAGGTCGGTTTCCAGAATCCGGCGTGCCACCATGAAGCCCACCTCCAGCGCGTCTGAGCGAGCCTCGGCGGCCAGCCGTTCGGCGGCCTGGCGCAAGAACTGGGCGGCGCTGCCAATGCGCTCGCTCACCTGATCGGCTACCTGTTGCATGTCGATGACGGTGGGAGACGCGGAATGCTCCGCCAGGCCTGCCGACGAGCGGCGCAGAGGCGCACCCCCGAAGGCGGCCGGCTCGACGTGCGGCTGACTGGGGATGCGACCCATGAAGGTGGGGCGACGAGTGGGGGCGTCTCCGTTGCGCGCGATCATCAGGTCAGACCATCCTTTCCGTTGGGTTGACGATGCTGATGCGACCCTGCTCAGCCAGACCAAAAGCAATCTTGACCAGCTCGGCCTGCGCGGCCTCCACTGCGGCCAGCTTGACCGGACCCATGGCGCTGATCTCGTCTTCCAGCATCTGGCCGGCGCGAGTCGACATGTTCTTCATGAAGCGATCTTTCACCGCCGGGGGCGCGCCCTTGAGCGCGACGGTGAGTTGGGTCATATCGATCTCGCGGATGAGGGTCTGCATGTCCCGATCGGCCAGGTGGATGAGGTCGTCGAAGGTGAAGAGGCGTGCGCGCAAGGCCGCTCCCAGTTCGGGGTCGTCCTTCTCGATCTCGCCCACCACCTCGCTTTGCTCGGCCGCCGGCACCGAACGCAGCAGACCCACAGCGGTGTTTCGTCCGTCGAGCTTGCGCGCATTGGCTGGTACGGCAGCGCCCAGATCCTGAGACAGGGCCTGACCCACCTCCTGCAACACTTCGGGCGCCACCGTCTCGAGCGAGGCCAGCCGGCGCAGGATCTGCGGACGCTGCGCTTGCGGGATGTGCTTGAGCACCGCCAGAGCGTGGGCGTGGCTAACTGTGCCCAGCACCACGGCTGCGGTTTGCGGCTGCTCACGCGAGAGCAAGAGCGCCAGGGCTTCGGGATCGGCGTTGGCGATGTTGGTGAAACCTTCTTCCGCCGCCACCGAGGGAGCGGGAATATCTTCAAACACGCGGCGGGCGACCTCCTGGCCCAGGGCCTTGGTCGCGGCCTCGCGCAGCAGGCTGTCGCCCGCCATGGCCTCGCCGTCGAGTCCGGTCATGGTCTTCACGAAGGATGAGAGCGCCGCGGGAATAGCAGTGGGGGCCTTGCGCAGGCTGCGTGCGGCCACCGCAATCGAGCGCACCGTGCTTTCGTCGAGAGACTTGAAAATCTGGGCCGCCACATCGGGCCCGAGCCCGAGCAACACCGCCGCCGCCCGCTGAGCACCTGGCCCGGCTGGGATAGTTTGCCTGGTCAAGAAACCATCAGACATGAGCGCCCTCCTTGGCTTCGCGGCCGGCTTCGGCGTCCGAGCTGACCCACGCTCTCAGCAGATGGGCAGCCTTGCCCGGATCGGTTTTGCCCAGATCGCGGGCCCGATCGCGCAGAGCCGCGCTGTTGTCGCCCGACACCATCCTCCAGCTCTCACCCGACCCGGACATCATGGACATGTCGACATCGCCTACCCGCGTGCCCGGCTGCAAGAGCGCCATGGCCGATGAGGTGCGACGGAAGAGGCGGACCATAAACAACAGACCGACCAGGCCCAAGGCACCCCAGCCCACCAGTTTGCCCAGACGCCAGTATTCGGGGCGTTCCCAGATAGGCGCCTTGACGTCCGCCTCCTCGACTTTGGCAAAGGCCGCGCTGGAGATCTCGAGGATGTCACCTCGCTGGGTTTCAAAGCCCATGGCTCGCTTGGCCAGCTCGGCGAGCCGGCGTACCTCTTCGGCTGGCCGCGGCTTGCCGTCCACCCCGTCCACCACCACAGCGGCCGACAGGCGCACGATGCGCGGGCCGCGGGCTATGGTGCGTGTGACCTTCTTGGCGATCTCGTAGTTGCGCACTTCATCTTCGCGATTGGTCTGGGCGCGGTTGACGCCCGCACTGCCGCCGCCGTTGGCGCCCAGGGGTTGATTGGCGGCGGCGCCGGCCACGCCGGAGTTGTTGCTGCCGTCGCTGTTGATGCTTTCCGAGGTCTTGTGCTCGCTGCGCACGGTGGCCGTGTCCGGGTCGTAGCTGTCCTGGGTGGTCTCGATCTCGGTGGTGTCGAGATTCGCGGTCACGCGCGCCACCACGGAACTGTGTCCCACCGAAGGCTCGAGCACGTCGACAATGCGCTGTTCGAGGGCGCTCTCGATCTCTCGCTCCTGCGCCACCAACTTGCCGGTTGGGGAATTGTCACCTGAGAGCACGGTGCCCCGCTGGTCCACCACGGTGACGCTGTCGGCGTCCAATCCCGCGACCGCTGAGGCGACCAGATGCCGGACACCAGCCAGCTCGCGTTCGTGCATGGTTCGGCCCGGCTGCAGGTTGAGAACCACTGCCGCGGCTGCGTGCCGGTCATCGTCGCGGTACAGGCCTTTTTCCGGCATGGTCACGTGCACGCGTGCCGAGCGCACGGCTTGCAGGCGTGAGATGGTGCGCGCCAACTCACCCTCGGTCGCGCGGCGCAGGTTCACCCGCTGGGTGAACTCGGAGGCGCCGAAGTCGCTGCGATCGAACAACTCGAATCCCACGCCGCCCCCGCGCGGCAGGCCTTGCGCGGCCAACAGCAAGCGGGCGTCGTGCACTTGCGATGCGGGAACCGCCAGCGCGGCCCCGTTGGCCTCGCTACGAAAGGACATGCCGGCAGCCTTGAGTGCCGCCGCCGCGTCAGAGGCGTCTTCAGGCGATAGATTGGTGAACGCGTATTGATAGGTGGCGCCGCTGCCAAACACGCTGACCAGCACGCCCGCCACCAGCGCCAGGCCGACCAGAGAGCCCAGCAGCATGCGCGCCCCCGGGCTCATTTCTGTGAAGCGCCGGGAAAATCCGCGAAGCATTTTGCTGACTGGATCCATGGGTTACACGCCCATGCGCATGATCTCGTTGTAGGTCTCGACCACCTTGTTGCGCACCCGCACCGCCAGTCGCATGCCCACATCGGCCTTTTCCAAGGCCAGCGCCATTTCGTGCAGGTTGCCTCCGCCGGCCGCCACCTGCGCAGCCTGTTGGTCGGCCTCGACCTGCAGTTTGTCCACCTCGCCAATCGCGCGGTCTAGCTCGCCGGCGAAGGCGGCCGGGTTGGTGTTCTTGGGGCTCTGTTCGATGGCGCGCTCGGCCCCATCCAGCCCATTGATCTTTGCGAAGGCGAGGTCCATTTCAGTGCGCATGTTTCTTGTCCGTCAGCTTTCTCATCGAGTGATGTCGAGGCCACGAGCGGCCATTTGCTTGAGAGTTTCCAGCGCGGTGGCGTTGGCATCGTAGGAGCGCGAAGCGGAAAGCAGGTTGACCACTTCGTGCACCGGATTCACGTCGGGGAAAGTGACAAATCCGTCGGAATCGGCGTCCGGATGTCCGGGGCTGTAGACCTTGCGGCCCTCACCGCTGTCGGCCACGATGCGCGACACGCGCACACCCATGGGCCCGGTGGCGTTGGGCGAGATTTCACTGGCGTCACCCAGGGGCATGGCCTCGAAGACCGGATCGAGCCGGCGGTACATGTTGCCGTTGGCGTCGCGGGTGGTTTCAGCGTTGGCCAAATTCGACGAGGCCAGGTTCACGCGTACGCGCTCGGCTGAAAGCGCCGTTCCGCTCACGTGTAGGGCCGTTAGAAAATCCATTCCCATGCTTCACCTTTCCTAGCTGCCGTCGGAGACTACGTATTTGAGGATGGCCAGCTTGCGAGAAGCGGCCCGCGCACTGGCGCCGTACTGCAAGGCGTTCTCGGCCATGGCCACCATGGTCCGGTCGAGATCCACCGTGTTTCCATCCAGCGAGGCGTTGTTCGACGGGATATCCACCACCGGCAGGTCCTTGGGCGAAAGCTGGGCATCCTGGGGGCTGGCGCTGCCAATGGGCACGCCGCCCATGTCCATGTGCCCGGGCGCCGTGGTCACGGCTTGCAACGTGGTGCTGTTCTGCGCGTGGTTTTCCACCGAGGCCATAGCCGCGGTGAAGTCGAGGTCCTTGGGACGGAAGCCCGGTGTGTCCGCATTGGCCACGTTGGCGGCCAGCAGGTTGTGGCGCAGCAAGCGCACGTCGAGGCTGCGTTCCAGCTGATTGAGAGTCGCGTCGAAGATCTTCACGTCAACCTCTTCTCTTGCCAGTCGCGTGCCAGAGTCGACCTGTCCAGCGCGGGGCTGTTCATTGCGCCCCCGATGACTCGTCGCTGGCCGCCTCGGCCGACAAGCGTGCAGCCGTGGCGCGCGCGAGCGCGGTGTAGGCCAGGGCAAGGTCACGCGTGATCTCGCCATCGAACTGCTGAGCCTGTGCGGCGGCGGCCAGAGCCTCGTCGTTTCCCTGAAACTCGCTGAGTACCGCTTTCCAACGGGCGCCCGTCATCTTGGCTCGCCCCAAGCGCGTCTCGGCAAACTCGGTCACCACGCGTGCGCGTGTGCGATCGCCACCCACCAGATAGAGCTCCACGGTTCGAAGCAAGAACTCGCCCAGCTGGTCCTTGTTCGAGGCGTCGACTACCTGGGCGCTCGATGCCATCACGTTGCCGGCGAAAACGGGGGCTCCCAGCGCAGCCGCTTTCTCCGCCGCCGCGTGGATCAAGGTGAGGGCCAGCGGGCCTTCGGTGCGGCCGGGCAGGGCCAGGTAGGTTTCCAGGGCCTCCAGCGCTCCGTCCTTCCCCGGTTCTTCCAGGACTTTGAGCAGCAATTGCCGACAGAAGAGCTGGGTGCTGCCCTCGCACCCGCCGTGGCCCGCTTCGATAGCCCGCCGCAGGCCGAGCATGGCCAGCGGGAGATCGCTCATGTACGCAGCCACGCGCGCCTCACGCAGAAACATTTCGGTGTGCAGGGGCTCGGGCAAGAGAGTGGCGTCGAATGCGTTCTGGCGCAATCTGCTCAGGCAGGTGCCGGACAGCTCGCACAGTCGGGCAATTGCCAGTCGGCCGAAGGCTCCCATGCGGCCGGCGTTCTGATACCAGCCGGCGGCCGCGCTCGGATCTTGGTTCATGAGGGCCAAGTCACCCAGGCGAATGGCTGCCACGCGGCGACCATCGCCGGAAAGGGCGCGGCGAAACTCTACCGCAGCAACGGTGTACTGCCCCGCCTGATAGGCGCACTCACCTCGGCCTACCGGCGTGTCACCGGGGCAGCCGTCGCCCAAGCGAAAGGCGATGGGACTGTAGAACACCTGGATCCGATTCTCCTCGCCCCGCCAAGGCACTCCACGCACCTCGTAGATTTCCAGGAAGAGCTTGCCCTTCTCGTCGACCAACGCGCCGTCAAGCCGGCGGGTCGCACACTGGAGGACGATCGTGCCGTGATCAACCAGGGAGCGCGGACACAGGCGCGAGCCGGCCGCAGCGATCTTGGAGGCCAGAGCCGCGCTGTCGCCGGCGGGACGCAGCTCGATGCGCTGCTTGAAGGGATAGACCGCCAAGGTCACGGTCTTGGAGGCGCGCTGGAGCGGAATGCGCTCGACCGTTGCCACGGTGGGCAGCCGGGGGGCTGTCTCGGTGACTTCTGCGGCCAGCACAAGAAGAAGAGCAGGGACAAACATTGCGTGGAAAGGCAATGCAGGCTCTGTGCCGAGGATCAGCGAAGCGTTGCGGGCGCAACTAGATGAGCACAGTTTCTCGCGCGTCTGCTCCGGATTTCACCACAGAGAGCACAGAGAGCACAGAGACGGATGGGAAGGAAAGAAGGGTTCGGATCCGGATCCGAAACCCTTTCTTTCCGGCCTCTGTGGCCTCTGTGGCCTCTGTGGTGAAACTCCGGATCGCGCCGTTCGCCGTCAAGTCTAAAGAGAATCGTGGTTGTCACCTATGGAGGGAGAGGCGTGGGCACAGAAACGCGGCGCGCATCTCCCCTTCGCTGTCACCGATCTGGCGCGACAGGAAAATTGCGGTCACGGAGCTGACACGTCAGCAGCGCGACGACGCAGTTTTTCCACCAAAGTCGTGCGGCCCAGGCCGAGCATACGCGCGGCCTCTTTCTTGTTGCCGCCCGATTGCTCAAGCGCCAATCGAATGTAGGACTCCTCCAGCATGCGCAGAAGGTTGGGCAGATCCACGGGTAGCGAGAGACTGGTCGGCATAGGGAAGGCCGGCGCCCTTCCCGGGTGCGCGCTCACGTCTTCTCCCGCATCAGGCGCCATGGCCATGGGCCCGCGTCGAACCGAGGCATCCAGCAGTTCACTTCGTTCGCAGGCCGAGATGGGGGTGGGAGTCCCGTCGAGGTTCGCCCAGATCTGCTGTGAAACTTCACCCGGGAGCAGCGAGATCTCGTCGGCCCTGTCGACCGGGCCGCTGTCATGCACCTCGAGGAACATCGCGGGCAGATGGGCCATCTCGATGACGTGACCTTGCGCGCACACCGACAGGCGCTCGACCAGGTTCTCCAGCTCGCGCACGTTGCCCGGCCAGTCGTAGCTCTCAAGCCGGCGCATCACCGCGGAAGTAACCGGCCGTTCTTCCCCGTGCCGTTTCCAGAAATGGTGGAAGAGGGGAGCGATGTCGCCGCGCCGTTCGCGCAGGGGCGGCAGGTGAACTGGGCAGACATGCAGGCGGTAGTACAGATCTTGGCGAAATCGGCCCAACCGCACCAGCTCGGCCAAATCGTGGTTGGTCGCCGCCACTAGACGGAAATTGGCCGTGACCGAGGTTGAGCTGCCCACGGGCTCGTAGGTTCTCTCCTGCAGCAAGCGCAGCAGCTTGACCTGCATGGGCAGCGGCAACTCGCCGATTTCGTCGAGGAAAAGCGTGCCACCTTCCGCCATGACGACACGGCCACGGCGCGAAGCCGCGGCACCCGTGAAGGCCCCGCGCACGTAGCCGAACAGCTCGCTCTCGATGAGCGACTCGGGGATGGCGCCACAGTTGACCGGAACAAAGGGGCGGTCGGCGCGGCTGCTGTGCGCGTGAACCAGGCGCGCGAAGACTTCCTTGCCCGTTCCGGTATCGCCGGTGAGCAACACCGTGGCGTTGCTGGCGGCTATGCGCGTGCAGGTGGCGCGAATGGCAGCGACGGGAGAGCCGGGGCCGTAGACTAGATTCGGGTCGCAGGGCAAGGAATCCGAGATTGCTACGCATGCGCTAGGAAGAGCCGTGTTCAACATCAGATAACCTTCTTGTTGGCGGTGCCGAAGTCGTCTTGATCCTGATCCTGGGATTGCGTCCGCTGTCGCAGGAACTCGCCGAACCCACGGGGCAGATGAAAAAGCAAACTGAAGCGACCCAATCGCAAAGTCTCGCCACCTTTAAGGCGGCAGGGCTTGCGCGGGGTCAGTGGCAGGTCGTTGACGAAGGTTCCGTTGGTCGCTCCCAAGTCGGTCAGTCGGTATTCGCCGTCGACCAGTGCCAAGATGCAGTGTCGTGTCGAGATGGTGTACTCGGGAATCGCCAGATCGTTGTCCGAGGTGCGACCGATGCTCACCGGGCCAGGCAGCGAGTTGCGGCCCTTGATCGCCGGGAAAACCCGCCCGGCCAGGGCCGTGGCCTGCAGCAACTCGCTGTTCATGGCGATCATCGTGCCGCTGTGGCTCGACTTCCCATCAAGCACACCGCCCATGCCGGACACGATGAGAACCGGCCAGTGATACGCACGCACGAACGACTGGGGACCCAGTCGCCGGTACTCTGCTTCGAATTCCGCTAGATACGCTGGCATGAATCCGCCTTGCGCTGGCAACAGGTCAGGCCAGAACTTTGGTCAAGCGCTCTTGTCTCAGACCTGAGGTGCACGGGGGGCGAACAATGCAACGGTCGATCCAACTTGAAAGTGTAGCGACTACGGCAGTTGCCGCGATCAGGCGTCGGTTTTCCGACGGCACTTTGGCTTTTGGGGGGTGTCGGCAAACCGACACTTACTTTGTACGACAACGGGTAGCGAGCTGTTGCACCACAGAGAGCACAGAGAACACAGAGATCGGAGGGGAAGAAGGGTTTCGGACCGGACAGAATCCAACCCTTCCTTTTCCGATCCGGCTCTGTGACCTCTGTGCTCTCTGTGGTGAAAAAGGGCTAACTTCGATCCACGGTTAGCAACGGCGCAGGACGCTGTCGCGCAGGCCAGCGACCACTTGCGCGAGGGTGGGCTCGTCGATGGCGGTGGCGCGCCGGATCTCCTCCACCACCTCGGGCGCCCGGGTCATGTCGTCGCGCCGCAGGTGAAACCCGTCGAGCGAGGCCAGCGCGTCGGCCAACTTGATGGCGTTGCTCAGCGACCAGCCGGGTGTGGCTTGGCCGTCGGCGCGTTCGATGGCTTGCGCCGCGGCGTCTGACAGCTGCCAGGTACACGCCACCCGCGCGCCAGCCGACGCCGAGGTGACTTCGATGCACGTGACCATCACATCATCGGATATTAGTCGACGACCTTTAGTGCTGGCCATCTGCCGCTCCACATTGAGCAAGAGCGCACCCACCACAGGCTTGCCAGTGTCGTGGAGCAATCCCGCGAGAAAAGCCTCCACGGCTACGGCGTCGCTGCACCCACGCGCCTGCATCAGCCTCTGGGTCAGCAGGGCGACGGCCATCGCGTGTTGCCACGGCTGTTTGAAGATGTCAGCGATGCGTGGCTCGCGCGATTCTAAGACCGGGCGCGCGGCGATTTCCAGCAGGGCGGTGCGCACGCCGGTGGCGCCCAAGCGCCCTATGGCTTGTTCGGCGTTGCGCGCAGGCAAGCGCGTGGGGCCGGTGCTGTTGGCCACCTGGACCACGCGGGTGGCCAGGTGTGGTTCCTCGGCCAGCACAGCGGCCATGCCAGCAAACGAGAACTCGGGTACCGCGGCCAGGTTCAAACAACGCAGCATGCGGGGGGAAAGCTGAGGCAGCGGCAGAGCGCCGCTGTGAATGCGCGAGCGCACGATTTCCACCAGACGCAGGGCCAGGGCCTGCTTGTTGATCCGCTCGGCGGTGGGAGTGGGCGTGAGAGGCGCGGGCCGCGGCGTGACCGGTGTGGGGATTGTGGCCGGCGCTCGCGTGAGCGGCGGCGGAGTCGTACCCATCAGCGTGGGCAGGTCGCACAGCAAGGTCGCCCCCATCGAATCCGGCGTCGACAAGGGGACGACGGTCGACGGCGCGCGGGCGTTGCTGTTCGCGGACGACAGCGGCGCGGTCCCTGCCACCGCCGCCAGGAGAGCGTCACGAAACTCGCGCATGCTTGCAAAGCGATGCTCAGGTTGCTTTTCGAGCGCGCGAAGAATGACGGCACCGATGGCCGGTGGCAGCGCGGGATTGACCGAGCAAGGGGGAGGCGGCGTGGCTTGCACGTGCAGTATGATGAGGCGTCCCGCCGTGTCGGCATCAAAGGGACGCCGGCCGGTCATCATCTGATAGGTCACCACGCCCAACGCGTAGATGTCGCTGCGATGGTCCAGGTTGGCGTCGCCCAAGCACTGCTCAGGCGACATGTAGGCCGGGGTTCCGATGATGGCCCCACACGCGGTCCGGTGTCCCGCCACCTGGTCGCGGGTTGCGGTCAGCTTGGCGACGCCAAAGTCCAACACCTTGACGAAGTCGGGATAATCCGGGTGCTGGCACAAGAAGATATTGGCCGGCTTTAGATCGCGGTGGACCATGCCGTGCTCGTGGGCCGCGCCCACGGCCGAGGCAACCTGGGTCAGCATCTGGATGGCAGAGACCGAGTCGAGCACACCGACCCGGGCCAGGCGATCTTCCAGCGTCTCGCCTTCCAGCAGCTCCATCACGATGTAGGGCTGGGCGCCGAAATGGCCGAGGTCAGTCACCTCGACAATGTTGGGATGGCGAATGTCGTTGACGGCGCGGGCCTCGTTGAAGAAGCGGGCCACCACGTCACTATCCGAGGAGACTTCCGGCGCCAGCACCTTGATGGCTGCCTTGCGTCCGATCAATACATGCTCGGCCCCGTACACCCGGCCCATGCCACCCTCGCCCAGCAACCCGGTGATGCGGAACGAGCCCAGGGTCTGGCCCACCATCGGGGCTGCGCTTGCCGCTGCGGATGGGGCGGGGGTGTCCGTCCCGCTGCACATGTCAACGGTCAGTTGGGCGCGGGCCATAGTGCTACAGGTATCGGCTCGTTTGGCCAATAGCTTTCGTGGATGCAGGAAATGGACCCAAGCAAACGCGCGGGCCGCGTGGATTCGGGCGGGCTGTGCTCGGCCGAATCCGTCGCGGGAGGTTCGGAACCCTCCCAGGGTTCCGAATTGAATCGCGTGGATTCGGGCGGGCTGTGCTCGGCCGAATCCGTCGCGGGAGGTTCGGAACCCTCCCAGGGTTCCGAATTGAATCGGCCGGCCGTCGGGATCTTGACACCTGCACTTAGGAATTGACGGTGGTGAGCCGACAATTTGCTTGAAGGCAGATCCGCTCCGCGGTCCCAGGCAACTGGACATGCAGGCCATGAAAATGATCCACCCACGCCATTTCTCTCCGCTCCTCGGGGCTGGGGGTCTTGTGGCGACCGCCATCCTGCTGGGTGTCGTGAGGGGGCCGGCAGTCGCGGTTGCGGTTCTCGCGCTCTCCCTGCTGGGATTCGCCGCTGGCTACGCGCTCAGACGGGCAAAGGGGCGGAGTGACGGCAGGATGCTTTCGACCACGTCGCGGATTGCGGCGGTGACGGCCAAGGCCGACGAACGACTGGTCAGTCTGGTCGAGGTCGCGCCCGAGCCGGTCCTGGTGTGCGCTGGCGGCCGCGTCGTCTACGCCAACCGTGCAGCCGGGACCGCGCTTCATTGCGAGAGCGCCGAAGAACTGACTACGCGCAACTTTTTCGACCTGGTCGAAGGCAAGGATCGGGAAGCCTTGGCCGAACGCTTGCGCGAGATGCTGTCCAGTGGCCGGCCGGCGCCGTCGGCCGAGGTTGACTTTCTCTGCCGCGACGGAAGCCGCGCCACCCTGGACGTGTCCTACTTGGTCACCGAGTTTCAGAGTGAGCGCGCCATCGTCTTGCTCTGCCGTGACATGACCGAGCGCAAGCAGCTTCAGGGCCACCTGATGCTGGCCGATCGGCTGGCCTCGCTCGGCACCCTGGCCGCGGGCGTGGCCCACGAGATCAACAACCCGCTGCTCTACATCAGCATGAAT
>Ga0182011_10002063_pt1 | contig 17176 bp, 12 predicted proteins | sample 711E1DmetaG_FD_120481 | JGI IMG/M metagenome (GOLD analysis project Ga0182011, IMG submission 120481) | Permafrost microbial communities from Stordalen Mire, Sweden - 711E1D metaG | ecosystem: Environmental > Terrestrial > Soil > Wetlands > Permafrost | place: Sweden: Stordalen | collected... | reverse complement strand
CACGCGCACCTCACCTCCGGCCCGCGATTCTCGACGCCCTAACCGCAATCCATCCGCGATGTGAATTGCCAGCCGCCAGCGAGAGTCTGCTGCCAGCAGTGAAAGCGATCATTGAGGATGGAGACCCATCGCTGTGCCGCTATCAGGCCGTAAGGTTGTTGGGACTTTGGGCCGCACACGCTGACGTCAACGCGTTTCTTGTCTCCTGCTTGTCTAACCCGGAGCGCCTCGTTCGGCTTGGGGCCGCGGAATCGCTGCGCATAACGGGGAGATCGGGATTTGAACTCGCCCTCGCGGAGCGCGCGCTGAAGGAAACCGACGAAGAGGTTCTGGAGGCGTTGACATGCTAGCGAATCATCCATGGCGATAATCTCCGTCGAACAAATTCAGAAACTCGGTCAACAAATCTATCTCAAGCTGGGTTTGCATTTCGATGACAAGAAGATCTACTTCCTGAAGACCAGAGTTGCCAAGCGAATGGCTGCACTGGGTATGGAAGATCCGCGCGAGTATATCTTTCTGGTTAGCTATGCCGACACTAAAGGTCTGGAGATGCAGGCGCTGGCCAACCTGATTACAACCAACGAGACTTATATGTTTCGCGAGTATGACCAGTTACAGGCGTTCGCCAATTACTGCCTGCCGGAAGTTTTGTCGGCGAAGCAGGCGAGCGGAGATAGAACTCTGCGCATCTGGTCGGCGGGATGCTCCTCGGGGGAGGAGCCCTATACCTTGGCCATGATCCTTCAGGAAGTATTTCCTCAATCGCAGTCTTGGGACTGCAAGATCGTCGCCAGCGACATCGATGAGAATATGCTGCGAAAGGTTGTGGCCGCGCGCTACGGACATCGCTCGGTCAATGATGTGCCGGAAGAATATCGGGATAAATATCTTATTCAGGATGGAGAAGAGTTTGTGGTCCGCCCTAGAACCGCCGCTCTGGTCGAGCCGATTCATCTGAATTTGTCTGATCGCATGGCACTGCGAGCCATGCGCGGATTTGACTTTATCTTCTGCCGCAATGTCCTGATCTATTTTGATGACCTATCGCGCAAGACGGTTGTGGATCACTTCTACAACGCACTAAAACCGGGAGGCTATGTGTTTCTGGGACACTCTGAATCGATAGGACGAGTATCGACAGCCTTCAAGCTGAAGCGATTTGAAAATCATCTAGTCTACGGAAAGGAATAGCGCTATGGAGACTAAGAAATTAGTTCTAATCGTGGATGATTCGGAGTTTGTCAGAAACTATCACTCCTACATATTGGAGCAAGCTAATTTTCAGGTAATTACGGCAGTCGATGGCAGTGACGGACTGGAAAAGCTGTACTTAAACTCCTTCGATCTGATTCTCAGCGACATCAATATGAGCAATATGGATGGATATGAGTTTATCCGGCGGGTTCGTGCCGATAATAAGTACAGATCGCTTCCAATCATCATCGTGTCCACGGATAGCGAAAGCAGGGACAAGACAAAGGGATTTGAGGCAGGGGCAAATCTATATATTTGCAAACCATGCTCGCCCGAGATGATGGTCGAGAATATTCGCATGATTTTGAGCGCCAACTGAGAGCGAAAGAGGAAGGATAGGAGGGAGCAATGCCGTTTTCTATTGTGAACAAGGAAGGTAGGCAGATTCTCATGCTGGATGGCGCGGTCACCATCGAGAACGCACAGGAATTTGCTGCATGGTTAGGCGAGGACGTTGAAGGTGGCCTGCCCGTCGGTGTCGATACAGAAGGCTTGACGGATATTGATACCTGCATTTTGCAACTACTCTGTTCGATACGCAAGACCCTCCCAGCGCTTAGTTTCGATAATCCATCGGAGTTCTTCCTCAGCGCGGTAGACCGATGCGGAATGCGACGAGAGTTGCTCAGCGCAAGGGAGAGTTTATGAAGACGATTTTGACGGTTGACGATTCGGCCAGCCTCCGACAGATGATCGCCGTAGTGCTGCGCGGTAGCGGCTACACGGTTGTGGAAGCCGTGGACGGAAAGGATGCATTGTCCAAAGTGACGGGCCAGAAATTCGACCTTGTACTGACGGACGTGAATATGCCGCAGATGGATGGTCTGGAGTTTACCCGCCAACTTCGAGCGATGCCTCAGTACAAGTTCACTCCAATTGTTCTATTGACTACGGAATCGCATGCCGACAAGAAGCTGCAAGGCAAAGCGGCAGGGGCAACGGCATGGATTATTAAACCATTCGATCCAGACCAGCTTTTGGCGGTTGTGAAGAAGGTCATGCGATGAGGTCGAACTGCGAAGGGACGACATGACAACCTCTACAGGCGTGATGGATCAGATGCGGATTTCGTTCAAGTCTGAGGCTCTGGACCTACTGATCGAACTCGACTCCGCTCTTCTGGAATTGGAGGCGGACCCAGGCGATTCCTCGTTGGTTCACCGCGTATTCCGGGCGATTCATACGATCAAGGGGACCGGGGCAACCGTAGGTCTCGCACATCTGGCCCGGTTCGCCCACAACATGGAAGAGGCCTTCGACATGGCGCGCGAAGGTCGTATCGTCGTCACTGCCGACCTGATCGATTGCGGACTCAAGGCCTGCGACGTTCTCCGTTTGATTTTCGAGGAAAAGTCGGAAGGCCCCCCCGTCTCAGGGGAAGCGGAAGTCACCGCAGCGTTCGCGCAGTTTCTTCCTGGTCATTCGAACGCGCAGGAAGAGTTAGGCGATGAGGCAAAGCCGGCGACTAAGGTTCGTGCTGCATTTGAGATTATCTTCAAGCCAAATCGCGAGATGTTTTATTCCGGCGCGGACCCGGTGACTATTCTTGATGACCTGCGCGAGCTGGGGCATGCACATATTACGGCTCATGGCGACAACGTCCCGCATCTGCCTTCGCTGGAGGCGGAGCACTGCTATCTATGGTGGGAGATCCTGCTGGTCACAGAGTGCGATCAAGCGGCCATTAAGGAGGTTTTCGTATTCGTCGAGGATGAATGCGAAGTGAGTATTCGCCTGCGAGAAGATCAAGACGCAGAGGTGGCCCTGCTTGGTTCCATCCCGTCTGAAATGCTCGAACTGTTCGTACTGGAGTGCGAAGATCATCTGGAAGAGATTGATCGTGACGCGCTTGCGCTGGAAAAAGAACCACTATCGCGGGCTAGTCTTGACTCGCTCTTTCGCGGCGTCCACAGCATCAAAGGCAACGTGGGGCTGCTGCTGAATCAAGTATCGGGCGGTGGACTTACGACCGGGCATCCGTTGCAACTGCTGCTTCGGGTCGCGCACGCGCTGGAGTCGCTGCTCGACACCTTCCGCGAAGGGAATGCCGAGCCGGTCACAGACGAGGGTATCCGCACCGTGCTCGATACCTGTGATGCCATTCGCAGCCTGCTGGCAAGCGTGAATCACAATGGCAAGGGCCTATCGATTTCGCCGGAGCTGTTGCATCGTCTGGGAGTTCCCATCGAGTCCGCAAGCGATGTCCACGCCGTGGACGCGCAGCAAGCTGCTTTTCTGAACACCACTTCGCAATGCGTCGAAATGATCGAGGGCTGCTTCTCGCGCATGGAAGAGAATAGCGCACCGACACTGCCCGTTCTTGAGACCTACCTGCGCGGGATTAATACCTTGTCGACCGCAGCCCAGTACCGCAACTGCACGGAGATGGAAGCGCCGTTGGCGCTACAGCTTCAAATTCTGAATGAGGCAATGAAACCCGGAGCGGCGTTGGGCGAGCAAGAACGCTCGGCCTTGAGTGCCGCATTCCAAACGGTTCGATCTGTTTTGCAGCGACTCTCGCGAAAGGGCGTTTCCACTAAAGTTGCGCCTTCTGCACCCGATGTTCAGCGCCCGGAGAAGATAGCGGAAGAGCAGCCAGTCGTTTCTGCACCTCCTTCTACAATTCGAATCGATCAGAGTAAACTCGACGCTCTGATGCGGGTCGTGGGGGAACTCCTGGTTGCACGCGGTGCATTCCCGCTGCTGCTTCAGAAGTTGAATGATGGAGACGATAACGCTGGCGTGGCCAAAGGCCTGAAAGATACGGGCTCGAACATCTCGCGCCTAGCCGATGAGCTTCAGTCCAGCGTCATGTCGATCCGAATGCTGCCGGTCAAGACCGTCTTCCAACGATTCCCGCGCCTTGTACGCGATCTCGCGCGCTCGCTCGGAAAGGAAGTCAGGCTCGTCGTTGAGGGCGAAGGGATCGAATTGGACAAGACGATCATCGAGCAGATCGGTGACCCGTTGGTGCATGTGATCCGCAATGCCGTCGATCACGGCCTTGAGCCGCCAGACGAGCGCAAAGCACAAGGCAAAGACGCGACCGGACAGTTGACCCTGAGGGCGGTGAATGAAGCCGGTGGCGTGGTCATCGAAATCACAGACGATGGGCGCGGGCTCGACTCCGACGCGCTCAAGCGCAAGGCCGTGGAGAAGGGTTTGATCACTGCGGAGGTTGCCGCTGCTATGAGCGAGGAAGCCGCGTTTCAATTGGTCTTCCTGCCCGGCTTAACGACTGCGGCGAAGGTCACCGACGTCTCTGGCCGCGGGGTTGGAATGGATGTTGTCCACAGCAATGTGCGCAACCTGCAAGGCACCACGGAGATTCGCTCCAAACGCGGGAAGGGAACGACCTTCCTCATCAAACTGCCCACCAGCCTCATGATCTCAAAGGGCATCTTGCTGGAAGCCGGTACCCAAGAATATATCCTGCCACTCAGCAACATTCGCGACATGGTCAAGGTGCCGCTCGAAGCGGCTCACATCTATCAGGGGCGCACGCTCGCTCAGATTCGCGGAACCATCTATCCCGTCCTTAGCCTCGCCGAGATCTTTGGTCTTACCCCAGTAAATACGCCGGAGCTTTCCATCGCAATCGTCGAAGCGGGCGCAGTCCGGTATGGATTGATCGTTGATCGCTTTCTGACGGAGGTAGAGGTACTAGTCAAACCGTTACCCGGTGGTCTGGAGCAGTGCAAGGAGTTTCAAGGCTCCACCATCATGGGCGATGGACGCGTCGTCCTTGTCTTAAATGCATTGGAATGTCACAACCTGGATCGAGCCGCATGAAGCTAGACGACAATTCGATTGCTCAGGCTGAAAGTGCGCCGCAGGGAAGACCTTTTTCCCGCTGGCTGAAGGCTGCGCGCAAGGTGAGTGGGAGGTTTCGCGGTAGGTTCCATCTCTCTGGGAAGACTCGCGCCAAGCGCTCCGAGCGCCAGAACTGGACCGATGCTCTTCGTCAGGTCATCGCAGGTCTCGATCTACTGAATCGCAACACCGAGCAGGATTTCTTGAGAATCGGCGGCAAACTGGCAGAGTTCATCGGCGAGGTCAGCCAGATCTCCTCCGAACTGACCGCCTTGGGAGACCGGCACCAAGGAATAAGCACATCGCAAGCCCTTACCCACTCGCTCGAATGCTCCTCGCAGATGAGTGCGCGCAATGCGAACCGCAGCGACGGCTTGGCAGAGATGCGGCAGCAAGTGGGCCAACTGAAGCAGACTCTATCCGGCTTTCAGTCCACTGTCTCCACCGTTCGAACCCTGAGTGTACTCACCCGCATTGAGACGGCGCGACTGGGGAACGCAGGCGCGGAGTTCGGCAATCTGGCGGATGAGATGAATACGCTGGCGATGAATGTTCAGGCCAGAATCGCGAGCGCCGTGGATATTGCAGACTCGCTGCTTCCACCCGTCGAAGAAGCAATTCAAAAGATTTCGGCAATTGACGAAGGTCAGTCGAAAGATCTGCCGGCAATCATTGCCGGAGCCTTGGACAGCCTCTCGTCATTGCATGAAATTGAAGATGCGGCAACCGTCTCCTCTGCTCGATTGTTAGACCGCTATCAGGCAGTCTCGGAAGCATTCAATAAACTCATTGTGTCCGTTCAGTTCCACGATATTACGCGCCAGCAGGTGGAGCATGTGATCGAAGCGCTGCGGCGCCTCTGTTCCGAATCCGAGGAAGAAGACCGCGCAGCCGCTCGCGACCAACGTGGCGCTGCGGACGTCCTCGCCTTGCAATCGTTGCAGCTCGCAAACGCGGGCGAGAAATTCGCCGCCTCGGTTTTGTCGGTTACGCAAAGCCTGAACGACATTGCCGACAATGTACTCGATATGGTCGACGAGAGCCGAACCTTATCCGGCGTCTCAAAGGATCAGAAGAACTCATTCCTGCTCGATATGGAACACGCGTGTACTGCCATTCTGAGCAGCCTCACCCAACTCGACGGGGCAGAGTCCGACACGCAGTCTATCGGCAGGTTCCTGACGGAGACCATCGGCCGCGTGCACGGATCGATGGAAGATATTCAGGCCATTGAAATCCAAATGCACCTGATGGCGCTCAATGCTGGCATCTGCGCGGCTCATATTGGCTCGCAAGGCGACGCCCTCGGCGTCATTGCCAACTCGATGCAGCAACGCGCGGCGGAATCCAGAGAGTGCTCTGGCTCCCTCGTTGAGACGCTCGACTCCATCGGCGAGCGTATTGCTCGCCTGATTGGAAAGGGAGAAGTTGTACCCAGAGATGTACCCAACAGAAAAAATAGGGGCCTGGAAGAGATGCGATTGGCGGTTGCGGAACTGCACTCATCGAGCGAGCGCAGCTTCGCCCAAATCACCCAGATCGTGGTTCGCGGCGCACGTCTTGGCGATGATCTTTCCGCAACACGAAAGAGCTTTACCGTCGGCTCCCTCTTTGCCGATGCCGTCAACAGCGCGCAGCAGAGACTTCAGGAGATCGCAGAGAAGATTCCATCCAGTCTCGCGTCCAATGGCCGTCCAGCTTCAGAATCTGGTTTGACGGAGTTCGCCGCGCATTACACCATGCAGGCAGAGCGCGATGTGCATGACAGCCTCACCCGCGACTCGATCCCTGTAGAACCCGTTACCGTATTCACCGAAGAGCCAGAGCTCGCACCCGTGCCTGCCAACGATCTCGGAGACAATGTAGAGTTCTTTTAGAACACTTTTGGAATAGCTATAGACCAAGAATAAATTGTCATCAAGAATGAATTGTCATTCTGAGCGGAGCGAAGAATCCCCCGTATTTTGTCGTTGTATTTGCCGTTGTTTGTTCTTGCTCGTCATTCTGGCGAAACCAGAATCTTTGTATTGGCGTTTGTTTTTGTCCTTCCGCAGCGAAGCGGAGGAATCTGCTTTTTGCTCGCTCCACGACGGTCTACACACCATTACCGAAAATGCTCGCATCATTCAAGGAGGTGTTTGAAATGTCTATCGTTCCAGTAAAGATAATGCAGTGGACACCAGAGTACTCTCTGCATGACGCCGTGATCGACCGCGAGCATCAGGCTCTGTTCGATGCCATCAATCGTCTTCATGAGGCGATGTTGGCTGGGCAAGGGAGGTACGCTCTGAGACCGCTTCTCGCGGGCGTGATGCAGTACACCGATTATCACTTCACCCATGAAGAGAAGTTGATGGCCGAGGCTCGTTACCCGCAACTACCGGCACACATTCATCTGCATAAAGAGCTACAACGGCAGGTCTGTGCGATAGCGGAACGCTTCGAGCGAGGCGAGATCACTATCTCGATTGAATTCGTGATCTTCCTCTCCAACTGGATCATCAATCATGAATTGGTAGAAGACCGCCGGTTTGAGGAGTATATGCAGGCCAAGCAGGACTTCAAAGCATAATTGAACCCGTTCCTGTACTCTCCCCGCTTGGCGTCATGGTGGAGGCCAACCACGCAAGCATGAACAGCGTCAGGTCCGAGAGGAGACGGCGTCTTACTCGACGCCGTCTCCCAAAACGAATGCACCAATCTGGCTAGTACCGTGACCGTGAGATCATGTAACCACAGGCTATTTTAGTTTGTCATCCCGTAGGGATCTGCTGTTAATATCCCGACAACCTTTTCATGCGATCTAGGTTCTAGTTTCAAGTCCTAGTGGTCCACCAAATCTCTCTACCTCGTTCAGTTCCGCTGAGGTAGCACTTCACTTTCATCCGTCAGCATGGAGGGATGCTCGGTCGGCTTTTGAGCATCGGGAATTCTGTTCATCGTTAGCGAGAAGCGGCTTCCCTGACCGTCGGAACTTTGCAATACGATGGCTGAACCGTGACGCTCGGCGATCCACTGAGCGAGGACGAGTCCGAGACCGTTGCCCGTGAAGCCGCCGTGTAGAGGCTGAGCGATACGACAGAAGCGCTGAAAGATGCGGTTCTGATTCTCGGGCGAGATGCCGATGCCTGTGTCGGTAACGCTGATCTCCGCCGCAATCCGATCTGAACTCAGCACCCGCTCGTGGAGTGATAGAGTAACGGACTTTTCTGAAGGAGTGTATCGCCAGGCATTCTCCAGCAAGATGTTGAGTAGGCGCTTGAGGGCGATATAGTCGGCCTCGACCCATAACTCCTGTGGACCGAAATTACAGGTGAATTGAATTTGCGCCTCGGCAAAGCGTTCGGACCATTCATTGGAAACTTCATCGAAGAGGTCGGGGAGATTGACGGGCTCAAAGCGGAGAACCTCAACGCCAGCGTCGGCGCGGGCAAGCGCGAGAAGTTGATCAATAAGTCGCGTCATCTGCACTGAGTTATGCAGAACACGCTCGCAGGTCTCGCGGTAATACGCGGCGTCGCGCGGGAATGCGAGAGCGACTTCGGTCTCAGCGCGCAGCAAAGCAACCGGAGTACGCAGTTCATGCGCGGCGTTCGCAGTGAAAGAGCGAACGCTCTGGTAACCAGCTTCGATGCGGGTGAGCATCTGGTTCAGAGTATTCGAGAGAGCGGCAAGCTCATCGCGTGTCTGAAGTTCAGGTAGGCGGATATTCAGGTTCTTATCGTTGATGTGCTGCGCCTCGCTAGCAAGGGCGGCAATGGGTGTGAGCGCTTTGCGGCTCATGAAGTAACCAACCAGCGAGGACAAAAGTAGCCCCATCGTTGTCAGCAGGAATAGTTGAATGCGGAAGTTAGAGAGAATCGCAAGCGTCTTGCTGAGCGAGAGGCCGGTCTGCACCGTGTAGCGAACGTCGTGGACGCTGATTGGTTTGATCAGCGCACGAACGTGAATTGATTCGGCGGTGTAGTTGAAATAGGTTCCCTCCTCAGAAGCTTGCTGCGGAGCGATGAGCGTTGGGTAGGTACTGGCGACGTGCGGCGAGCGATAGATCCAGTTGCCATTCTCATCAATAATCTGTAGCCATTTATTGCCGTGGCTTACATCGTAGGCAGCGGTAATAGCATCGCGCAAATCAGCAGGAGACTCGTGCGCAGGCCGAGCTGCTATGAATCGGTGAACGCTGCGAACACGCTGCTGTAGCTCGTTGTCTTCCAGATCATTAATGGCGCGATGCACCATCCATAAGCAGGCGACAACAAGGCAGAAGAGAGCCGACGCAAAGACCAGAGAGTACCAGAGCGTGAGTCGTGCACGAAGTGGAAGATGTGCAATTTGCATTTTGAACTTCTTGATCATATCCAGTTATACGTTCTCGTCTTCCACTAGCGTGTAGCCGACGCCGCGTGCAGTGGTAATAAGTCCAGTCTGTTCCGCGTTGAGCTTCTCGCGCAAGGTATTGACCAATGTATCGAGCGCTCCATTGCTGATGATTGTTGTACCCCAGATCGCCTGCATCAGTTTCCGTCGAGAAACAATCTCTCCGCGATGAAGAGCGAGGCAACGCAGGAGCAGATATTCGCTGCGTGTAATGTGTACCTCATTTCGATTGCAGATCAAGCGGCGACTCGCAGTGTCCAGACGAAATGGACCAAAGCAGAAGTCGTCGGTTGCAGCGATGCGGGCACGACGCGCTGTGGACCCAAGACGCGCGATCAGTTCGGGGAAGGAAAATGGTTTGGTGAGGTAGTCATCAGCTCCCGCATCCAAGCCAACAACGATGTTATCCTCTTGATTTAGTGCGGTGAGCATAACGATTGCGGGGCGATTAGGACGTGTGCGGAGATGCTGCGCAATAGTGTATCCGCTGCGTCCGGGCAGACCAATGTCGAGCACAATTGCGTCAAAGTCCTCTGTGTCCACCAGCTTCTGGCCTTGCTCCGCTGTAGTCGCCGTCGCGATGGAATGGCCATGCTCCCCGAGTCCAGTTTGCAGCAGCTCGACCATGCGAAGGTCGTCTTCGATGACGAGAATGCGTAAGTTTTTGGGTGTTTTCATCGAGTAACTTATAGAAATCCTAGCTTCACACTACCCATCGTTTGTTAATACGCTGTGAATCCAGACGGAATTCCTGTCTCAGGATTTATTTACAGGACGATGAATCTGTATTCACACAGCCCGCATACATTCAACCTATCCGGTTCTTCCTTACCGATCCACTTAGCGGCGTTCGCGCGCACAGATTCCGTTCTGCGAGGTTTACATGCAAGGATTTACATCTGCTCATCGGTTGAATTTATATTTCAGATCTATCTCACGCAAGGTGAAAAAGTCTCACGACATACTAGCTTTGGTCTGTCTGTTGTCAGCTCTACTGATGCTTTCTTTGCCAGCCGTTGCTCAATCGCACATTGCTCCGTCGAGCGCTGCAGAGATGAGCGCAGCAGCATCTGGGGCGACTCAATCGATCAAAGGACTGATCGCGGGAACCATCGTCGATTCGCAGGGAGCGGCAGTCCATGGGGCTCAGGTGAAGCTCGTCCCGCTGGGAATCACGGTCGTCTCGAACGAGCAGGGAGCGTTTCGGTTGCCCGAGGTTCTCGCAGGAAAATACACCGTGACAATCTCCTACGTTGGATTTGATTCGCAGACAACTGATGTGGAACTTGCCGCAGGACAAGCTCTCAACCTAAAACTATCACTCAAGGTCGCCTCTGCCAGCGAAGATGTTCTTGTAACAGCGGAGCGTCCGCACGGCGAGGCGGAGGCGATCAACGAGACACGCACCGCAGACAATCTACTACAGGTGTTGCCCGCCGAGGTTATCACCAGCCTGCCCAATGCGAATGTGGGCGACGCCATTGGGCGCTTTCCTTCCGTCACACTCTATCGCATCGAAGGCGAGGGCGTATACATTCAAGTTCGTGGAACCGAGCCGCGACTGACCAACGTCACCGTTGATGGCATCACAATTCCCGCGCCGGAACCGTCGGTTCGCCAAGTGCGACTGGATGTAATTCCTTCCGATATGGTCGATGAGATCCAGATGAACAAAACGCTATCGGCGAATATGGATGGTAATGGAATTGGTGGCTCGGTAAACCTACGCTCCAAGGAGGCCAGCGAGCAGCCAACGATCAACCTATATGGCAATGCTGGAAATACTCCCATCATGAATGGACGCGACTCTTACGCATTTGGTGGAACCATCGGCAAGCGCTTCGGTGCTAGCAAGCGGCTTGGTCTGTTGGGTAACGCGGTCTTCGACTACAACGGGCGCGGCATCGACAATATTCAGCCAGCGATCGATCCGCTCTCCACGATGGCCATGCCATTCTATGACAGTAATACGATTCGCGAATACCGATACTACCGCACAAGATATGGTTTTGACGGGAGTGCAGACTATCGCGTTGACAATAACACTACGATTTACGCCCATGGACTCTATTCCGATTTGAAGGACTGGGGCGACAAGTGGTATTACTCGCCGACCTCGACCCCCATCGGGGGCACCGTGGTCAACGGAACGGTGGCCAATCCGATTCTGCAACCTCCGACTACTGTTGAGACATCGAAGTATGTCCCCAAGTTTTATACTTCCAGCAAGCGTCCTAACGCTTCAGTAGGCACAGTGATTCTGGGCGGTCGTACTGTGCATAGCGACTCGCTCTTCACCTATCAGATCTCTGCCTCCCGGGCCTATGAGGTCGATTCAGCGGGCAATCCCAAGGCCGACTTCTCCTGGGTTGGCCCGGCGACTTATTGCAACTACAGTCCTTCCGCACAGACGGATCTTTATCACCCGCACTTCGGCAACTGCGATAACTCGAATACCTCCCCATTGCTAAGTGCAGCTAACTGGCGGTTCAAAGATATTACGATCTCCAAAGGCCTCGACGCCGAACTTGATTTAGCCGCTCAAGCATCCTATGCCAAGAGTTACAGTTCACACGGACACTTTGGAACCTTTGAGGCAGGCTTCAAGATCAGCAACGGGCACAAAAGCTCCGACTCGACCGAGACTGTTTACGACGGGTTTGGAAGCACAGCACCGCTGATGACGCAGCTTCAGGACAGCTTCAACAATACCGACTACTTTAGCGGAAACTACTTCGGCGGGCAGTACGGTCCAGTCTCAAACTTCACCTCGGCTGCGAACTCTTCGGTGGTGAACTCGGCAACCATCAACCAACAGAAAACGGTAGCTGATATCTATCCAAACCTCTTTCACTACGTCGAGCGTATTACCAGCGGCTATTTCATGAACACCATTGACTTCGGCAAGTTACATCTGCAAACCGGGCTACGGCTTGAAGGGACACAGATGGATACATTTGGCTATAATCTAACCTTCTATCCAACAACTAAGACTGCATCCACATCCGGCGTTCCTTGCGCATCTCCTCTTCCTGCCATCCCAACTAGCTGCTATACCGCTATTGGCACCAACAACAATCCATCCTACGTGGACGTCCTGCCCAGTGTGCAGGCGCGTTACGCGCTGACGACGAACTCCTCGTTGCGTGCAGTAGTAGCGCGTGGCGTAGCCCGGCCCGATCCCTACCAGCTAGTTCCTTACGTTACCGAAGACAGTACAGCCAGTCCGACAACGGTTGCAGTTGGCAACCCGAGTCTTCGTCCCGAACACGCCACCAACTACGACATTCTTTACGAGAGTTATCTTCATCCATTGGGTCTCCTACAGGCAGGCTTCTTCTTCAAACAACTAACGGCACCACAGGTTCAGATCACTCTACCCTCAACGATCAACGTATCGCAGCTTCCCTCTGGTTACTTCTCGCCTTCACTCCAGTCGGATCTCACCCAGTATCCAAATGACACGATCACGCAGTCCATCAACGGACAGAACGCCTACATCTATGGGTTCGAACTGAGTTATCAGCAGCACCTGAGCTTTCTCCCCGGCCCGCTCAGTGGCCTAGGCGTCTCGGCCAACTATAGCTACACTGCGTCTCGTGAAAAAGGGCTTCCGTTGCGCAACGACCATCCGACAACCATCGATCAGTCTCCCAACACTTGGAAGATCAGTCCGACCTACGATACCAAGCGATTCTCGGCGCGTATAGGCCTCGCGTATGACCAAGCGAGTTTATTTAGCTACAACTACGTCGATCCATCGACTCTGCTTGCACCAGCCGCAGGCAAACTTAGCACGGATCCCTATAACCTTGGTCCAAAGGGCCCAGAGGGGGATGTCTTCACGCTCACTCACTATCAGGTGGACGCGCAGGCAAGCTATCGTTTTTGGAAAGGAACTAGCGTCGTTGTCGATGGCTTAAACCTGAACAACGAGGTCTTTGGTTACTATCAAGGCAGCACACAGTTCGTAAATCAACGCGAATACTACAAACCAACTTATACCGCTGGTCTACGTTACAACTTCGAACATAAACGATAATTATCATCGACGGCTATTCTCAGCAAGGCCTGATCGATAAATTGTTCAGGCCTTACTTACTTACAATTAGATTTCCGGAGTATGTGTGCCGAATAATATCGCAAAAGTCATACTGCTGACTTGTGTAAGCCTGTTGAGCTGTAATTTCTCTAAGGCACAGACGCCACAGAAAACTGTTACGAGTCGCCCCAGCGACCACCTTAAACTGGTCGTTATCTTGAGCCGCCACGGCGTTCGTTCCCCAACGTGGACCGAAGATCGTCTCAATGCCTACTCCGCTTTGCCTTGGCCGAAGTGGAGTGTACCGCCAAGCTATCTGACCAGTCGCGGCTTTGAGCTGATGAAGCAGTTCGGCAGCTACGACCGTACATCTCTCGCTCAAGCTGAACTGCTCACAACTCCGGGCTGCGAGGATGCGTCGAGGACGTACCTTTGGGCAGATACGGATCAACGCACACTGGAAAGTGGACGAGCTCTGGCGGAAGGTTTGTTCCCGGGCTGCTCGCTTGCAATTCATAGTCTCGCACCGGCAAAAAATGATTCTATTTTCCACCCGCTTGCAAGCGAGAAAAACTCGATGCGGACTGGAACGCAACATATTAAATCTCATGCGATAGCTAGGGCAGAATATTCTGCGCAGCAAAATGAATTAATTGCTGAGATGCAGAATCTTCTCTGGGGATGCGATCCGGCCCGTGCCTGCACTCCTGCGCATACACCAGCGCTCTCTCTGCTTAGTGGTCTTACTCGCGGCAAAGAGGATCGGATGGGCGAGTCGCAGGATTCACTTGCGCTCTCCTCCAGTTTTGCTGAAGATCTTCTACTCGAATACACCGATGGAATGCCCTTGGATCAAGTCGGCTGGGGCAAAGTCGATGAGGACCAACTCCGCAACTTTCTCTCACTACATACGGCCAACTTTGCGCGAACCCATGGCACTTTGAAGCAAGCCAAAGCCGAAGCATCGAACCTGCTCTTTCATATCACACGCACCCTTCAGCAGGGAGCAGAGCAGCATCCGGTTGCGGGGGCCGTTGGTCCTGCGAACAGCAAGCTGGTGATGCTCGTCGGTCATGACACAAACATTGCCGGAGTTGCGGCATTGCTTGGCCTGCATTGGACTCTGGATGGTCGCGTGGATGACACGCCGCCTGGCACAGAGCTTGCGTTTGAACTATGGCAGGACGCTCACGGCACCTATTTCGTCCGCGTGACAATCGCCATGCAGACGCTTCGCCAAATGCGCGAGATACAGCCCCTCACACCCGCAACACCACCCGCACAAGAAGTCCTAACCTTGTCAGGATGCGATGCGAATAGAAAGGTGTGCGAATGGAAGATCTTCCAGAAAAAAATAAATCAGGTAATGGATAAGAAAAATCTGTTACCAGCGAGCGTGAATTAACCTCTATCGCTTCTTGTTCGAAGAAGTCTTCCCGGCAGCCTTGGCTCCTGACTTAGCTGAAGTCTTTGCCGCAGCCTTGGTTCCGACCTTGCTCCCTGTCTTCGCGACGACTGCCTTGGCACCGTTCTTCCCGGAAGATTTCTCGATAGCTTTGGACTTCGGCTTCGCGACCGCAGTCTTCGCGGGAGTCTTCTTTGCAACGGGCTTCTTTCCTTCCGCCTTCGTCGCAGTCTTCGTCGGGGTCGCCTTCTTCACCGCAGGAACCGACTTACTCGCAGCCGCCTTCTTCGCCGCAGATTTAGTTGGAGTGACAGCCTTCTTTGTCGCAACCGGCTTGGCTGCACCCGCCTTCTTTGCGACTGCCTTCTTCGCGATAATCTTGTCAGCAACTGGCTTTTTCGTGATTGTCTTTGCCGAATCAATCTTCGCAGGCGTAACAGTCTTGCTGGTAGTTACCGCCTTCTTTGCTGTAGGCACGGTCTTTCCCGCGACTGGCTTTGTAGCCGCAGCCTTTGGTGTCTCGACTTTGGCTCCCACGACCTTAGCCTTCTCGATCTGGCCCCTGTCGGTCTCGTCGGCCAACTCCACATTTTGTTCCGTCGAATTGACGGTCGAAGCCGCCTCGGCGATTTCCTCGGCGTTCTTGCGAGCCTTTGCCTTAGCGTCCTTCTTGGTCGCTCGTGCGCGTCGCAGATGCACCGTCGGCGGTGGCGCGGGCGGTGAGTAGGGCTCCAGAAACGCCTTCATCTCTTCCTCGGTAGCCAGCCGTCCATCCATCAACTCGAAGAAGATCTTCTCCACCAGTTCGTCGAAGCCCACCAACTCCGGCACAATACGCATCTCCTGCATCTGGGTGTAGGGAATTCTCTGCCGCACCAGTGGCCACTCGGTGAAGAAACTATGGAACTTGGCTTGCAGACCAGCACTCTTGGCTGAATAGGCGACCGACAGCACAACCTCTGGCCGAGCTGCCATCAGCAGCTTCCATGTGGCCGACGGGGCGGCAGCCTGCTTCGATCCCAGCTCTGCGGCAAAACTCTTTGCCTCGCTCTCCAGAGCCGCGATCTCGGCCACAAATCCTGGCCGTGCGAAGCTCTCCTTCAATGTCGCAACGTCCTTGGACGACATCTTGGCCGTCAGCAGCGGGAACTGCACCGCCGCCGAGTCCGCCACAATCCCCTGCATCTGCAACTGGGCCTGCGTCTCGCGCAGCTTCTCCATCTCCACAGCGTTCACTCGAGTCGAGTTCCACGCCGGAGCCAACAGCTTCAGCCAGCCTTCTTGCTCCAGCCCCCGCATCACGCGTAGCGGGTCTTCCTCGTACACAATCTCCTCGGCCTCGTATCCCCGGTAGAAGCTCTGTAGCGCGGAGATATATCCCTCTTCTTTGCCTGTCTCATAGCGAGCCCGAGTCTTCTCCTCCATCTGCCAGCCCATCCGAGCGACAAACCGCGCCGCACGAATCAGCCGCACCGGCTCCTCAATAAACCCGTAGTTGCTGGCCAGCCGCAGCTCGCGGTTCTCGATGTCGGCCACGCCATTCAGCGGATCCATCAGCAGACCATACGATCCCTCATTTAGCGATAGCGCCATGGAGTTGGCGGTAAAGTCGCGCCGCCGCAGGTCTTCCAGAATTCCAGCCGCCTTGTAGACTGGCTTACCCGGCTTGGGGTAGCTGGCGGCCAGTGTGCTGCTCACCTCCATGCGTACACTTCCCGGAAAGCTGACGAACAGGGCCTGCCCCGTCTCCCACTCTCCGGTCACGACGGCGCCTGCCTTCAGCAAGTCCTTCTTCAACTTGAGCGCATTGCCCACCACTGCGATGTCCAGATCGCGCACCGGCGAGCCGCTGGTCAGGTCGCGCACCGCTCCGCCGACCAAAAAGACCGTCAACGACTTTTCCCGTGCGATCTCTCGTACCGTTGAAATTGCCCTCTTCTGGCCCTCGGATAGGCGGTTCTCAAGCAGATAGATATAATCGGCCATACGGTACGTTTTTCTCCATCCGGTCGTCGCCGGGGTCTCTTTCAATCGAACCGATTCGCCAGAACTTCGCTCGAAGCTCCGCCCTAAAATACAGCGAATCAGTCGCTTGCGTGTGACGCAAAAGCTCGACACACGCCCTAATTCTAGCATGATAATTTATCGTTGAATAGATTAACTCTTGTCCAACGCAAGATGAGCCTGAAGGGAGGAGTTGATTCCAACGCAAGATGAGCCTGAAGGCGTTGGAGCGGGCAAGCTGAAGATGGATGATCAGCGTGCTTGGAGCAGAGAAGTTG
>Ga0182011_10002062_pt1 | contig 17178 bp, 8 predicted proteins | sample 711E1DmetaG_FD_120481 | JGI IMG/M metagenome (GOLD analysis project Ga0182011, IMG submission 120481) | Permafrost microbial communities from Stordalen Mire, Sweden - 711E1D metaG | ecosystem: Environmental > Terrestrial > Soil > Wetlands > Permafrost | place: Sweden: Stordalen | collected... | reverse complement strand
GGCGGGGGCGGAGGTGGTGGCGGGGGTGGTGGCGGTAGCGGCGGTGGAGGCGACGGGGCGGGTCGGTTTTCCGCGGCCGAGGTCACCAGCGGTTGGTTTGCAGCGGCCGTCTGTTTGGCTTTCTTCGCGCAGCCACCCGCCAACGACGCCCCGAGGAGCAAGAGTAGACAGATCCTTCGGCTCGTCGACATCGGGGGAAGTCTATGGCGAAACGTTGATGTCCGCCAGAGACCTGTGCCTCTAGGGGTGGTCGACGAGTCCCTCACTGCCGCGTCGCGTTATTTAACATGTCGCATAAATAGTAAGGTAACTAACATTTTATTACTTGCCAAACTATGCCGATGATGAGTACGCTTAGGCTAGGAACAACCAGTGAGGGCACACGAATGAGGCGTGACGAATCGGTCAGGCGCCCGACAGCACGAATGAGTCGTCGGGCGAACCTTCTTGTTCAGCTTGGCGCGGTCTGCGGTCTGGCGTGGACCGCGAGTTGCAGCGTGGACAACATAGTGAACCCGTCGGGCGCGACTCCGGCGGGGATCCTGTCGCGAGACGGGGCCCCGGCGCCAGCGTCTGAAAGTGGGCCCATCCTGGTGCTGCCTGAAGCGCGCACGACGGATGGTGGCCTTTGTCCGCCAATGACCTGCAATGCGGGCAGTACCCAGTATTGCGGAGACGTCGACAATTGTGGACAGAAGTTGAATTGTGGCGGGTGTCCCGCCGACCAGCAGTGCAAAAACAATGTCTGCGTAGGGACGAACTGCCTTCAGTGTACCTTTACGGGCGGGGCCTATTGCGGGGTGATCGGGGACGGCTGCGGCGGCACGCTCGACTGTGGAACCGCGTGTCCGGAGACCGGGTGGACATGCGGAGCGGACCACATCTGTAAGGGCGATCCCACCGTCTGCCAGGCGGCCACCTGCCTGCTGACTTCGGGGGACCATTACTGTGGAAAGATCGGGGATGCGTGCGGCGGCACGATCGACTGCGGGAACGATTGCCCCGCCGGATGGGATTGCGTCAACAACGTCTGCGTGGGCTCGTCGGGGGTATGCCAGGCACTGAAGTGCACGACGGACAGCGGGGATCACTACTGCAAGACCATCGGGGACGGCTGCGGCCGCACGCTCGAATGCGGAGACGACTGTCCTGCGGGATGGACCTGCGAGGGCCACGTGTGCAAGGCGACGCCGCCCATCTGCACGCCCGTGACCTGCGCGACTGCCAGCGGGGATCACTACTGCGGGACCATCGGGGACGGCTGCGGCGGCACGCTCGAATGCGGCGCTGACTGTCCCGCCGGATGGTCCTGCGCGAATTCCGTGTGCGTCGGCGTGCCCCCCGTATGCACGCCGGCCACCTGCGACACGGTGGGCGGGGGACGGTACTGTGGCAAGGTCGGAGACGGATGCGGGGACACGTTGGACTGTCCAACGGATTGTCCCACGTCCGGATGGCTGTGTGAGGATCATTTGTGCAAGGGGCCGCCCGCGGTATGCACCAAGATCACCTGCGCCACCTCGAGCGGAGATCACTACTGCGGAACGGTGGGTGATGGGTGCGGCGGATCGCTGGAGTGCGGGGACGATTGCCCGGCCGGCTGGACCTGCGGAGCCGACCATATCTGCAAAGGAGCCCTTCCCATCTGTACCCGCTTGAGTTGTACGACCGCGAGCGGGGATCACTACTGCGGCAGCGTGGGGGATGGGTGCGGCGGCACCCTGGAATGCGGAGACGACTGTCCCGCGGGGTGGACCTGCGGAGCCGACCACATCTGCAAAGGGGGCGCTGGGGTCTGCACGGCGGCGGCATGCGATGCGCCGAACGGGGACCACTACTGCGGGACCATCGGGGACAAGTGCGGCGGCACGCTCGAGTGCGGCCCGACTTGTCCCAAGACAGGCTGGGTATGCGACAACCACATGTGCAAAGGCGACTCTACCTGTAAGCCGCTGACCTGCGTGGCATCGAGCGCAGACAACTACTGCGGAGCAATCGGCGATGGATGTGGTGGGACGCTCAACTGCAGCCTGACCTGCCCCAAAGCGGGGTGGGGGTGCGACACCGGTCTGTGCAAGGCGGGGCCGACCGCTGGCTGCGCAATCAGAACCTGCAACACGGCGTCCGGGGATCAGTACTGCGGCGACATCGGCGATGGGTGCGGATCTACGCTTCACTGCATAACCTCCTGCGCAAAGGCCGGATGGACCTGTCAGGACAGCCTATGCAAGGCAGGGCCGACGGCGGGCTGCGTGCCACTGGCCTGCACAACCGCAAACGGCGCGCAGTACTGCGGTGACATCGGCGATGGGTGCGGATCAACGGCACAATGCGGAACCACGTGCGCAAAGCCCGGATGGACCTGCCAGGACGGCCTATGCAAGGCAGGGCCGACGGCGGGCTGTGTGCCAAAAACCTGCACGACGGCTTCCGGGGATCAGTACTGCGGTGACATCGGGGACGGATGTGGATTCACGCTTCACTGCGGATCCGCCTGCACAAAGGCCGGATGGGCCTGCCAAGACAATCTGTGCAAGGCCGGGCCCACGGCCGGCTGCGTGCCGCTGGCCTGTACCACCGCGGCAGGCGACCAATACTGCGGCGACATCGGCGATGGGTGCGGATCAACCGCGCACTGCGGAACCACCTGCGCAAAGCCCGGGTGGACCTGCCAGGACGGCGTGTGCAAGGCGGGGCCGACGGCGGGCTGCACGCCGCTGACTTGCACAGCCGCGAGCGGTGACCAGTACTGCGGAACCATCGGGGATGGCTGCGGCAATTCGCTGGAATGCGGAACTTCCTGCACCAAGAGCGGCTGGGCCTGCCAGAACAATCTGTGCAAGGGCCAAGCCCCGGCCTGCACGTCACTCACCTGCAAGCCCGCCTCGGGCGGCCAGTACTGCGGAACCATCGGGGACGGCTGCGGCAACTCACTCACCTGCAGCGCAGACTGCTCGACTGCCGGCAGCGGCTGGCTGTGTGGCAACAAGAACGCGTGCGTGGGTGGGGCTGGCTGCGCAAAGGTTAGCTGCAACAACGCCAAGGGCGGGCAGCAATACTGCGGCGACATCGGGGACGGCTGCGGCGCGACGCTGAGCTGCCCGGCGACCTGCTCGAACGGCGTGCCCTGTGGCGCCGTCACAGCCAATGTTTGCGAGAGCTGCAACAATCTGTGCCTGAAGCAGGTCCGCTGCGACAGTGGCGCCACGACCAGCATCAGCGGCACGGTGTACGACCCGGCGGGTCTGAACCCGCTCTACAACGTGATCGTGTCGATACCGAATGCGGGGCTCGACCCGATCCCCTCCGGTGCAACTTGCACCTCCTGCGACGCCCAGGTATCGGGCCAACCCATTGCTACCGCGCTGACCGATGCCACCGGACACTTCGTCCTCAACAATGTGCCTTGGGGCACGGATTTCCCGCTGGTCATGCAGCTCGGCAAGTGGCGTCGACAGGTCACTATCCCCGCGACAAAGATCACTCATAAGTGTGCAGACAATCCCATCACGGAAAGCTCGCCCGCCACCTTGTTGCATCTGCCCAAGAACATCCACGATGGCGACAACAACGGCCAATACACCAGCATGCCCAAGATCGCGATCACGACGGGCCAAATCGACGCCCTCGAGTGTTTGTTGACCCGGGCCGGGATCGACACCGCCGAATTCACAAATCCCGGGGGGGCTGGGCACGTCAATCTTTACAGCCTCCTTCCCGCAACCGACAAGAGTGGGGATAACGGCGCCACAAAGTACTCCGGAACCAGCGGCTCTACGTTCCCGGTGGCAGACACGCTTTTCGACACGACGGCGACTGAACAGACCTACGACATCATCATCGTGAACTGTGCCGGTTCCAACTACCTTGGCGCGGGAATTGGGCAATACGTGACTGAGACCCGCCGTCAGAATCTGAAGAGCTACGTCAACAACGGCGGCAAGGTCTTTCTCGAGCACTACTTCGCCAGCTTCCTGAAGTCCACCAGCACGCTTGCCGCACCCTATGGCGAAGTGGCGACGTGGGACGGGTCGCTGGGCACAGCGATCTCGGGTTCAGACCTTACGACAAGTATTGATCAGTCCTTTGCCAAGGGGCAGGCGTTCGCACAGTGGTTGAAGACCGTCAACGCCTCCACGACTCTGGGCAGCCTGCCACTCAGTGACTCCAGCAATAGCTCGCTGAAGTCGAAGTACACCGCCAAGACAACCAGCTCGCCGGCCACGCGCTGGATCTTCAACCCAGCCTCTGGCACAGCGTCAAGTCACGTTCACTACTTCGACTTGCTCACCCCAGTTGACCAAACCAGCAAGTGCGGCCGCATTGTCTACACTGGAATCCACGTTTCTTCGTCCAGCTCGGGCAGTGATCAGGATTCTGTGCGTGTGATTGGCGGTACGCCTGTGTTCCCGACGGAATGCAAGGTTCGCCCTCTCAACGGCCAGGAGAAGGCGATGGAGTTCATGTTCTTTGACCTATCTGGCTGCGTCAACCCGCCCGACTTGCCGCCCACGCCGCCCCCGGCGGCAGGGGCCACTCCCCCAGCGGCCCCGCCGCCGCCCGCCGCGCCGCCCCCGCCCCCGCCGCCACCGGTGGCCCCGCCCCCGCCCGCCGCCCCGCCAGTAGCATCGATCCCGCCGGCCCCGCCCCCGCCTGCGGCCGCGCCACCGGCAACGCCGGCCCCGCCCCCGCCTGCCGCCCCGCCCCCGCCGGCTGCTCTCCCTGCTCCACCACCACCTCCTCCTCCCCCTGCATCCCCGCCCCCATCGGTGCCGCCCGCGGCAGCGCCGCCTCCTGCGGCCGCGCCACCCCCGCCCCCACCACCGCCAGCGCCACCGCCAGCGCAGCCGCCAATCGACACCCCGTACCGCCAATAGACCGGTCCTTTGGCATAGCCGTCCTGCTGCCGTCCGCGCCGCCTTCGGCAGGGGCCACGCCTGCTAGTACCGCCTCTCGTGGCTTCGCAGCCGATTGAGGGGTCGGATTTTCGGCGGCGGCGAGGGCGCGCGCGCAGCGCGCGGGGTGGGTGGGGCGGGCTGTCCGTCCCGAAGCCCCCGCAGGGGGAGCCGGGGGCCGGGGCCGGAGGGCCGGAGCCGAAGCCGGCTGCCGGTCCCGGAACCGGCAACCCGAACCAGCTACGGATTTCCAAGAAGGGGTACCAGGCAGGTTCTGGGGCGCGACCGTTCTCGCGCGACGTGTTGGCGCTTACATCCCATACGGAGGGTCGCGCGTTCAGCCTTGCATGATCGCGCCTATGGCGAGTACGCTTGCCCCCAAAAGCAAGTAACGAGGGCATAATGACGCATAACATATCGTGGGCATCGCCGCGCCGTCAGGCGTGCTTCCTTGTTCAAGGGTGGGCAGTCTGTGTTCTGGCATTGACCGCAGGCTGCAGCGTCGACAACAAGGTGGGCATATCGCAGGACGCGCCGGTGGGGATCGGCGGAGACGACGGGGGGCCCTCGGGTCCTGAGGTTTCAATCATAGTTCTGGCTGAGCCGCGCACCTCGGATGGTGGTGGCATCTGTCCGCCGCTCACCTGCGGCACGGGAGCCACGCAGTACTGCGGAGATTTCGACAACTGTGGCCAAATCATGCATTGCGGTGCTTGTCCGGCCGGCGCGGTGTGTACGAACAACGTTTGCGCAGGAACCGTTTGCCTCACCGGGTGCAGCGTTCCAGGCGGGGACTATTGCGGGACGATTGGGGACGGCTGCGGCGGGACGCTCAACTGCTCGTCCTTGTGCCCGAAGACCGGCTGGACATGCGGCCCGGACCACATCTGCAAGGGTGATCCCACCGTCTGCCCGCCGGCAACCTGCCAGGCGACCTCAGGAGATCACTACTGTGGCACGATCGGGACCGGCTGCGGCTACACCCTCGACTGCGGGAATGATTGTCCCACCGGATGGGACTGTGTGGACAACGTCTGCGTGGGCTCCTCGAAGGTGTGCAAGGCGCTAACCTGTGCAACAGACAGCGGCGACCACTACTGCGGGACCATCGGCAACGGCTGTGGCGGAACACTCACATGCGGAGACTGTCCTGTGGGATGGACCTGCGGAGTCGACCAGATCTGCAAGGCGACACCGCCCACCTGCACGCTAGCGGCATGCGTGACTCCCAACGGGGATCAGTACTGCGGGCCCATCGGGGACGGCTGCGGCGGCACGCTCGACTGCGGACAGAACTGTGCGGTCGGATGGACCTGCGTCAATTCCATCTGCGTTGGCGGGCCTCCGTTCTGCACGCCGACCGCCACATGCGACACCGCAGGCGGTGGACGGTATTGTGACAAGGTCGGGGACGGGTGTGGGGGTACCCTGAACTGTCCCGCGGATTGTCCGTCGGCCGGATGGGTGTGCCAGGATCGCCTCTGCGTTGGGCCGCCTGACGTGTGCAAGAAGATCACCTGCGCGACCGATAGCGGAGACCACTACTGCGGCACGGTGGGTGACAACTGCGGTGGGTCGCTGATCTGTGGCGACGATTGCCCGGCCGGATGGACCTGCGGAACCGACCACATCTGCAAGGGGGTGCCGCCTGCCTGTAACCTGGTGACCTGCAAGACCACCAGCGGGGATCACTACTGCGGGACCGTCGGGAATGGCTGCGGCGATACCCTCGTCTGCGGAGACGACTGTCCTGCCGGATGGACCTGCGGAACCGACCACATCTGCAAGGGGGGTGCAGCGTGCCCGTCCGTGACATGCGATGCCCCGAACGGCGATCAGTACTGTGGAACGATCGGGGACGGCTGTGGCGGCACGCTCGATTGTGGCTCGACCTGCCCCAAGGCCGGCTGGGTGTGCGACAACAACATTTGCACCGGCGACGCAACTTGCAAACGCCTGACCTGTGTGGCGTCGAGCGGGGACAACTACTGCGGCGCCATCGGGGACGGCTGTGGGGGCACGCTCGACTGCGGCCCTACCTGTCCCAAGGCCGGCTGGCTATGCGACAGCGGTATATGCAAGGGGGGCGTTGACTGCAAGCAGAACACCTGCACCACGCCGTCTGGAGATCAGTATTGCGGTGACATCGGGGACGGCTGCGGCGCGACGGTACACTGCGGAACCACCTGCGCAAAAGCCAACTGGGCCTGCCAGGACGGCCTGTGCAAGGCAGGGCCCGGGGCTAACTGCAACCCGCTTGCCTGCCTGACTGCAAACGGCGACCAGTACTGCGGCGTGGTCGGGGACGGGTGTGGATCGAAGGTGGATTGCGGAACCACCTGCGCAAAGACCGGGTGGGCGTGCCAGGACGGGTTGTGCAGGGGCAAGCCACCAATTTGCACACCGCTGCTCTGCAAGCCGACCTCGGGCGGCCAGTACTGCGGAACCGTCGGCGACGGCTGCGGCAATGCGCTCCCGTGTGGCACCGACTGCTCGGCCTCCGGCACCAACTGGGTGTGCGGCAGTAACAACGTGTGCGTGGGTGGGCCTGACTGCCAGAGGGTCTCCTGCAACAACACCAGTGGTGTGCAGCAGTACTGCGGCTCCATCGGTGACAATTGTGGCGGGACGCTGAGCTGCCCGGCGACCTGCCCGGCGGGAACAACCTGCAACTCGGCCCATGTTTGCGGGTGCGGCAACCTGTGCCCTAAGCAGATTGCGTGCACCGGCGGGGCCACGACCAGCATCAGCGGCACGGTATACGATCCGGCGGGTCTGAACCCGCTCTACAACGTGATCGTTTCCATACCGAACGCGGCGCTGGACCCGATCCCGGCTGGGGCAGCCTGCGCCTCTTGCGACGCCGAGGTGTCGGGGCAGCCCATTGCTGCCGCACTGACCGATGCCGCCGGGCACTTTGTCCTCACCAACGTACCGTGGGGCACCGATTTTCCACTCGTCATGCAACTGGGCAAGTGGCGCCGCCAGGTGACCGTCACAGCCGCGATGGTCACCCACCGCTGTGCGGACAACCCGATTACGGATAGCCGGCCGGCAACCCTGTTGCGCCTGCCGAAGAACATCACAGACGGCGACAACAACGGCCAGTACACCAGCCTGCCCAGGATCGCGATCACCACCGGCACTGTGGACGCACTTGAGTGCCTGTTGACCCGAATCGGTATCGATACCGCAGAATTCACGAATCCGACGGGCACGGGGCACGTCAATCTCTACAGCCACTTCTCGGCCACCGATCCAACCCGACTGCAAGACGGTACTACCGGAACTGACAATTCAAGAGATGTCAACGGTGCCACGAGCTATGCAAATGGAGCAGCCTTCCCGCTGGCGCCCTCATTGCTCGATTCGCTCACGATGCTGCAAGGATACGACATGGTGCTGATGAACTGCGCGGCCGCCCCCGCGTACTTCGTCCAAGGTGGCGCGTACGTGACTGCAACGCGGCAACAGACCATGCAGACCTACCTCAACGGCGGAGGCAAGGTCTTCCTGGAGCACTATTTCTCAACCTTCCTCCGATCGCCCGGTACGCCCGAGCCGCCTGGACCCTACGGCAGTATTGCGACGTGGGAGTACACGCCTGCGAACCTTGTGAACATCAGCACCCCTGATATGCTGACGCACATCGACGAGACGTTTGACAAGGGCAAGGCCTTTGCCCAGTGGCTCGTCACGGTTGGAGCCTCGGCAGCGCCCGGCGGCACCTTGCAGCTTACCAACTCGGCGGTCGCTGGCGTACCCGTCTCGAAATACACGGCATCCGCGGTATTCGCCCCCGCGGAGCGCCAGATCTACAACCCGACTTCAGCCACTGACGACTCGTCGAAGCACGTTCACTATTTCGACTTCCTCACGCCGGTCGACCAGTCCAGCAAGTGCGGTCGCGTTGTCTACACCGGCGTCCACGTTTCTTCTGCGGCGACAGCAGCTGACCAGGACACGGTCCGCAAGACTGGAGCCACTCCCGTGTTCCCCACGGAATGCAAGATTGGACGCCCGCTCAATGCCCAGGAAAAGGCGCTGGAGTTCATGTTCTTCGATCTTTCAGGGTGCATAACCCCGGTCGTTCTGCCGCCCCCGCCGCCTGGGGCGGGGGTCACGGGTACTTCGCCCGCGCCGGCACCGCCGCCGCCCCCACCGGCGGCTGCACCCACGCCGGCACCGCCGCTCTCGGCGCCGCCTCCGCCCCCACCGCCGCCACCGCCAGCGACCGTCCTTCCCGCCCCGCCGCCACCGCCGCCACCGCCGGCATCCGCACCGCCAGCGGTGCCTCCGGCGGCAGCGCCGCCACCTGCGGCAGCGCCGCCGCCCCCGCCACCGCCCCCACCACCGGCGCCACCACCACCAATCATTCCCGTCCCATAGGGCGGCCGTAGTACCGCCTCTCGCGGGAGCCGGAGGCCGCAGCCGACGGCCGGCGGCGGTCCCGGATTCGGAACCGGATCCGGCTACCGGTCCCGGCTCCGGAACCGGTAACCTGAACCAGCTACGGATTTCCCCAAAGGCGTACTTGGTCGCCGCTACTCCGGCCCTTCGCCCTTGGCCCGCTTCTCACTCACCCGCGCGAGCGCCTGGCGTGCAGGGCCCGCGCGGCGATCACCGGCCGCAGCCCAGCGCTGGAGCAGTTCTTCACAGGCGGTGCGCACCTCCGCGCTGGCGTCGTAGACCGCGAAGTGTTGCACGATGGCCACAGCTTCGGGATCACCGACGGCATCGAGAGCCCTGATCAGGTTGCTCTTGCCTCGCGGCGAGGCCGTGTGCAGGGCAATCTCAATCTGGGGCAGGGTGCGGCGGCCCATGCGGGCCAACTGGGCGATGGCGTCCGCCACGGGACCCCCGCCGGGCTTGGTGAGGGCGTTGATCTGCGCACCGATCTCGCGATACGAGCGATCTTCGCAGCCTGCAGGCGACAGGAGCACCAGCAGGCAGACGAGCCAGGTGGCAGCCGCGATGATCAGCCTGCGCAAATCTTATCTCCCGTCTCGCCCCGCCGGCGCAGGTGTCGGGCCAGGCAACGGGCCCCCACGTCCGCGACCGGCACCTCGCTGGTGTCGGCGCGGGCGCGCTCACGCGCCTCCAGGGTGGCAAAAAAGCCCTCGCCAAGATCGATGACGTTCTGAGGTTGGGCCTCGGAGAAGACCCGACCGCGCAAGGTAGCCCCGCCGTACAGGCCACGCGAATACCAGGCCAGGGTTTTGCGCAACTCGTGCAGACACATCTGGTCGCTGGCGTATTCCACGACCAGATCGGCGTGGCGACGCCACACGGCCCGCTGCTCGGCGATCGCGGGCAGGCTCGGCAGCGCAGCGCCGGTCTCGATCGCATGGATGGCCCGGAACAGCCAGGGATTGCCGCGGGCAGCGCGGCCGACCATCACGGCGTCGCAGCCTGTCTCGCTTTTCATGCGGCGGTAGTCGTCCACGGTCTTCACGTCGCCGTTGCCCACGACCGGAATCTCCTTGGGCAACGCCGCGCGCACCGCTGCGATCGGGCCCAGGCGCACCTGACCGGAGAACCCCTGCTCGCGCGTGCGTCCATGCACGCTCACCATGGCCGCTCCTGCTTCGACCATGCGCAAAGCGAATTCGGGCGCGTTGATGCAGAGGTCCGACCAGCCCAACCGGTGCTTGACCGTGACGGGGATGGACGCGGGCAAGGCGGCGCGCACGGCGCCCACGATCGCGGCCGCCAGCGCCGGCTCGCGCATGAGCGCCGCGCCGCACGTGCCCGCGGTAACCTTGCGTGCTGGACAGCCCATGTTGATGTCCACCACGCAAGCGCCGGCATCGGCCGCCACCGCTGCCGCGCGCGCCAGCACGTCGGGCTCACGACCAAAAACCTGCACGCCGAAACGCCGGCCACCCAAGCTGGGCCACATGCGCCGTACCACCCGTTCTGCTCCGCGTGTGAGGCCCTCGGCCGACAGGAATTCTGTAAAGGTCAAGACCGCACCATGCTCCTCGCAGATGGTGCGGAAAGGCAGGTCAGTCACCGCCTCCATGGGCGCGAGCAGGGCGCCCGGGCCGATTTCGACGGGGCCGATACGCATGGGGGACCCGAAACCATAGCACGGGGCGACGCTGGCGCTCCTATGGTAAGAGGGGCGTCAACAGCACCATGCGGACCATCGCGCTTCTCACGGCTAGCAATATCTTCATGACCGCGACAGGATTTGCGTTCCTCCCGCATCATACGTGATGCCGGCGTCCGATCTTTATCTGGAATTCTCACAGATTCGGCTTTACGCTCTCGCCCGCGCAGCGTTACCCCTCGGGGACCAGCGCTCGTCGTCAAGAAAACCCAATATACGTGGGGCGTCATGGGGTTAGGTCAGTCATCAAATGAAAAAGCGGCAATCCGTGCCTTGGGGGCCCTGGGGCTCTCTGACGCCGCGGCCTTCCTCAAGATTGGTCGCGACGGGCTGGCCAGATTCACCCAGCACCAGCTCTTCGAGTGCAGCAAGCGGCTGGGACAAAAGGGAACCTCCAAGCTCAGCAAGAGCGCGTTGGCGGAACGCGTCTGGGAAGAGCTGACGAGCCTGCTTGAGCCCGCCCGGGCCGAGAGAGGCGCCAGCAGTCCGGCCGACAAGTCCGCGGAGAGAAACGGCAGACCCAGCGCAGGCACGGCCGGGAAAACCACCGATCCTTTGCTCGAGCTACCCGAACCGGCTCCCATTTCTCACAAGTTTGAGCTGGGGTCGCACGGCAAGGCCGAGGAACCGCGCAACATTCCGTGGGCCTATGACTACGATCGGGTAACCGGTATGGCGGTGGATCCGGATCTCCTGTTTGTGTACTGGGAGGTTACCGACCAGTCCTTGGAACGGGCGCGAGCCGGCCTGGGCACAGGCGGGAAGGACTCTTGGTTGAACCTGCGCGTCTACGACAGCACGGGACGCATTTTCGACGGAACCAATGCCCACTCGTATTTTGACCACGGGCTCGATCGCGCCGATCGCCAGTGGTTCTTCCACATTGGCAACCCCGGCTCGTCAGCGTTTGTCGACGTGGGTCTGAAATCCCGCGAAGGCTACTTCATCAAGATCGTGCGTTCGGGCCGCATCGACTTCCCTCGGCGCGAGAGCGCGCCTTTCTCCGAGCCCGAGTGGCTGAGTGTGCGCTCCACGTGGGGCCCGGTAGAGCACGCAGGCCGTGGGCTTCATAGTCGTGGCGCGACGCCAGCATCTGGCCCGGGCAGCGCGCCAGGGGGACCGCCGCCGGCCCCACGCCGCCACGTGGCGCTTCTGCCCTGGGAAGAATCCATCATCCTCGGCGAGGGAGGCCGCGCCGAGGTGTTCAACTGGGAGGAGCACTTCAGCGACGGTCACAGCGAGTTCCATCGCCAGACGTCGTGGGAAAGCCCGGTGACGATCTCGTCCTGGGAGGCGGGCCCGTTCACCCATCCGGTGGAAGCACCCGAAGCGATCCACCAGGCCTTTGTGGGCCCGACGCGGGTGTATCGTGTGGGCGGCCGCACTCATGTCGTGCACGGTCCTTGGCAGGTGGTCATCCGCGGACTGAGCGCCCACCATGGCCACGCGGTGGTGGCGCGCTGGGAGATCTACAAGTCGTGGATCGCCGATGAAGTGAGAGAAACCCATGTGCGGGACATCCATCCCGTGCTTCCGCCCGGTGCTTCAGAGCAGCTCAGGCCCGGCGCCAGCGAACGGCGCTGGCGCTACGCCAGTGAGGCGCGGCTCGGCGGCGCGTCGGAGATATTCTACCTAGGCGCCAGCGAGGTGAAGGCGCGCGGGGCCAGCGAGCGAATGTACGTAGGTGCTAGCCAATACATGATGCGCGGGGCAAGCGAACGCCGGCTGGGCGGCGCCAGTGAGGTGCGGCTAGCCGGGGCCAGTGAGGTGCGGCTAGCCGGGGCCAGTGAGGTCCGTCTGGCCGGAGGAAGTGAAAGACGTCTGGGGGGGGCGAGCGAGGCGCGCCTGGGCGGGGCCAGCGAGGCCCATTTCCTGGGGGCCAGCGAAGCGCGGCTGGCGGATGCCAAGCTCACGGGTGACGGGTCCTATCCGTCGCCCGACTCGATTGGTTCCAAGCCCCCGGTCAAGGAGTAGGCCTCATGCCAACCGGATACTTTGCGCTGGTCCTGCACGCCCATCTGCCCTTCGTCCGTCACCCCGAAGACCCCACGGTGATGGAAGAACAGTGGCTGTACGAAGCGATCAGCGGGACCTATCTTCCCCTCATCCAGATCTTCGAGGGTCTGCAGGCCGACGGCGTGCCCTACCGCTGCACAGTTTCACTGTCCGCGCCGCTCATCAGCATGCTGACCGACGACCTGCTCAAGACCAGGTACGCCGACCACTTGGACGATCTGATTCTGCTGGCCGAAAAAGAGTTGGAGCGAACCAAGCCCGAGCCGCAGTACCACCGCCTGGCCGAGATGTACCACAATCGGTTTCTCAGCCTGCGCCACACCTGGCGCTGCCATGAAGGAAACTTGGTGACCGCCTTCCGTCGCCTGCAGGATGCGGGCGGACTCGAGGTCATCACCTCGACGGCCACGCATGCCTTTTTCCCGCTCATGGACCGCAACTGGGCCGCGCTGCGCGCGCAGGTGCACACAGCGGCCGATCTATACGAAAGACACTTCGGCCGACGCACCGCCGGCATGTGGCTGGGCGAATGCGGCTACGTGCCGGGCGTCGACGAGCTTCTGCGCGAGGTGGCCATTCGCTACTTCTTCGTCGACAGCCATGCCATCTTGTACGCGGACCGGCGACCGGTCTACGGCGTGTACGCGCCCATCTACTGCGCCACCGGCGTGGCGGCCTTCGGCCGCGACACGGAATCATCCGAACAGGTTTGGAGCGCGAAGCACGGCTACCCCGGTGACCCGCACTACCGCGATTTCTACCGCGACATTGGCTTCGACCTACCACTCGACTACATCGGCCCGCACATCCACCCGGAAGGGCACCGGATGTACACCGGCTTCAAGTACCACGCCATCACGCACGACAAGCTGCACGACAAATGGGTGTACGACCCGGACGCCGCCCGGGGCAAGGCGGGGCTGCACGCCTCCCATTTCCGCGGCAATATGGAGAAACAGGCGCAGCGTCTGGCCGCGGGCATGGACCGGCCGCCCATCATCGTCAGCCCCTACGACGCCGAGCTGTACGGGCATTGGTGGTACGAGGGTCCGATCTTCCTGTCCGATGTTTATCGCCAGCTTCACTTCGACCAAAGTGTCATCCAGCCCATCACGCCCAGCGAGTACCTGGACCGGCATCCGACCAACCAGCTTGCCACTCCGGGTGCCTCGTCGTGGGGCCTCAAGGGCTACGGCGAGCAGTGGGTGAATGAAAGCAACGCGTGGACCTGGCGCCACATCCACGCCGCAGGCGAGCGAATGGTGGAACTGGCGCGCCGGAACTGGGGCGCGACCAACCCGCTCACTGTGCGGGCGCTTAAGCAGGCCGCGCGCGAGCTGATGCTGGCCCAGGCCAGCGACTGGACTTTCATCATGGCCACCGGCACCACCGTGCCGTACGCCACACGAAGATTCAACGAGCACATCGTCCGGTTCACCCGGCTTTACGAAGACTTGATTAAGGGCGCGGTGGACGAGCCCTACTTGGCCAGCATTGAAGCACAAGACAACATCTTCCCGGACGTCGACTACCGCATCTACGCCACCTAGGCGTGGCGGAAGCCGACCGTCGAGCGTCCACCGTTCGCAGCCCGGAATCGAAAGGAACCCGCGGTACGCTGGGGTGGAGCCTGCGGATCGAACCGCGGCAAGCGAGGCGCCATCCTCGTCTGCCCAAGAGCCCAGCAAGGCCTGGGCTCCGGATGATGCGGCGGGGACGCCGGCGACCGGCGCTGCCGACAACCGCGCTCGGCGCCGGTCGGCGGGCGACTTTTCGATTGTGCCTCCGCCGCCCGCCAAGGCACCGCTCAGGGTTCTCTTCGTCGCCTCAGAGGTCGCCCCGTTTCGCAAAACCGGGGGTCTGGCCGATGTGGCAGGCGCTCTGCCGCGAGCGCTTGCGCGCCGGGGCATCGATGTGCGCGTGGTCATGCCACTGTACCGGGGCATTCGCTGGAACGAGCTGGAACGCTTGGAAGGCGCCGTGCCCATTCCAATGTACACCGGCTTGACCTGGGCGGGCGTTCGCATGGGCCGGCTGCCCGGCACTGACGTGCCGGTGTATTTCCTAGAATACAACCGGTTCTTCGATCGGCCCGATCTCTACGGGCCCCCCGGGCAAGCGTACCCGGACAACCTGGAGCGCTTTTCGCTGTTCTCGCGAGGAGCACTCGAGCTGTGCAAGGTCCTGGGTTGGATTCCTGATGTCGTCCATGCCAACGACTGGCAGACCGCGCTGGTGCCGGTCTACGTGGACACGGTCGAGTGGGCCAAGCCGCTGCACCGCTGTGCCACCCTGTACACCATCCACAATCTGGCCTACCAGGGGAATTGGGAGAGCGGCGCATTGTTCATTACCGGCTTGGGCTGGAACCATTTCAACCCGGGTGAGTTCGAACACTTCGGCGACATGAATTTGATGAAGGCTGCCATCCGGCGTTCCACCCTTCTCTCCACCGTCAGCCCGACCTACGCGCGCGAGATCCAGACTTCGGAGTACGGCTTCGGCCTCGACGGCGAGTTGGCCGCGCGTGGGGGCGACCTGCGCGGGGTGCTCAACGGCATCGACATCGAGACGTGGAATTCAGCTACGGATCCGTACCTGCCCGCGCGCTTCGATGGGAACGATCTGGCCGGCAAGGCGGTGTGCAAAGCGGCCCTGCAGCGGGAGATGGGATTGCCTGAGCGCCCGGATGTCCCCCTCTTCGGCGTGGTCGGGCGTCTCACCCCACAGAAGGGCTTTGATGTGCTGGCGCACGCCCTTGACCACATCTTGGACTGGAATCTTCAGATAGTCCTGTTGGGTTCAGGCGATGGGGAGGCGGAGAGCTTTTTCTCGTCGGTGTGTGCGCGACGGGGCGACAAGTTCCGCGCGTACATCGGTTTTCAGGACGGCCTGGCCCACCGCATCGAGGCGGGCTGTGACTTCTTGCTCATGCCCTCGCGCTACGAGCCGTGTGGGCTGAGCCAGATGTACAGCCAGCGCTACGGCACCCTGCCCATCGTGCGCGCCACCGGCGGCTTGGTGGACACGGTCCAGAACTACGATGAGCGCACCGGCGCGGGGACCGGTTTCATGTTCCACGACCTCTACCCCTCCGCGATCGCCAACACCATGGGCTGGGCGCTCTCAACCTACTTCAATCGACCGGCCCATATCACAGCCATGCGGAGGCTGGCCATGCAGCAGGACTTCTCGTGGGATCGGGCGGCGGAAGCCTATGAGCGGCTCTATCTAGAGGCGTTTCAGCGCCGGCGCGGGCATCCCTTCGGAGCATAGTCGGAGCATATCCGCCCACGACCGTCGGAAGACCCTCCACGAACTGTGGAAGGAAGTCGCCGAAATGCCCGACAATGCGCCCGCCTCCGCGACGATCATGGCCTTCATCCGTCGCCAGCTACCCGCAGGCAGTCCCGACGCCTTCGCCAAAGAGGAACTCGACGCCTTCCGCGCCGAAGGCGGCCCGGTTTCGATCCGTACCGTCCTTGAGGTGACTCAATTTCTAGTCAATTTGACGGAAGATCTCGTATCAGATCGTCTCCAGCCTCACGGCTCGGTGGGTAGCCACTAAGGGGGGCTCTCGCGCCTCTTCCCAACGGCGCACAAGCGCCAGGGGTTCATCGCAGTGCCACGCCGCCGAGTCTTCGCCGGTTCAGGAGAGTCTGCGTCTGAGCAATCTCCTTGCGAGGGCGAGGCCCAATGGCGATTGCACCAAGTCCAAAGCGAGAGGGGCCACCCATCGTGCACGAGCAGCCAGCAGAAGACGGCGAGTCGCCACCCGTTCCGTTCGCGGCCCGTCCTTCCGGTAGCGCCGCCAGAGCCTCCGGTCGATGGGCCGCCACCCGCGCCACCTCCGCCTTGGGGATCCCCACTGCCAGCGCCGGACGCACACTTGCACGTGTCCGGGTACGCCGCCACGAGATCAAGCGCGCCCACGAAGGTGTGTTCCCTGGCACGGCCTGGCGGGCCGTGGGGGCCGTTGCAGAAGCGCCGAGAGTCTCAAGAAAGAAGCCGACAAAGCCGATAGGCAAAATGGACGGCCGGCACCCGGGAGGGGGCGAGATCATGAGCATGCACGATGGACGATTCTTGAGGTTGCTTTCTGTCCTGACATTCCCCCTGCTGTCGACCGCCTGTGATGGTGGAACGGATGGT
>Ga0182011_10002061_pt1 | contig 17188 bp, 30 predicted proteins | sample 711E1DmetaG_FD_120481 | JGI IMG/M metagenome (GOLD analysis project Ga0182011, IMG submission 120481) | Permafrost microbial communities from Stordalen Mire, Sweden - 711E1D metaG | ecosystem: Environmental > Terrestrial > Soil > Wetlands > Permafrost | place: Sweden: Stordalen | collected... | reverse complement strand
GAGGAAACTGACAATGATGTTATGAAAACAGGAGAATATGCTCAAGTCTGCACCGCCTTCCAGCTAAACAAGGCTATCCCGCTGCTTTTGGATATGAGGGATGATCTGAAAGCGGTGCGTAAGACCACCTATTTGACGCTCGATGAGATCAAAGCAGTTCGGGGGAGCACCGAAACAACTCTCGAAGAAATTAAAGGTTTGAGAGAAGATATCCAGCCAGGGTATGCAAGACAGGTGCGAGAAGACATCCGTGCCATAAAGGAACGCTTGGGCATGACCTGAAATGATATGCAATTAAAATTATTGCGCGCAGCTTTGCAGCTCTCCTCTCATCCTTGCTGACCTCATGCTCCTGCCTCCACTGATCCCTGTGCAGGCGGTGCTGCGGCGTTTGTGGCGAACTATAGTCCCGTACCCCGAAATGTTCGCCCTTTCCACCTTTCGGGCCAGCCATTCTTTTCGATCCGGTCCATGTACTACCATCTTCAAAAATGGCCGCCTTGCAGCCCATAGCGCCCAAAATCCATCCGCCTTCTCCCGGCCTCCAATGTCGGCAAGCCCGCCAACGGCCCGCAGTCCGGAGGTGAGTGGAGTGCGATCTCGGTTAGGATGGGGGGCAGGATAATTTGAACACTGGTGGTTTACGGGAATAAACCACAGAGGCGCAGAGCGCGCTGAGGACGAACGAACGGAGACGACTATTGCTCAGACGCAAATATGCTATTCTTTCAAGTGCTGGTAATAAGATAAATTTCACGTCTCTGTGAACTCTGTGCCTCTGTGGTTGATAATCGTAGCTGAAAAATCAACCCTGGCGGTTTACGGGAAGAAAACCACAGAGGCGCAGAGCGCACGGAGAACGAACGGACGGAGACGACTATTGCTCCGAAGCAAATATGATATTCTTTTCAAGTACTGTAATATGGTAAATTTCACTTCGCTGCCGTTAATTATCGTAGAGGGCTAATTAAGACCTTTGGTTATGCAGTCCCGCTTCGGCCTCAAGTCTGGATATTATCAAGAATCGAGGATTTATATTTAATAACGACATTATCCATGTCTTCAATATCCTGAATTAGATCGTTCATCTCTTCTCGAGTTAGTGCCCTTTGCCTAAAAAGAATGTGCAAAATATCTCTGAGATCCAGGACTTTGATATCGTTATCCTTACAATACCGCACAGCCCTGGAATCATTTGTTAAGAAAATTGCGTTCCTGTTCTTGGAGATGATCAATCCCTCAGCTTCCCCAAAATGTATCGATCTATTCTTGGGTATATCTTGAAGCATAATTCTCTCGTCTTGATTGAGCGAGATTACAGGAATACTTTTAAAGATCCGATCTGGAAAAGAAAAACCGGCTTGCGATGCTCTCAGCAATTCGGTGGATATCGATTCTGTTATGTATGCCTCAAAGTCGGAAAATGCTGCCCCTAAGAGATCCATTCTATTATCTTGGCCAGGCAGCTTGCAATGTCACAGTCCAGGATGACCATCCTCATAGCAAGCCCGCTTTACTCAGTCGTTCCAGACTCTCCTCGTTGCTTGCGCCAACCTCGATCCGAATAGATCTGGAGGCCAGAAGTTCTTTGAACTCTTCCAAACATAATCCGGCCATCTCTGCAGCTCTCCATAAACTGACCTCTCCATTTTTATAAAGATCCAATGCTACTTCCATCTTCAATCCCGGTTTCAGGACCAGGAGAGCCCTGACTGCATCAGAGATTACCGCTTCTCTGGAGCCATAGCTTCTTATTCTAACCAGGAAGTCTATCTCTTTTTCAGTGGAGGCCATAAGTTACCTTCTATGTGATAGTTAAATGATGATATTTCAAACCTTCTAAGGCCCATCATATGCGCTCCTGCAAAATCCAGCTCCACGTGGTGCTGTGTGGCGATCCAGGCTACCGGAAGCGCGCTGGCGCCTTCCCTACCCCGCGGGCCGCCGTCCGTCACCGAAGGTGCTCGCCCTCCAGCCGCTCGGCGAGCCGCTGGGAGAGGCACTCTCTGTCAAGCCGGGCATGCGGGCCGTGGGCGGGATGCTGGTGGTTTACGGGAAGAAAACCGCAGAGTCGCAGAGCGCGCAGAGGGCGAACGACGGAGATGACTATTATCTCAGATGCAATCGTTTACGTATTTCATGAATCCGATGGTTGAAAATCGTATGCATGAGCATAACATCATATACCCTTATAGATCAAGTGCTCAACTTCGCTGAGGATATCCATGATTCCTCTTTCTTCAGATTCTACAACACTATCGGCAAGATGTTTGTGATGGGGAAAAGTCGAAACGTTATGATGGGGCGCATTGTCGTATCTGAATATCATTTGGCCCTTCTTATTTATTAGATGAAACCTATATTTCAATCGTCGCTCTTTGTGGAGATACTCTATGAACTCAAGCATGGATCCATCGACAAAGAGCAGCCTTCCTCGCAACATGCCTTCATCTGGGCCGAATTCGCTAAAATCTACTTTCTTATCAGCTATTATCTCCGCATTTCTTATTCGGAATTCAACATCCCTGAAATAATCAGAGATCACGAGGAGAGCACCGCTCTTGCTTTTTTTACCTCTCCTGCAATCGAATTCTTTCCCTTCAAAAGGCCCCACCACTCGAAGTAGTCTTGAGAATCTCCCAGTTCTCCATTCTCGAATCTGCTCAAGAATTTCTGAGAATCCATCTCATATCGTCGTTCGAATTCTTTGATCTCTTCTTCAGCTAACCTCATTTTCATCTCTAGCAGTCCTATCTCCCGCTCCAAGGACCTTTTAATAATGGGAACTGCATCATTAGCTGTTGTGGCGCTCATCATCATAATAAATGCTTCTAGCCTTATAAGACTTCTTAGCTTTATGGTTAAACCATGGTTTAGGGGAATTAAACTGCAGAGTCGCAGAACGCAATGAGGGCGAACGGACTGAGAACTACTATCCTGGAAGTAATTGGCTGGGCTTTTCAGGGTTGGATGGAAATGGGGATAAGGAAGGTTGAGCGTCTCTGTTAACTCTATGCGTTCTGTGGTTTAATAATCGTTAGTGCTAGACACGGGAATTGAAACTCAATCACCTGATAATTTGCATCTCGAGATAGGCCTCGATCGCTTCTTTTACTCTTTCCAGGAGGTCGTCCATGCTTCTTGCTTGTGTGTGGCATCCGGGAAGGGTTGGAACTGTCGCTACGAGGTAGCCATCTTCGTCCTTTTCAACCAAGACACTGAAATTTTTTTTCATGACCACATGCTACTGCCTGAATATTCACAGTCGTCGATAATTTGGCTGGGATCGAGCTTATCTTTTTTTGCCTGGATGGAATCCGAGGCCATTGAAATGAAGCCTGCGATACAGTCCCTATCAAAAAACAAAGATGCGTTTTGCTCAGGAATTCCGTTCATTAGAATTTATTACGATTAGCCCTGTAAATTCTCTTCGCTTTCCTGAAAAAAGCTAGCTGCTCTGAGGTGAAGACTGTGCCATTTTCATTCTGGAGGAATTCGTCTGCTTCAGCACCGTCAAAAACCAATCCAAGCTTAGTCGGCCTTGCCATTTCCTGACTCCTCTCAGCTCAATCTTAAATCTATATCATCCAATGCTCTGTCTTGAGAACAAAGCTCTTTCTCCCCTGTCTAAGCGACTCACGCAAGGATGAGGCTGGGGTCTGATTCGTTTTCGTGGGAATCTATTGTGGCCTCTTCTTTTTCAAGACGAGTTGCATGGAATTCACAGATTGCGTTATCCAACTCGATGAATTTCTTGACTACCGGGTTCTTTAAATTCAATTTAAACATTTTCGCTCTTCCGACCATGCGTGTTTCTCTCACCAGGCCATTTTTCTCTAAATTCTCCCACGCCATAGAGAGGGTTGTTCGGCTGATTCCAGCTCCTTTTGCTATGTCGGTTTTTGAGTAATCGTAAGCTTTGTTATCCATCAGGAAGTCCAATATTCTCAAAGCCGGGCTTTTTATGCCAAACTCTTTGAGAAATAGCGTCTCCTCGTGGTCTTCTGCGGGGGGGATTCCGTCCATTTAGGGGTAGTCTCCTTTTATTGATGATAAGCTTTTAGAAAGCGAACTCTATTGTTCTCCATTTGCGAGTCACGGAATTTAATTCTTCGTGATGATTTTGTGGCAGGTTTTCCTATCGCAGAGGGTTGTATGATCAAACGGATCTGGACTAATCCGCATCCACAGACTTTAAGAGATCCAAAAGATCCGCAGTCGTATAGACTTTCACAGACTTCTGTTTCTTGAAATGCTTATCATTGGACCATATCGGACAGCACAGTTGCAATGCTAACGCTAAAATCGGTGCATCCTTTTCATCGATCTCTTTCATGATCTCTGAAGCATTTTTTATCTTTTGGCGATATAAATCAAAAGGGGCGATCTCAATCTCTTCCATGATATATCTTTCAGCAAATTCAAGTGATAAGGATTGAGATTTTCTCTTTCTTTTTGCTATAATATAACTTCTATATTTTTCTATTTCATTTAATCCATATTCTGGAAAATAGATACTGAATAATTTAGATTTAATCAATTGTGCGTGTATTGAATGATCCTTCAGAAGAGCCGATATAAGAATATTAGTATCGGCTACAATCCTAGGCTCTTCTTTTCTTCTTTCCATACTCGCTCTCGCACTTCCTCAAAAGCCTGAAGATCCTCTTCCGCAAGATCCAGATCCTCGACTGCTCTTTCAAATAGCACCCATTTTGTTTCTTCTTCTTTAATGAGGTCATCGATCTTCTTCTTTAGGGGCTTCAAGGGCAGGCAATCTGGGATCTCAACCTCAATCACACCCACTTTATCACCACACGACTATCTGTCCTTGTAGTTCATAAACTCTTTCTTGGATTAGTCATTCAATGATCGCAGATCGCTCCTGCGCCCCATGTCCTCTCGCCGGGGCTTTGGTCTCTGCAACTCTTGTTTAGGGCGGCATCCGCGGTTCGGAGGTGAGCGGATTGCAATCTCGGTTAAGATGGGGGCAGGATAGTTTGAACGCTGGTGGTTTACGGGAATAAACTGCAGAGGCCCGAGAGCGCACAGAGGACGAACGAACGGAGGTTAATTCAGATCACGTATGTGTCTTACTGGGGGGGGCTTCACCACAAAGATACGTTGGCGCAAAGACGTTCTTTAGCCTTTCTGTGGGGCATATTGAGGAAATTCGGTTTAATTGTTTGTTCTTCGTGTCTTTGTTCCTTTGTGGTTAAATTCGTTAGCCACAGGGTTCAATCCCCGTAAGCAATCTTCGTGCTGTTAGATGCATGTATGCTACAAGAGCCCCCAAACCTTCACGGATTCCAATCTCTCAAAATCCTTATCGTTCGTTGCAATGCTGTTAATTCTATTAAGCTTCATGGTAGCAGCATTGAGTGCGTCATTAGGCAATAAAGCATATCTGGATACGTATTCGATCGACTCCTCTACCACCGCTGACCTGGGAGAGAGAATATCAAATATGCCAAATATTTGCTTTGGCAGTTCTAAGGAAATTTCCTGGAGGATCTTCGGGTCTCGTTTGAGTAAAACGGCCAAATCTCTTCCTTTTACTCCATACGTCTTTAAAATATATGCCTTTATAAAATTAAAAAGCGTTTCTGATATTATTATGGGTGTTATAAAACCCTTGTATTTTTTATTCTGAATGTCCTGCAAAAAGTTTTCGCAAATTGGGCCAAAAGTAGGATAATCGAGGAGATGATACGTCAGGATATTTGAATCAACAAGGACTCTCTCACCCGGTGGCAAATTGGCCAGAGTCCTTCTTTCATTGTGACCCATATTTCGTATCCTCTATGATTTCATCTATCGCTTCTGCGTCGAGTTTAATCAACCCATATGTTCTCTTTACGATATTTTTCTTTATCTCCAATTCGACTTCCTCGCCCTCTTCAAGATCCAGGTCTCCAACAGGCCTCAGGACATGACTCTCATAAATGGCTTTTACCTTCATTAATATCGCCAGAAATTAGTATCCGCTCAATGGCCAAATCTTTTTGCACTCGATGTCTTTTAAATGCAGGAGCAATTCTCATCCTCTCTGATTTATCTGTTGGGAATAGGAAAGAGATGATGATAGATGATGATGTTAGTGTCGATCAGTATTGCCAGGTATCTTCCTCCAGATCCAGGATCTCTTCTATGCCTACAACCCTGTCAAGTTTGACGATTCTATAATACTCATCTAGGATCTTCTTCCGGAGATCGTTCAAAGGCAGACCTTCGGGCACATCCATCTTTATCTCGCCCACCATTAACCACTATGCAACTTTGATCGCTTTTTAGCTATAGACCTTTTCATCCAAAATTCATGACAATTTAAGGAATCCAATCCAGTTCGCCCTGTTCTGCAGTGCCGGCAAATGCTGCACCATCTGTGGCAGACTTTGCCCCGTACCCGAGATATTCGCACTTTCCATCGCTCAATCAGTAAAGCCAGTTGTCTTCCTCCAGTTCGAAGATCTCCTCAAGAGTAAGTGGTTTCTTTAGCTTTAATATGCCTACATAGCTCTCCATGATCTTCATCTTATCCTCTTTGGAAGGCATTCTTGTTATCTCCACATCCTTCAGTAATCCTGGGGCTATCTCTTTCTTCAATTCCGGTATTACTTTCTTCTTTGGAAGCATAATATCGTGATCGAATCAATGATCTTATCTCATCTTCAGCGGAGGTTATATATAATTTGCATTATAATATTTTATTTGATGATATTTCAAACCTTCTAAGGGATTCATTTAAGAATGTCCGTTCAATAAATAGTAAGTTAGAATGTTGGAATCAATAAAAACTTTTTCATCTTCGGGAAGATTCCGAAGATTGCTATGATCGATATTCTGTATCCTCAATGATCTCTTCAATGGTATCATGATCCAGCTTGAAAAGGCCAAAGGTCTTCTCCGATATCTTCTTCTTTAGCATAAGTTCTACTTCTTCGCCTTCATGCTCGTATATTGCTTTAATTTTCATAATGATCATAATATGTATTAGGGCTCAAAGATTTTACTCTTGACGCTCTCAAGAGAGCTATTGAGCATGTCACTGTCGAGGATGACCGTCCTCATAAAAAAGCCCTTTTGCTAGGGTAGGCTTTCAGGTTTAATGGGAATGGGGTGAAGAAGATTGCGCGTCTCTGTGAACTCTGTGACGCCGGTGTTCGACGCACCGCATCTGATTGATGCTTGCTCGGGTTTTTCTGCAAGGAGTTATTCAGGCCTCTGCTTCGTCCTGAATCTTTAACACAATCTCATGAAGAGGGTTGATTTTTGTCTGGCCGGAAGCATTGATTATCTCGATTCCTATAATTTCTCCTTGATCTCCATAATCGATTAGGACATTCTTCTCAACTTCAATTGTGTCGACTACCTTTCCGTCAGTTAGCTTCAGGTACATAACATCGTATTTTGGATCGTAAGAGATCTTCATTTTTATCTCCTCAAGTACTTGCTTATTTTTGTGGTACTTAGTCGCTGATTACTATTATCGTTTCATCCTCTTCTTCGAATATGATTTGGAGCGGAATAATTAAACCCTAGCGTTTTGCCGAAGAATATTCAACTTTTCAATCGTTTCTATCAAGCCTGCCCGGCGTTGAGGGCGCCCCGTCTGCACCCGCGCGTAACACCCGGGCGTGGTCCCTCGGCAGAGCAAGGAACAGAAGCTGATAAAATCATTTCAGTGCTGTGAGGAATAAGAACCGGAACAATCAACTCGGTGGTTGCTAACCGTCGAGCGATAATGAACTTTCAGGTTTGCGGTGGGTTATGCCCTCACTATGTGCTTTGTCCCCGTTTTGGTTTAAATCGAATTGCACCCGGTCCAAAATGCCATAAGTCTATCTTTGATGTCGGTATTCTCCACACCTCTTTATCCCTGCTTCATGATCTCTTCTATCCCTGACTCCAGCGACCACTTCGCTTCGAAGCCAAGTGCTTTCATCTTGCCGGTATCCGCAAGCGTGTCCTTCACATAATTTTTGATGGGGAAACCTTGTATTCCGGCTTGAGGCTTGTTCCCAGCTTTTTGTTCAGAAGGTCTACCACATAGTTGAAGCTATAGGACTTCCCAGTGCCGAGATTAAATATGCCTGTTCCTTTTTCGGCAGCCATGACCATGGCGGCCGTCACATCCTTGACAAAGGTGAAGTCGCGCGTCTGCGTCCCGTCTCCAAAGACGACCGGTGCCTTTCCCTCCTGCATAGTCCACAAGAATTGCGATATCATGTTGGCATAAGATCCCTTGGCCAGTTCACCTGGCCCGTAGACCGAGAAGAAGCGCAGCACTGCATAGTCAATGCCGAAAAGCTGGTTATACAGCTCCGCTATTCTTTCAATGGCCAGGCGGGCTTCCGTGTAATAATCAGTGACAAGAATGGATGCCGTCTCTTTATGAGGGGTGGGAAGGCCGTTGTAGAGGGAGGAAGAAGAGGCAAACACCACCTTGCAGGTTTTGCTTTTTTTGGCCAGCTCCATTGTAGCAATCATGCCGTTAATTGCTTCTCCCACCAGAAGAGGGTTAGCCCTGTACATGGGCGATGAGGAAGGAATGCCCAGGTGAAATATCACATCCGGGCTGAGGTTTAGTGTCAGGCAGTCGTTGCATGATCCTTTTATTACTTTGACACGTTTCCTCACTCTTTCGAGGTTGTCCATGCTTCCCGTATGGAAATTATCCAGGACGGTTACCTCGTACTTGTCTACAATTGCCTCAACCAGGTTAGAGCCTATAAACCCTGCTCCGCCCGTCACCAATGCCTTCATCATTTCTTTATTCCTCAATAAAAAAAATTTATCCGAGCCTGTTCTTCGAGGCTCAGAGCTTCACGAATATCTCCATGGCCTCTTGCGGCTTCTTGAGAGCCAGCAAGACATGCATCTTCCCAATCAAGGCCTGAGCATAGGCGGGATCGATCTGCAGAGCGGCGTCGTATGCCTTTTGAGCCTCTGAATACTCTCCGGCGGCTTCCATGGCCATTCCTTTGGCGACATATGCCTGCTTGTACTGGGTATCAATAGTTACAGTCTGATTAAAGAGCGTCCCTGCATCTGCATATCTTCCCAGAACCATCAGAGATAGCCCTTTTTTATAAAGAGCATCCGTGTACTTGGGGTCCAGGGCCAGTGCACCATCATATTTAGCTGTAGATTCGTTGTACATCCCTTGCAGCTGGAGGAGATTTCCTTCTTTCAGCCAGTTGGCTTTTGTCTTGTTATCAAGCTCTGTGACTTTGGCGGCAGCAATGGATGCATTGGCATAGTTCTTTAATGTAATATAGTCCTCTGTGATGCCCGACCAGGCAGCCACCTTCTTTCCGTCAATCTTCAGAGCGGAGTTGTAGGATTGAATTGATCCATTATAGTCTTTAAGAACCTTCTCAGTGTCTCCTTTGTGAATCCAGGCGTCTATGTAGCCCGGATCCTGGGTGATGGCCTTATCGAAATAGGTAAGAGCATCCGTATAATTCTTGGATGCGTAGAGCTTTGACCCCTTCCAGTCGAAATATTCCGTCTCTTCTGCCAAACATATGGCACTCAATAGAAATATGCACACTAATATGCCAAATATCTTCAGATTCATTCCTCCAAAGTTAGCTTCTTCTGTTAGCTTCTTCTTGATTTCCTTGAGGCAAATTCGTCTTTACAGAACTTTCCTGAATATAAAAAAATGATGGGCTACAAAGACGCTCTATATCGAATACACGGGGATGGAAACTCCGCCAATATTCTTCAGGGCTTTTGCTGCACTCAATCGTACATTGTCGTCCTTGTCGACAGCCATTGCCTCGAGCAAGGGACCTCTGGCTTTGATATCATTCATCTCCCCCAGCGCCCAGGCCGCATCCGCCCGTATATCGCTTCCGGCACTAGGATCCTGCAGAATCTGGACAAACGGCTGCAGGTCAAGGCTTTCGTTTATCTTGGCGAGCGCAATTACGGCAGCGTGTCTCACATTGCGGTCCCCGTTTTGGAAGGCCAATAGCAGAGGCTCCGTGCTTCTCTCGTCTCCGATTTCTCCCAGCACCACTGCCACCCCTGCCCGAGTAGTGTTGTCGCCATCTTTTAGCGCCGAAATCAGTGCTTCTTCTCCGGGCTTGCCAATTGCCACAAGGGCTCTTCCGGCTTCTCCCCGAACATTGACTTCAGGATCCCGGAGGTGCTTTATCAATGGCGTGATAGATCGATTGTCTTTGAGCCGGCCAAGAGATTCCACTGCTCCGGCCCGCGCACCTGCATCCGTATCCTCCAGCACTCCAATTAAAGGCGGCACAGCTTTCATATCGCCAGAGTTTCCAAGCGCGTCTATTGCACCCATCCGCCGGCTGATATTGCTGTCGTCCAGGATTCGTATAAGTAAGTCTGTCGAGCCTGCGCCTGCAACGGATCTTATGGCCCATCCCGCTTCTTCTCTGAGGCTCCGGTTGCCATCCCCCAGGGCCGAGATGAGTGGGTCCAGTGATCTCGGATCCTTGATCTGTCCCAGTGATGCCAGCGCCCAATAGCGCACGGTGCTATTATTGCAAACCAATTCCGAAATCAACGGCAGTGTGCCTCTGGTATCATTGATCAACCCCAGATCCATCGCTGACTCCCACTTGACAAAACCATTCTTCTCCTTCAGGGCAGCAATCAGTGGGTCTACTGACGGCTTGCCAATCTTTGCCAGTGCTAGAGATGCCCATTCCCGTACATTGCGGTCGCCGTCATCAAGAGCCTGAATTAATGGTCCCACCGCCGAGGGGTCGCCTCTTTTCCCGAGCGCCCAGGCTGCATCACTCCTGACCTTGGCATCCTTATGGGTGAGGTTCTGGATGATATCCGCTGTGGATTTGCTGCCGGGCGGCTGCCCGGTGACTAGGTCTGCCAGGGCCAACATCAATAATATGGTCAGTGCAAATCCAAAGATTGTACTCCTGTTCAGAATGACCATCTCTCCTGCCTCTTTCATCTCAGTATTTTACATCCTCAAGAAGATATCTACTGCCTCTTTTTTATTGCCGGACTCAATCATAGCGTGTACCTTATTCATCAGAGCCAGAGTCCATTTTGGATCTATCTCCAAGGCTCTATCGTATGCAGCAATTGCCAATTCATATTTTCCCTGTGCTTCCAGGGCCTGGCCTTTGGCATTGTATGCATACTTATACTTATCATCAGAGGCAATGACCTGATCAAGGAGCTCTATGGCTTGATCTGTGTCATTGACTGCCACCTCCGATATCGCTTTTCGATAGATAGCATCTTTGTACTTCGGGTCGAGAGCTATAGCCTGATCAAAGTCCGGTCGGGCTCGATCAAAGTCTCCCCTCAACTGAAGCAGCGTCCCGTTTTTGAACCAATAGCCTTTGTTCTTGGGGTCAAGCCTGGTGAGCACTGCTGCGGCGGATGAAGCATTGACATAGTCCTTGCCGGCAGAATATGAGTCCGATAATCCTGACCAGGCTGGTTGGCTCTTGCTGTCCGAAGCGATGGCTCGATTGTATGATAGGAGTGAGGCGTTATATTGCCTGAGAGCTTTTTGGGCATTTCCCTTATGGACCCAGGCATCGATGTAACTGGAATTTTGATCAATTGACTTATTGAAGTAGTCCATGGCCTCGCTGTAGTTCCCGGCTGAATAGAGCTTGCTACCCATACTGTCGTAATTCTTTGATGCATCTATGCATGTACCAGGGTAGCTCATAATGAATATGCTCAAAATGAGAACGTATAGTAATAAATTGTTCCGCTTCAAATCAGTCCCTTCCATAGCTTTCGTCCGGGTTCTCACAGGTCGTTTTGGTCGTACCTATGGATAAAATTTTGAAAAAGCTTCCGCTATTCAGCCATCTCCTCTTATCATTCTTGTGACTATTGTAAGCTATGAAACTCGATGAAATCGAGTTTTGGTTCAATTCAGCGGATGGCTGGTAATGCCGTTTGTGTACGCCAATAGGCTATCTTCGATTCTAAAGTCTTTTTCTTAGCCTGACTCCGGGCTGGAATTTAAAGGCTTTGTTTGTGCACATCATGCTCCTTGGTAGTGGCAGCATGTGCTCATTTTTGCTTATGTTCCAGACGGAAGACGAGATATCTGGAATTGCAGAAACGAGTTTGAATTTTCCTAATCCGTCTACAGAATATCAGGTACAAATCAATGATTTTCCAGTTTCCTCAAATACTCATCCCCTGAACCCCGGTCTGTCATTTGAGGAACACTCAATAGAAGGCGAACAGACGCGGCGATAGAAATCAGGCTAACCGAAAATATGCTAACCGAAAATAGAGTAGCTATGTCAGAACTGGAGGGACCTACAATTCATTGCTGTATACCGGGATACTGAATTTTTCGGACTCTCGTTTTCCGGTGGTCTTTCCGTTCCTGGTCGCAGTATTCTTCGTTCTTGCAATTACTTCGTCTTTCATCAGATTGTTCAAGACCACTTCCTTCTTACAGGCCACAGCCACTTCATAATTGCGGAGGTATACCGCCTGATAGGCCATTTTTTGCAGCACAGATGCATCGGATGCGAAGACCGTGCCCCCCTCCACCAGTCCGATAACCAGGGGCAAGTCCTTTCTGACGGCCACAATCCGTCTTGCATCCTCGGAGATAGCAAGCAAGGCATAGTATCCTTGAAGCTTTTTGAAGGCTTCCATGCATGCCATCTCAAAGCTCATCTTGGCCTCCAGTCTCTCTTCTATGAGATGCGCTACCACTTCTGAGTCCGTGCTGCTGGTGAAGACGTGGCCCCTGTCTATCAGCTGCTCCTTTAACTCTCTATAGTTCTCAATTACTCCGTTATGAACAATTGCAACTCTATTTTTGCAGTCGGTATGGGGGTGTGCATTGGCTCCACAGATCCGGCCATGGGTGGCCCTGCGAGTGTGAGCTATGCCAATGTTTCCCTCGAGCATGGTGATGTCCCGATTTTTGACTGTGTTTTCCATCTTCCCAACACCCTTGCAGATATTTAGCGAGTCGGATAAAGTAGCGATACCCAGCGAATCATAATCCCGGTATTCCAGATTCTTTAGCCCTCGCAGCAAAATTGGCGTTGCCTTTTCTCTTCCAATGTAACCGATAATTCCGACCAATGAGAATTCATCAATTTATTTGGAATATATTATATCACTTGAAGTAAATTAAGATCTAATCTATCTCGACTCCGTTCTTTGCTGAAAGAATTATTCGGAGAAGCCATTTTTTTCTTCGCCCTCTGTTTTTCATATTTCTGGTACGAACTTCGTGTAATTTTTAATTATTAGGTCTTGGCGACATAACTTATTTAAAACTATCGTCGTTTTATATATAAACTAGTGATTCTAAAATTTGCTGGCATATTTTTGAAAATATTAATTATGTTAATTATATCAATCCTCTCAATTATATCAATAATCCAAGATCTATCACCCAATTTCGCGCTCAATTCATGCCTAATATCTTGAAAGAGCTGGCTTTCTTTGGCAGATTCCTCCTGTTAGTGCCTTATTTTCCCGGGTGGGCCTGAATATCTCCTGAATATCCCAGGATTAATTTTGATTCCTCGGATTCTGAAGTCCGCATCCCATCCCGATCGATGCCGTGATAGCTCGTCATGGGGGCGACCTTTCCGCGAGATTGACAGCCTCTCCTGGAGTCAGCTATTTCGCAGTCTTATGGTCTCGCCCGACAATTTGAAGAAGATTGGCAGAACATTCTCTCTCGGGTTCGATCAATTGTGTCAGATAAATTTGTCATAACCGGGGGTGCAGGTTTCATAGGTTCCAACTTGGCCGAAGCGCTGGCCCAAGAGAATGAGGTAGTAGTTATCGATGATCTCTCCATCGGCAAGCACCAAAATCTCGCCTGCCTGGATGTTCACTTTATTAAAGGGAGTATTACCGATCCGGATCTCCTGGAGGAGGCCTTCCAGGGCGCCGACTGCGTCTTTCACCAAGGGGCAATTGCCTCAGTCAAAAAGAGCGTTGAGAACCCTTCCCTGACCAATTCGGTGGGCATTGATGGGACTCTTAACGTTCTCGTTGCCGCCAGAGATGCAGGGGTTAGGCGAGTGGTTCAAGCCTCCTCGGCGGCGGTCTATGGAAGCTCGCCGGAACTCCCTAAGACAGAGGATATGCGGCCTTTTCCGCAGTCGCCCTATGCCGTCACCAAGCTTGCAGCCGAGCATTATGCCCGGGTCTTCCAGGAACTCTACGGCCTGGAGAGTGTATCTTTGCGTTACTTCAACGTCTTTGGCCCCAAACAGGACCCAACCTCCGAATATTCTGGGGTGATCTCCAGGTTCATCTCTGCTCTTCTTAATAATGAGCAGCCTGTTATCTATGGCGATGGCGAGCAGACTCGTGATTTCGTCTATGTTTCAGATGTGGTGAAGGCAAATCTCCTGTCCCGCCGCAGCGCCACTGGTGTTTATAACATCGCCTGCCAAAAAAGTATCAGCTTGAACACTCTGGCGGAAGTGATGGGCAAGATCCTTGGAAAAGAGGTGCATCCTAGATATGAATCTTCAAGGGCGGGAGACATCAGGCATTCGCTGGCAGACATCGGCCGGGCGAAAGGCATGGGCTACAATCCAGATTACAGCCTCGAGGATGGACTGATTGAGACAATTCAAAGGTTCAGGAATGGAAAGATCTGAGATGGAATGGTTCAGGATAAGAGATAGGAGTTAAAATATTTAGATAAGAATAAAATACGGGGATCACGATCAGGGAAAAATGGAGTTAGATCCGGGTAGATAGATCAGGATAGATGCCGTCTGCCCAGTCTGCTCTACAGGAGCAGTTCCGAGACCGCCCTTGCCGGCACATTCAGGATTCTCGTGGTTGTTTCCACGAATAGATTCTCCTGCTGTTGGCGATCCATGCCGAATTTGTCATCCAGTCCAAGTCTTTCCATCTCCAGAGCGATCAATCTAATCTGGATCTTGGCAACCTTATGGCGCTCGCCAAGCTCTGCAATCAGATTCATGAAATACCCTAAGCTTCGCGGCTTATCGGATGACAGATTCTTGATCAATCCGCATTCTATGCAATAGGGATGGGGTTTCAGTCCTCGTTCTCTGCCTTCAAAGTAGTATGGCAGCCATATCTTCTCTCTGCTCCCCGATATCTTATGTTCACAGCCGGACATCTCTTCTCTCCTGGGTACGTATTTTAAATCTGGAACTAAATGCTTTAAAAGCTTATTGACTGAGATAGAGCATTATTGCTGGTTCTGAGCAAAATATGTTGATAAGGTAATTGGCCTGCATAGACCGTGAACTCCTCGTCATTCTTTAATTATTTATTTATACTTACATAGCTAAGGCATTTGAAAATGATAGTTGTGAAATAAAATATTTTTTAAGAATTCGATACTTTAATAATGGTGGCACTTGGGCGTCTTCCTGCGCGACGGTAGAATTTCCGGAGTATCTCTGGGGCTGTCACTTCCTGCAGAAAAGAACGAGCTAAGATTGCCTTGCGGCTCGGAGCCCGGATGGTTTGGGTTTAGGATTGAATGGACAATCAGGCGAATGCCGGCCGTTCGTTTCTTGCCAATTCTCTGAAACTGAAATGAATGACGAATGGCGACCAGGGTTCTGGTCAGGAGGAGAGCCACCCGGGTCTGGTCGAGGATATCGCCGATAATCGGCTGGGAAGAAGGCCATGCATTTTTTGAATCATCAAGGTTTTTGGTTGTCCAAAGGACTTTTCTCCTCTGCGTCCAAACCGCTTTCAGTTCTGATATTGTTGCAGAATTCATTCTTTTGTATCTTATTCATACTTTCTATTATGTAAAAATGGTTGATCAATATTGTTTTCTGGCAAATCTACTTAACCTTACATGTAGTATATGCTCAATCATGGCAGGAATCTTTGAGCGGCTGGTAAGGCCTCAGATGAGGGCAGAGCAATGCGGTCCTATGGCAATGGAGCTCCAGACGGCCAAGGAGATCCTGGCAGAGGTCTTCGGGGTCAAGCTCTCGGAAGTGGACGAGATGATATTGAGTCGCTTTGAAGCTGCCGGCAATGAAGACATCGGCCGCGAAGAAAATGAGACGTGGCCGCAGGAATTCTGTCTATAAAGGAGGGGGACAGAAGAGTGTTGATAGAAGACATCAAGAAGCACATCCTGCTGGATAGCTATATAATAACATTTCATGCCCATGGAAGGATGGATGAGCGGGGTATTTCTACTGAAGATCTGGTTAATTTGATATTGGATGGACGTGTAATAGAAGATTATCCCGATAGCAAGCCATGCCCCTCTGCCCTAATAGTCGGCATTGCTGGATGGCGATGCTGCCATGCCGTGGTTGCGTTGTGCGAAAACCACTTGCGTATAGTGACAGTCTACTGGCCGGAGGATGGAGAATGGACAAACAATATGACGAAAAGAAAGAGTTGATCCCTGACACCTGTAACTGCGGTCGAGGCAGATTGCGGCGTGGAATCACAGAGTATGTCACTAAAGTCAACGGGGGCGTAGTGGTGATTAAGAATGTCCCGGCTTTGATGTGCGACCTTTGTGATGAAAAATATCTCACGCCGGAAGTGTCCAGAGAGATTGACAAGGTTGTGAAGGATTTCCGTGAGGGAAGGCTTCTGGCAAAACCCATTGCAGCCGGTGAGGTCGAACTTAAGATAAAGGAAGCAGCTTGATAGGATTAGACATGCGAGATCCGGTTTTAGATCGATATAACTATCTTTATCCTTAGCCCAAAACCGCCAATCTTCAGGCGGATCGATGCACGCAATTGAGATCTTCTAAAGTGAAGAGGATACGGGATTCATTGCCAATCGTTCCGGAGATTGCAGACTGCTCAGCCTTTGGCGAAACGGAAGAGGGGGCATTGCAGGAAGTCAAAATTGGCATGGAGCCTAGGCTTCAGACTGCAAAAGAGATCGACAGAGCTATTCCTGTTCTATAGAAGCGCGTCTTATGGGTGGCCTCGCACACGATTCTATCGATTCATGGAGAAAAGTTTAGATAGTATTAATATAATCTCTATCCAATGAAGTATTCTGGCGAATAAACCCCTTGCAGAGCAGGGCTGTCCGGGCCAGACGGATGGATTATCCGTGTCCGAAAAGACGTGGCCCAATTGAAACGCCCATGCGCCCAGGCAGGGGCTCACACGTGACGGATGGAAAACCACATATTGTAATCCGTTCACGTTAAGTCTGATATGGGCAGTGAAGGCTGACAAGTTTCTGG
>Ga0182011_10002058_pt1 | contig 17195 bp, 8 predicted proteins | sample 711E1DmetaG_FD_120481 | JGI IMG/M metagenome (GOLD analysis project Ga0182011, IMG submission 120481) | Permafrost microbial communities from Stordalen Mire, Sweden - 711E1D metaG | ecosystem: Environmental > Terrestrial > Soil > Wetlands > Permafrost | place: Sweden: Stordalen | collected... | reverse complement strand
GCGGTCTTGAGGGTGACGCTGAAGGCGTGGACGCCGGCCGTGAGCTTGGAACTGGCAGGCAGGACTGCGGCGGTGTCGGTGCTGGTGATGGCCACGGTGCCGGTGTAGCCAGTGACGGTGTTGCCGTAGGCGTCTTTGGCGGTCACGGTGATGTTGTGGGCGACGCCTGCGACATCGGCGCTCGGGTGGCCGGAGACCACCAAGTGCGTGGCTGCGGCCGGGTTGACCACGATGCCGCTCTGGGAACCGGTGATCGAGGAGTTACCCGTGTCGGTGGCCGTCACCGACCAGGTCCCGGCGGTCTTGAGGGTGACACTGAAGGTGCCCACGCCGTCGGTGAGCGTCGAGCTGGCCGGCAGGGCCGCAGCGCCATCGGTGCTAGCGATTTGGACCGTGCTGCTGTAACCGCCTGCCGTGTTGCCGTAGCCGTCCTGGGCGGTCACGGTAATCGTGCCGGCAGTGCCTGCGACCCGAGGCGTGGTCAGTCCCGTGACAACCAGGATGGTCGATGAACCCACAGCGACGTGGAGCGTGGCCGTCCCGCTGGCAGTGCCATCGACACCGGTGACGGTGTGATCGCCGGCCACCGATGCTGGGCAGTATGCCGCCGGGCAGGCGGTGACCGAGTCGATGGTGAACGTGGTTGAGCCGGTGACGTCGCCGAGGCTGTTGCCGTGGATGTCGAAGCCTTCGGCGGTGTAGGCCTGGCTGCCACCGGCGGTGATGGGCGCGCTCGGGGGGCTAAGGACGAGATGGTCGAGAGCGCTGGGGATCACGTGGAGCGTCGTCCAGGCCGCGATTGCGCCGTCGTAGCCGAAGACCTTGTGGTCGCCGGCGGCGGTCGAGGTGCATGAGGCCCCCGTGCAGGAGCCTGTGCCGGTAATCTCGAAGATGGTTGCGGCGGTCACGTCGCCCAGGCTGTTGCCATGGGCATCGAAGGCTTCGGCTGTGTAGGACTTGCTCGCGCCGGCGGTGATGGTCGTGTTGGGCGGACTCAGAACGATGTAAGAGAGCGGACCGGCGTTGACGTGGAGCGTGGCCGTGCCGGTGGCGGCGCCATAGGTTCCGGTCACGGTGTGGTCTCCGGCCACTGTGTTCCTGCACGAGGCTCCGTTGCAGGTGCCACCGTCAATGGTGAAGGTCGTGCTGGAAGTCACATCGCCGCGCGGGTTGCCATATTGATCGACGGCCTGGGCCGTGTAGGTCTGGCTTCGCCCGGCGACGATCGACACGCCCGACGGGCTCAGGACCAGATGGTTGAGGAGACCGGCGGTGACGTGAAGAGTGGCCGTGCCCGTGGCGGTGCCATCCATTCCGGTGACTGTGTGATCGCCGGCGACAGTCGAAGTGCACGAGGCGCCGTTGCAGGTCCCGCCGTCAATCGTGAAGGTGGTCTTGGAGGTGACGTCGCCGAGGCTGTTGCCGTAGGCGTCGAAGCCTTCGGCCGTGTATGACTGGCTGCCTCCGGCGGTGATCGGGCTGCTCGACGGGCTCAGGACCACCTGACTGACCGCACCCCGGTCGAGTCCGAACGCATAAAGCTTGTGATCCCAGGACCCAACATAGACAACGCCGTCGGCAATCGCGGGCGAAGAGGCGATCTTCTCGCCGGCAGCGTGGGTCCAGAGCGGCGAGCACGACCCTCCACCGCTGCCACACCCGACCGCGAAGGCATACAGCTTGCCGTCGCTCGATGCGACATACACCACGCCGTTGGCGACCGCGGGAGACGACCAGATCCAGCCGCCGGTTGTGCCGGTCCAGAGCGGCGAGCACGACCCGCCACCAGTGCTGCAGCCGACTTCGAAAGCGTACAGCTTGCCGTCACCGGACCCGGCGTAGACCACGCCGTCCGCGACCGCAGGCGAGGAGCCGGCGATCCAGCTGCCGGCGGCGCCTATCCAGAGCGGAGAGCACGTGCCGCCTCCGCTGGCGCAACCGACCGCGAACGCATAAAGCGCCCCTTCGGTTGACCCGATGTACACCACACCATCGGCAACCGCAGGCGAGGAGTAGATGTCGCCGCCGGTGGTGCCGGTCCAGAGCGGAGAGCACGTGCCGCCTCCGCTGGCGCACCCGGCCGCGAACGCATACAGCTTGCCGTCACGGGACCCGACGTACACAACGCCATCGGCGACCGCGGGCGAAGACCAGATGCCCCGGCCGGCGGAGGCCGTCCAGAGCGGAGAGCACGTGCCGCCGTCGCTGGCGCAGCCGACCGCATACGCGGATACCTTGCCGTTCTCGTCGGCGATGTAGACCACGCCGTCTACGACTGCGGGCGAGGCGTAGATCGAGCCCCCTGTGTCAGCCGTCCAGATCGGCGAGCAAGTGCCGCCTCCGCTCGCGCAGCCCACCGCATAAGCATACACCTTGCCGGTCTTCCACTTCCCGCCCTCCGACCCGATGTAGACCACGCCGTCGGCGACCGTAGGCGAGGACTGGACCGAGTCTCCTGTTACACCCTTCCAGATCGGCGAGCAGGAACTGCCGCCGGTTCCACAATCGGCCGCGTATGCATAGAGATTGCCGTCCATCGACCCTACATAGACCACGCCGTTCGCGACCGTAGGCGAGGACGAGTCGATGTAGTCGCCCGTGGTAGCGGTCCACTTCACCCCAAGACCGGCAACGTTCGCGGGCGACAGGATCGTCTCGGTGACGTTGTTGCCCTCGTGAGTCGGGCCATTGTGGAACTGCGCCCAGGGAGCCAAGACGTGGAGGGCGGCCACGCCCGCGGCAGCGCCATCGATGCCGACGACCGTGTGATCGCCGGCTACGTTGCTGCGGCACGAGGCGCCCGTGCAGGTCACCGCGCCGTCGATGATCCTGAAGGTAGTGGAGGCCGTGACGTCGCCCAGACTGTCGCCCTGGGCATCGAAGGCTTCCGCCGCGTAGACCTGGCTCGAACCCGCTGCAACTGTCGCCGAGGCAGGAGTCAGCACGAGGTGGTTTGGGACGGTGCCGGTGACGTGCAGCGTAGCCGTACCGGTGGCGGCGTCGTCGGTTCCAATCACGGTGTGATCACCCAGGGTCGTCGCCGTGCATGAGGTTCCGGTGCATGAGCCACCGCCATCGACGCTGAACGCCGTCTCCGAGGTGACGTCGCCCAGGTCGTTGCCGTGGGCGTCAAAGCCCTCGGCTGTGAAACTCCGCTTCGCGCCCGCGACAATCGTCGTTGTTCCAGGGCTGACGACGATATGGTCCAGCGGCCCATCGGGGAACCTCAGCTCGGCGTCGATCCCGGTGGCGTCGGGCGGCACCGTGATGGGCGTCGCCGATCCCTCATCCGATACCAGGCCCGAAGTGCTGTAGTAGCCATCGAGGTACGTGCCGTCGGGCGACTGGAAGAACACGTCGTACGAACCTGGAGCGAGACCGTTCACCGTGTAGGTCCCGTCGTTAGCCGGATCGCCTTCAAACGCGCAGGCCGCGGTGGGCCCGGCCAACGGCACGTAGCAGGTGTATACCTGTTCGGCCATCCCCACGAGCGCGGCGCCGCCAGGTCCGGTGACGATCCCGCTGATGCTGCCGGCCAGGGGCAGGGTCACGTCGACTCCGGAGGCATTGGGCGGCACGTTGATGACCGTCGCGGCAGCCGGGTCGGGAGTGAAACCGTCATCGCCGTAGTAGCCGCCCGCGTAGGTTTCGTTGCCGCTGAACGACACGACATGACTACCGGGGGCGACCCCGGTCAGGGTGTAGGTGCCATCGGGTCCGGTGGAGATTTCGCTCCAGAGACCGTAGTTGGAGGCATTCGCGCCGATGCCGGCGATAGGGTGACCATCGGAATCGGTCACCGTACCGCTGATGGTGTGTCCGAGCGGGAGCCGAATGTCGATACCGGTCACCGGGCTCGAGCCGACCGGGAGCGCGCTGGCGGAGGTGAAGTCCGAGGTGAAGCCGGATGAGGAGCCTGAATCGTAGTAGCCAAGGGCGTAGGTCGGGTCGGTCATGACGAAGTACGTCGTGCCAGGGCCGAGGCCACGGATCGTGTAGTGGCCAAAGGCGTCCGTCACGGAGTCGTCGCCGCCATCGCAATCGCCCCACCACGACTCGAGGCACGCGGTCATCTGGATGCCGGCCAGCGGCAGTCCACCGGGACCGGTTACGGTACCGCTGATCGTGCCACCGGCTGGAAGAGACATATCGATGCCGGCAACGTCGCCAGTCGTGACGTCAACCGCCGTCCCGTCATTGCGGTCGCGGACATAACCGGAGGCACTCCAGATGCCGAACGGATAGTCCGGCGCGCCATCGAAAGTCACGCTGTAGCTGCCGGGAGCGAGTCCGGCAAGAACGTAGTTCCCATCGACGTCGGTCGTCGTATGCACGTCACCGCACCCACCTCTCGGGCCGGAGAAGAGCGCAGGGCAAGCCCCCACGAGCACACCGGCCAGCGGCACGTCGCCGGGGCCGGTCACGGTGCCGCTGATGGTGTAGGTGCCGTCGGCCGCCACGGGCCCGGCGAGGGGCCCGGCCCAGACCGTGAAGAGCCCGGTCAGGAGAACTGCCACAGCAGCGATGTCGCGAAGGCGAGCGATCATCCGGCGCGCACGAAGGTGAACCCCAACCGCCACGAGTGACTCCACCGAAGCCCTCTCCTCTCCCCTTCGCACAGCAGTCTGCTCGCGACAGGCAATCTCTCGAAAGTGCAATCGACACGGCGGGCCTGGTAGGGACGAGCAACCGCACTCCGCCGCTCTGCTCGTCCGCAGACGCCGCTACTCCCACGCGGACGACCGCACTCATGCTACGCGCATCAGCTGGGCGAGATTGACCGGGCCTGCAATCGCGCGGCCCCTCGCCGACCCCGTCAGGCTGGGGGTGCCTCGTCCTCGATAGACCCGAGCAGGACTACCCGGACATCGCCTGCCGGAGTCTCCTCTGACGGCTCCAGCCCGACCCGGCCGTCGAGGACCGTGGCCACCACCGGTACCGACGCCGGCACCGGCCGGCGGCCGAGCTTCCACGACGGGCCGACGATCGCCCGATAGCGACCACCAGGCGGCAGCGAAACGGGCAGCTCGAAATCGAGCGGCGTCGAGCCGGGCGCGCCCGACTCAGGGGCCGCGCCGGGCTCGATCGTTGCGGCATCGCCGGCGCCGGCAGCCAGCCGACCGGTGAACCCGTGGTCGCGACCTAGGAGCGAACGCGCGCCCGCAAGATCGCCCGCCGAGATGCGCCGGCGAATCTCTGAGCTGCGGACCTGCTCGCCGTTCGATAGGAACGACGACACCACTGTCACCGCGAAACCCTCGCGCTCGCCCAGAGCGGTCAGCGTCTCCGGCGTACCGCCGCGCTCGAATCCGAACGCCGCGTCGGGGGTCATGACGAAGCCGGCCACGTCTACTCGCTCCCGGATTGCCGCCACGAAGGCGTCGTATGGCGTGATGCGGAGAACGTGGTTGAAATGCTGGACGACAGTTACCTCGACTCCCGCGGCCTGGAGGCGCACGAGACGCTCGTCTGGATCGCACAGCAGCGGCGGGGCCAGGCCTTCGATGAGCTCCTCGGGATGGGCGTCGAAGGTGATCACCGCCGGCCGCGCTCCCGCCCGCCGGGCCGCGCGACCAAGCTCGCGGAGCAGGTACAGGTGACCGCGGTGCAGGCCGTCGAAGACGCCGACTGCCAGATAGAGCCGCCCGAGGTCGGGCGTGAGCGCCTCGATGCCGGGCACGACGGCCATGCGGTTGTGTGGATCCACGACCCGGAGCCGCGGTTCCGTGGCGTGCGCGACCACGTGCGCCGCGCCAGCCCCGGCCGTGCCGCCGGGCGCCGCGCCGCCCTCCGCGGCCCCATCAGCTCCACCGGCAACCCCCGCCGGCGGCGGCGCGGCCACGAAGATCTTCTCCGGCACGAGCCGCCCGCCCTTCCACGACCCGATCCCCACCAGCGAGCCATCTTCGGCCAGGAGCCGCACCCGCGCGCCGCCTTCGACCTCCGGCCGGTGCGCCGGCTTGAACTGCTGGCCACGCGAAGCGGCGACCACTTCATCCGCCGTCAGCACGGCCCCGGGAATCCCGTCCAGACCCGCATCGACGGGGAGCAGCAGCGCAGCCAGCGCCTCGGGCCCGGCGGCGGCCGCCGCACGTATCTCGTCGAGCGAGTGCGCGGCCGCCAGCTCAAACGGCCCGCTGGCACTCCGGACCAGCGCCCCCAGGTACGCGCCGCATCCCAGCCGCTCGCCGAGATCGCGGGCCAGGGCCCGGATGTACGTGCCGGCACTGCACTCCACCTCGACGACGGCCGTGGGCCGCTGCGTGTCCGAGTCGTCCCACTCGATCAGATCCAGGCGCCGGATGGTCACGGCGCGCGGCGCAAGCTCCGCCGGCGTCCCCTGTCGCGCGAGATCGTAGGCCCGCCTCCCGCCGACGTTGACGGCGCTGTAGTCCGGCGGGCGTTGCAGGATGGGACCGCGAAAGTCGATCAACGCGGCCTCGACGGCCTCACGCGAAGGCGCCGGCCCGGAGCCCGGCACCAGCTCGCCGTCGCGGTCGTCGGTCGCGGAACTGGCACCGAAACAGATCGTGGCCCGATACGCCTTGTCGTCTGCCATGTGGTACTCGACGATGCGCGTCCCAAGGCCCAGGAAGATCGGCAGCACGCCGGACGCGAAGGGATCGAGGGTTCCGCCGTGACCCGCGCGACGAGTTCCAGTTAGCCGCCGGACGAGGGCCACCACATCGTGGGAGGTGAATCCGGGGTCCTTGCCGACGACCAGGATCCCGTCCATGCCCGGGCCCGATCTCGACACGCTAACGCTCGACCGCGGCCACGAGCTCGGCGGCCCGCGCCAGCACTGCCTTACGTGCGTCTTCGAGCGGCAGCGCAACCGTGGCCCCGGCGGCACGAGCATGGCCGCCCCCGCCGAATGTGCCTGCCAGCACGGTCGCGTCCACGCCTCCGTCGGTCGTCCGCACGCTGACGCGGGTGGAGCCGTCGCCCTCGACTTCCTTGAACAGGATCGCGGCCTCGGAAGTCTCCGACTGTGAGAGCAGATCGATCAGCCCCTCGGATTCGGCCGAGCCGGCGCCCGTTGCCAGCAGGTCGGCCAGCTCCAGGGTAGACCAGACGAGCCTGCCTTCCAGATCGGATTCCATTCGCGCCAGAACCCGCCCGAAGAGAAGGAGCTGGGTGTTCGGCTTGGAGCGATAGAGGCGCCGCGCGATCTCGCTGAACGAGGCGCCCGCCTCCCGCAGCGCCGCCGCCACGACAAGGGTGCGAGCCGTGACGTTGGGGTGCTGGAAGTTGCCCGTATCCATGACCACGCCACCCGCCAGGGCCGAAGCAAGCATCCCATCCTCGGCGGTGAGCGGGACGCCCAGCCGCCACGCCAGCAGCGTGACCATCTCGCACGTCGCCGAGCTGGCGGCATCCACCCAATCCACCGCCCCGAAGCGGGGGTTGGAGACGTGGTGGTCGATGTCGAGGATCGGCACGCGCCGGAAGAGCTCGCCGTGGGATTCGAGCACGGGGCCGATCCGCTCCAGCTCGCCGCAGTCGCCGACTACCAGCAGGTCGTAGTCGATGGATGGGTCCGGCTCCTGCCGAAAGCGGTCCATGCCGGGGAGGAACGTGTACATCGCCGGCATCGGATCCGCGCACACTGGCGTCGCCACTCCCCCACCCGCCTCGACCAGCAGGCTGACGGCCAGGGCCGAGCCGAGCGCGTCGGCCTCGGGGTTTTCGTGGCAGATCGTCATGACGCGCCGGGCCGACCGCAGCCGCTCCACGACTTCTTCCGGCACGGCCGCCGCGTAGGCCGACAGATCGACGCGCGGCCCGTCCCCGCTCACCGGGTCCTCCGACGAGCGCCCGACCTTCCGGCGGATCCCGCCACCCCATGCCCGAACTCGCTGCGTCGCGATCTCTTCGTACGAGGCTTGGGCGCCGGCTCGACGGACGGCCCACTTGAGGGCGGTACTTCGACCGTGTCCCCGTCCTGCCGCAGTCTCGGCACCGGTGTGGGCAGCGACTCCCCCGAGTCCTCGAGCACATCCGGAGTCCGACCGGCTTCGAGCTCGTTGATGATCTGGAGCACCCGCGTCCCGCGCTCGATCGAGTCGTCCAGCCGGACGTCGAGCTCGGGGATGCGCCGCAACCTTATCTTGGTTCCCAGGCCGTGGCGTATGAACGGCATCGCCCCCCGCAGAGCCACCAGGGCCTGCTTACGCTCCGCCTCCGAGCCGATGATGCTGACCCAGACATGGGCGCGCGACAGGTCCGGCAGCGTCTCGACCTTCGTGACCGTGACGAACCCGATGCGCGGGTCGGTCACCTCGCGCTCCAGCGCTTGACCGATCTCCTGGCGAAGAAGCTCGTCGATCCTGTCGGTTCGCTGTGTCATCCAGCTCGCTCGCTCAGCCGGCTCATACCTTCGTTGCCGTCCTGCGTTCCTCGCTCACGCACCCGGAGTGCGCTCGCTACGGTACTCGTAGGCGCCTCGGTCTGCGCTCGGCGGAGCGGCGATCTGAGACGCTGCCACGCGCTCAACCGGCCGCCCGGCTCACCATCTGCTGGGTGAAGCACTCGATGATGTCGCCCTCGACCAGGTCGTTGGTCCCGGCCAGGCTGATGCCGCACTCGAAATTGGTGGCGACTTCGCGGACATCGTCCTTCATGCGGCGAAGGCCTTCGATCCTGTCCGTGGCGATGACCTTGCCGCCACGCCAGACACGGGCGCTGCCGCTGCGGACGATGCGGCCGTCGGTGACGTAGCAGCCGGCGATGACAGCCACCTTGCCGACCCTGAAGATCTTCCGAACTTCGGCTCGACCTTCGATCGTCTCGACCTCCACCGGCTCGAGCATGCCGCGGAGAGCCGCGGAGATGTCGTCGGTGAGCTTGTAGATGATGTCGTACTGGCGGACGTCGACCTTCTCGGACTCGGCCGCGCGGCGGGCCGTATCGGTCACCTTGGTGCTGAACGCGACGACGATCGCGTTCGACGCCGCGGCCAGCATGATGTCGTTGTCGGTGACGTCGCCGGCAGCCTCGTGAAGGACGTTGATCCGAACCTCGTCTGTCGAGAGCTGCTGGAGGGCGTGGGTGATCGCGCCCAACGAGCCCGAAACGTCCGTCTTGAGGATGATCCGCAGCTCCTTGGTCTGACCGGCCTGGATCTGCGCGTACAGGTCCTCGAGGGTGGCCTTGCCGGTGCCCTCGGTGCGGGCGGAGGATGCGAACTTTCGCTCTTCGACCATGCCGCGGGCAGTCTTCTCGTCGGCCACGACCCGCAGGATGTCGCCGGCCTGGGGCACGTCGGCCAGGCCGAGGACCACGGCCGGGCTCGAAGGACCGGCCTTGGTGATGCGCTTGCCGAGGCCGTTCTCGAGCGCTCGAACCTTGCCGTAGGTCTCGCCCACGACGATGACGTCGCCGACGCGCAGAGTGCCGGTCTGGATCAGCGCCGTAGCGACCGGGCCGCGGCCCTTGTCCAGCTCCGCCTCGACGATGGTGCCAACTGCCGCTCGCTTCGGATTGGCCTTCAGCTCGAGCAGGTCGGCCGAGAGGATGATCATCTCGAGCAGCTCGTCCAGGCCCAATCGCGCCTTGGCCGAGACGGCGACCATCGGGACGTCGCCGCCGTACTCCTCAACCACCACGCCGGCTTCGGCCAGCCCGTTCTTCACGCGGTCCGGGTTGGCATCGGGCTTGTCGATCTTGTTCAGGGCGATGACGATCGGCACTTTGGCGGCCCGGGCGTGGTCGATGGCTTCGAGCGTCTGGGGCATCACGCCGTCGTCGGCCGCGACCACGACCACGGCAATGTCCGTGACTTTGGCGCCTCGGGCACGCATCGCGGTGAACGCCTCGTGGCCCGGCGTGTCGAGGAAGACGATGCGGCGGCCGTCCTTCATGACGACCTCGCTCGCGCCGATGTGCTGGGTGATGCCGCCGCGCTCGCCGGCCGCGACCTTGGTCGTGCGGATGGCATCGAGGAGCGACGTCTTGCCGTGGTCGACGTGGCCCATGACGGTCACGATCGGGGCGCGCGGCAGCATGAGAGAGGCATCGTCCTCCTCGAATAGCTGCTCCTTCGTGGCGGCGCTGACGGGCGCGGCTTCACCCTGCGAGCCGTCGGCGTTCGGGGCGCCCGCTCCGGCCGGGGCCGTTTCCGCGACCTCGTAGCCCAGTTCCTCGGCCACGAGCGACGCGGTCTCACGATCGATGCCCTGGTTGATGTTCGCGAAGATGCCGCTCTTGATCAGCTCGCGAATGATGTCGGCCGGGTTCACCGCGAGAAGGTCGGCCAGGTCCTTGACGGTGATGCTCGACGGCAATTCGATCGCGCTGCGATCGCGCGCGTCGCCCGACTGGTTCAGAGCACCCGGCACGCCATTGTCGCGGCGCGGCGGCTTACGAGGTCCACGACGGCCCCGCGTGCCGCTCCTACTCTTGGCCACGACTACCTCCTGGTTCGATCCTGCTCGCCTCCTCTATCAGTTCGGCCCGGAGTTCGGCCGGGATCGGCACTTCCAGCGCTCGCTGGAGCGATCCTTTGTCGAGCGCCGCGGATCGGCACTCAACCTTGTCACACACGTAGGCCCCACGGCCTGGCATCTTGCCGGTCGGGTCGACGACGATCCGACCGTCCGGGGTCCGAACGATCCGCAGCAGCTCGCGCTTCTGCCGCGCCGTCCGACAGACGACGCAGGATCGGGTCGGATACCGCCGCGGAGGCGCTCCCCGGGCTACGGGGATACCTCCCCGACTTCATCGGGCTCTGTTGATTTCGCGACCTTGGGCCGCTTCGGCCTGGCCGGGGGGTCGGCCGCGGCCGGGGTGGCGGTCACTTCGCCGGCGGCCTTGCGCCGCTTCGGCCTGGCGGGCGCCGTGTCGGCATCCGGAGCCGCGGACTTCGCAACGGGTTCTACCGCCGGCGCCTGCGCCGATGCGGCGTCAGGCGTCGCGGTCGCCTTGCGACGCTTGGGCTTCGCGGGAGCTTCGGTGCCGGTTTCGGCCGCCTGCTCGGCTGCGCCGGGGGCCGCGACTTCGACCCGCGGTCCTGATGCGGCCGGCGTGTCTTCTTCGGCCGAAGCCTCGGCAGCGGGCGCGGCGGCCGCCTCGAGCTTGGCCGCCTCCGCGACGGAGACGTCGCTTCGGATGTCGATCCGCCAGCCCGTCAGCTTGGCCGCCAGCCGGGCGTTCTGACCCTCGCGGCCGATGGCCAGCGACAACATTCGCTCGGGCACGACGACGTTGGCGATTCGATGCTCTTCGTCGATCCGGACCTCGATGACCTGGGCCGGGCTCAGGGCCTTGGCCACGAAGGTGGCGGCATCTTCGGACCACTCGATGACGTCGATCTTCTCACCGCTCAGCTCGGCCACCACCGCCTGAACGCGGGCCCCGCGCTGACCGACCGTGGCGCCCACCGGGTCCAGGCCCTGCTGGCGAGAAGCGACGGCCACCTTCGAGCGGCTGCCGGCCTCGCGCGCGATGGCCTTGACCTCGACCGTCCCGGCATGGACCTCCGGAACTTCGAGCTCGAAGAGCCGGCGCAGGAAACCCTTGTGAGTCCGGCTGACGTATATCTGTGGGCCCTTGGCGCTGCGCCGAACCTCCAGGACGTACGCCTTGACGTTCTGGCCGATGCGGTAGTGCTCCACGGGCGACTGCTCGGTCGTGGCCAGGATGGCTTCGGCTTTGCCGACGTCCAGGACGATGGCCCGCGGCTCGACGCGCGAGACCGTACCGGTGATCAGCTCGCCTTCGCGGCTGGCGTACTCGTCGAAAACGACGTTGCGCTCGGCCTCGTGCAATCGCTGCAGGACCACCTGCTTGGCGGTCTGGGCGTGAATTCGACCGAAGGCCTCCTGGTCGAGCTGCTCGGTCTCGACGAGGTCACCGACCTCGGCTCCCGGCTGGTATGCCTGGGCCTCGGCCACGGTGAACTGGATGGTGGGGTCGTCGATCTCCTCGACCACCAGGCGGGCGCGGAAAACGCGCACCTTGCCCGATTCGCCATCGATGCGGACGTGGATGTCCTCGTCACCGGGAGATCGCCGGTATGCCGATTGGATCGCCTCCTCGACGGTCCGAATGAGCTGCTCTCGCGAGACGCCCTTCTCGGCATTGAGTTGCAGGAGGGCGCCAACGAAATCTCGACTCACTTCGCGCCTCCCGTTCTCTATGTCGCCGGTCACCATCCACTACGACCGAGCTGGACCACGCGTCTGCGGACGATGCGTCTGCGGACGAGCGTCCGGTCGACTCGTCCGCCGGTCCGCCACCATCCGCTCAACAAAAGACGTGGGGGTCACCCACGTCACGAGCGGCCGGTAGATTGCAGGAAGTATACACGGCGCCTCGTGACCATCCAAGCGAGACCATGCCCGGAGCGCCGCGCGGGACCCAGCCGTGAGAACAACCAGCGGCCGGCAGAAGCCGGCCGCTGGTCTGACTACGCTGATTGGGCGGCCTGAGCCGCCGGCGTCACGGACAGGTATCCGTATTGCTCGCGACGATGTAGCCGCTGCTGTCGACCAGCTCGAACGGCGAGTTGGCGAATTGAGTGCCCTGAAGATCGACCCACACGATGTTACAGGCGTCCTCATGCGCCTGGCTCTCGCTGTCGTATCCCGCCTTGAGGTGGATTATCCAGGTGGTCGTCCCGTTCTCGGTCTGGAACGACACGCTGGACACGCGGTCCGTGCCGAGGTCCTGGTAGAGCTTGATGTCCGTCGTGATGTAGGAGCCGAACGCAATCGCGCATCCGGCTATGCCAACCACGATCAGAACCAGCACGACCAGGAACGCGATCAGGCAGCCGTGGCCCTTCTTGGGCGGCGCTCCCCAGCCGGGCTGGCCCCCGAAGCCGGGCTGCGGGGCTCCCCAGCCGGGCTGACCGGCCGGCGGCGCGCCCCAACCCGGCTGTCCGGCGGGCGGCGGCGCCCCCCAACCGGGCTGAGCAGGCTGTTGTGGCGCTCCCCAGGCGGGCTGGCCAGGGGGCGGTGGCGCTCCCCAGGCGGGCTGATTGGGCGGTTGCGGCGCTGCCCATCCGGGCTGATCGGGAGGCGTCGTCGAAGGCTGCTCGCCCCAACCTGGCGACGCGGCCCCTCCGGGCACGGACGCGCCCGGTTGGACGGGCTGGTTTGGATCCTGTGGCGTCGTCATGAGCCCCTCCAAAGGCGGTTAGGACGGAGGTGTCGCGACCACTGCGGACGCAATGCGAGTCTTACCGCGTCGTGCCGCCGAGTCAAGTCGAAAACTTCGTTCATTGGCGAACTCGTTCGAGGACAGGTCGCCCGGTCCCGCCCGGTCCCGCCCGGTCCCGCCCGGTCCCGCCCAGGCCACAATGTCAGTTCGCCGGAGCCAAGACGTATACGTCCTCGGAGACGGCGTCGTTGCCGAATGACGCCGCCAGCCGGTAGTGGGCACGAACGAAATCACGGAGCGGCACCAGCGTGTCGTAGGTGCGCGGATCGCTCGTGTCGGTCTTCGGCCGGAACATGGGGACGGTGGCCGGAGTCTCGACGATCACGGCGGGCGGCGACGAGACCCAGGCCGACAGCAGTGTGGCCGTCCTGTCGGGGGACCAGTATCCGGCGGTGACCATCGGGAACTGGTAGACGAAGCGGTCGTACGGGCTGCGCTCGGCAACCAGATAGATGTATGAGTCGTTGCCCCACAGGAAGACCGTCGCCGAAGCCTGCGTGTTCGCGTCGATCCATGCGGCCGTGTCGTCCGTGATCGCCTCCGCCTTCCCGGCCCCGTCCATCGTAATGCCTGCCAGACCCCCAGCCGCAGTGGCCGAGATCGCGAACATACAGGCAGTCGCCATCGCCAGCCACGTTGCCGGGCTTTTCGACCTGCGGGCCGAAGACTTGATGGTCTCGACCAGCCATCCAAAGCCGGGGACCGAAAGCAGCACGGCCGGTGGCACCAGCAGGATCAGATAGTGGAGGAACAGCCGGTTCTCGTACCCCAGGCTCGCGATCTGCGCCAGGCTCCACGCCAGGGACAGCCACGTGACCCGGTCGAACGACCGCGGGCTATGTAGCATCCGGATGACAGCGATCGCGATGGGGACAACCAGACAGGCCAACAACAGAACCGTCCCCAGCAGCACCGACCCGAATCCGGAGCTCACGGCGCGATACGACGAGTTGTACACCACGACCTCATCTACGGCCTCGCCCAGGGCCCCGCGCGCCGCCAGCCAGACAGCCACTGCCAGGGGAACGGCAACTCCCCCGGCGACCGCGGCGAGGGCCCGCCGAACCGACGCCGGCCGGTCGCCATCGGCCATCACCGCCGCAATCACGAGCACCACGCCCGCCGGCAACGCCTGAACGGATATCAGGCAGGCGAGACTCGCCAGACACGCCACGCCGGCCGAGACGCGCCACCCCGATCGCGCAGTCGACACCGCCCAGAGAGCTGCGACGAGTGGCAGGATCGCGAACGATTCCGTAAGGCCTCCACCGTAGGCGATGGCATGCGACGCGATCCCGATCAGGCACACCAGGCTCAGCAGGAACGATGCCAGCGGCGACAGCCGGCGCTGCAGCAGCCTGTCGACGATGAGAATCGTGCCGGCAGTGAACGCGAAGGTCAGGACCCAGCTGACGACCCATGGGCTGAACCACGGCATCGCCGCCTGGCCAAGAGCGTTGAGCAGGTACAAGCCAGGCGGCTTGTTGTCGAACAGGTCGGTGTATGGCATGAAGCCGTCCCTGATCCTGACGCCGGCCAGGGTGTATACCGCGGCGTCGAATCCGGGCCCGAGCCAAAGGCCGGGCGAGAGCAACGCGGCGGCCAGAGCCGCCAGGGAAACCGGGCGCGCTACCCGCAACCCTCGAGCCAGGTCACTCACCTCAGAAGACCCGCCAGCCACTTCGCCGCCACCATGCCGATCAACTCCCCACCGTCAGAACGTACACGTCGTAGTCGTCGAAGGCTGCGGCCAGCCGGTAGTGACTTCGGACGAAGTCGCGGATGCTCCCCAGAACCGGATAGCTCGGGACGTCGACGCCCGCCTCGGGCGCGCGAAGCAGGGGTGCCGCCGCGGTGGATTCTACGATCACCTGGGGCGGCGACGCGGTCCAATCGGCCAGCAGAGCGGCGAGGTGGTCTGCCGGTGCATACCCTCCGGTGAACAGAGGGAAGTCGTAGACGTAGCGATCGTATGGGGACCGGTCGGACAGCAGGTACAGGTCCGGGTCGTGGCCCCAAACGAAGAGTCTCGCCCAGGCGGGCGTGTGGCTCTCGATCCAGGCAGCGGTATTCGTCATCTTGGTCCTGTCGGAGCCGATGCGACCGAGCGCCGTGTACAAGCCCACAACCGTGACCGCCGAAACGGCAAACCCGCACACGACCGCGACCAGCAACCCGATCGTGGCCGGTCGCAGCCGGCGGTCCGGGGCATTCGCACGGGTCATCAGCCAGGCCATGCCCGAACCGGCCAGCCAGATGGCCGGCGGCACGACGAGGATCACGTAGTGCAGGTAGATCCGCCCCTGGTAGCCGACGTAGGCGACGTAGGCGACGACCCAGGCCAGGCACGACCAATCGATCCGGTCGAACGCCCGCGGACTCCGGACCATGCGGACGATGGTCACCGCCACAGGGATCGCCAGGCAGACGAGGAGAAGCAGCGCTACCACAACGAGGTCGGACGCCTCGACCGCCGCGTTCCGATAGGCGGCGTTGTAGGTCACCAGCTGGTCGACAGCGTTCCCCATCGCACCGCCGGCTGCCAGCCACGCGGCCGTGGCCAGGGGCAGAACGGCGCCGCCGCCGACCGCGCCCCCGACGCGTCGGAGAAGCGCTGCCGGACCGCCGCCGCGCGATACGGCGGTTACGAACAGCACGACCGCCACCGGAAGCGCCTGCAAGGTCAGCAAGCAGGCGACGCTCAGCAGGCACCCGATCGAAGCCGAGACACGCAGCGAGGATTCGGCCCCACCGACAGCCCAGAGGGCCGCGACCAGCGGCAGGATCGCGAACGACTCGGTCAGGCCGCCGCCCAGGGTCACCGGATACGACGCCATCAACACCAGGCAGGCCAGGCTCCAGAGAAACGCACTCGTCGGCGCCAGCCGGCGCCGCAACAGGCCCTCGAAGATGACGATCGCAGCGCCGGTGAAAACAAGGGTCGCCAGCCAGCTGACGATCCACGAGTCCAGCCACGGCAGGACCGTCTGGCCCAGGGCGTTGAGCAGGTAGGACCCCGGCGGCTTGTGGTCCCACAGATCCTTGTACGGCATGTAGCCGTCCCGAATCCGAACGCCGGCCAGAACGAAGACGGCCGCATCCAGCGAGGGTCCCAACCACAGTCCGGGCGACAGCATGAGCGCCGCAAAGGCGACAAGCGAGATCGGTCGCGCGACCCGGCCCGCTCGCATCAGCCGCCGGCTCCCGGCTCGCCGGGAAAGGCCTGAGGCGACGCTTCCCCCGAACCTGGCATTCGCGCGACGGCTTTCAGTAGGCTCGGGCGAACAACACCCGACGTTCAGACGGGCCACCGCAGGCGATGCACTTGCCAGATTCGGCCGGCGAGTCGAACGGAATGCAGCGGATCGTGGCCCCCGTCTCGTCGTTGACCTGTTTCTCACACTTCGCGCCGCCGCACCATGGCGCCAGGAAGAACCCACCTTCGCCGTCCAGGCCGTCCTTGAGCTGCTGGTACGTGTCGACGCTGTGCGTGTTCGCGGCCCGGAAGTCCAGCGCCCGCTTGAACAGCTCGGCCTGGTAGGCGCGCAGTCGAGCCGGCATCTCGGCAGCCAGCTGGGCAAGCGGCACGGCCTCTTTCGACCGGTCCACGCGTTTGACGAGCATTGCCTGGCCGGCTGCGACGTCTCGCGGCCCGATCTCCACGCGGAACGGGACCCCGCGCAGCTCCCAGTGGTTGTACTTGAAGCCCGGCGAGTCATCGCGCCAGTCGACCTTGATGCGAATGGCCTTGCCCTCGGGCGTGTCGGCCAGGGCGGCCAGCAACTGGTCGATCGCGGCGGCCACGGCCGCCCTGTCCTCGTCCTTGCGGAAGATCGGGACGACCACCGCCTGCACCGGCGCGACGTTGGGCGGCAGCACCAGGCCCGAGTCGTCGCCGTGGCTCATGATCGTGGCCCCGACCATGCGCGTCGAGAATCCCCACGAGGTGCCGTACGGGTTCTTGCGCACGTTGTCGCTGTCCAGGAATTCGATGCCGGCGGCCCGCGCGAAGTTCTGACCGAGCATGTGGG
>Ga0182011_10002057_pt1 | contig 17197 bp, 16 predicted proteins | sample 711E1DmetaG_FD_120481 | JGI IMG/M metagenome (GOLD analysis project Ga0182011, IMG submission 120481) | Permafrost microbial communities from Stordalen Mire, Sweden - 711E1D metaG | ecosystem: Environmental > Terrestrial > Soil > Wetlands > Permafrost | place: Sweden: Stordalen | collected... | reverse complement strand
TCCAGACAAGGGTTTGGCCTAAAGTGACCGATTCGCTTCCGGTGGCGGTGACGCCGTTGAGGGTGACTTCGCCGTTGTTCAGTCTTTGTTGCCAAGCTTGTGGGGTTGAGTGGGGGTAAAGGCTTGCCAAGTGGGAGAGCAGGGTTTGTCCATGGTAATTGCTGCTGATGATTGTGGTGTAGGCATAGCCCCGGTTGAGCATGTAGTTTGAGTGTAAGCTATGGCATCTGCGGCAGGAGTTGCTGGGGTTCGAGCGACACTGGATTTAGGCAGCAAAAGCTCCAAATGCGTCCAGTGGGGGGAGCCAGATTCCGGATCACGAGCCATCCGGAAGTTGATCGAAAACGACTTATCGGCCGTCAGTCCGCAGCGATCTGCTGATTCAATAACCCTGGTCAACAAGGGGCTAATTACCAAGTGAGCGAATAAACGCCAAGGGCCTGTTTTTGTGTTCCCAGGCACGCGAGTTTTCCAGTTTTACAGTTTTTTCTCTGACTGGATGGGATTGGAAAATTACGGAGCGTCGGAAAGAAGAACGCCAGAATTTTGGCGTCTTCTCCAGAATACTCACAGTTTGCGCACACCTGCACCTCAGATGGTGCAGTCACGATTCGGATGATGCAGCACAACTCCTTTAGAATCCTGGTGCCGGGAGGGGGAGTCGAACCCCCAAGGACCGAAGTCCGGCGGATTTTGAGTCCCTATCTATTAAAAATCAGGCCTCGCAGTTTCTTGTATTTACAATGACTTCGATGGTCTAACGGTGAGGTCCCATGCGGTTCCGCGAGGCCCTTTTTGGAGACTTTGGGCATAGTTTGGGCATAGTTTTCGAGCAAGAACCGCAGCGGATTTCCGGCGGATTTTCATCGTGCTGTAACACTGGAATTTTGGGACTATGCCCAAACTATATCCAATCTGATCGAAAATCAATGCTCTTCAACTCCCCTTCATTGTAAAAAGCCGCAGGCAAGATGCGGCTCTCGCTTTCAGCCTTTGCGCCAGCCGCGTCATAGTTATGTGTGACAGTCCGTCCGCCTCAAGTTCATTTCGAATTGAGGTCGCATGATCTGGAAGAGAGGCAGCCACTGTTCTGATACGCTCCATGAGCCAGGCCTCGTCCAATCGCAGATCGGTTGCGAATCTTTTCCAATGCCGCAGTCTGATATTCCCCAGCCGGTATTCTCCGCCGATCTTCATGGCAAGCTTTGCTTTCTGCAGGTTGATGGTCTGGTACGGCAGAATGCTTGCCAAATCGTAGAGCGGCGAGAGTCGTACCGCGCCGTTTCCGCCTAACAGCAGTGCATAGTTCTTGGCATGGGCATCTGTTCCCGCAATAAGCCAATTGAATGCGATAGCATCCACAAACGATTGCACATCCTCCTCGGGATTGCTCGATTGTTCACGCAACAATTCTGCAATCGTGCGTACTCCGGGTCCGCCATCACTTTCATACTTGCTCGTAGGATGAAGGCCAAGCGCCTGACACATGTCTTCTTGATGGATGCGGGACCAGCGTCCTCCGCTCCGCACGCGGTCGTAACGCTCCACCACAATTGCGATCTCGTCACCGAAGTGCCGGACCGTGGAGTTGGGAACGATCAGTCCGGCGGCTCTGGCCAAACGAAGTGAAAAATGCTCGTTCTCCGCATGGCCATCCCATTCGCCCGTCGGTGGTTTGAGAATGTGAGTGGTCGGAACTCGACCGGACGGCACGCCCCATCGCTGACGCTCGAAGAGAAGAGCCGTCTTTGGTTGCGCCCCGGCCAGGCTGAACTGTCCCGTGTCTTGAGCACTCCGCCATTGAGAATGGTCCGCGCGTAATGCTCTCAACCGCTCGGCAATTTCGTCCTCGGTAAGCCATTGAACCTCTCTGGAAGCCGGTTCCTTTTGCAGTGGTTCAAGGCGTTCCGGACGGACAAACTGAACAGCACCTGCGCAGTCTTCACCCACATGTGTAATCAGCCGAAAGACATTCCTGGGGGAAACTTGAAAGCGTCTGCCCCAGTTCTCAAGAACACGGTCATTATCGGGTAGCAGTCCCCACAGAAACGCTTCGATGCGCGCATGGCCGTGCTCTGCCGACGCCAGCGGCATCGATAGCGATAGCGGGTAAGCATTGGGATCGGCTCTCCACCTGTCGCTATAGACGAACGAGAGTCTAGCGTTCTTGTAGTGGACCGTTCCGACCTCGCGGCCATCCAAAAGGGCGATGAGTTGATTCGTCATGGCCGTTTCTTCAAGGCATCAAGAACGCTGTTGATATCCGGCGTTCTTGCGTTGCTGATCGAGGGAGTTCCACGAGAAGAATCCGCCTTCAGATCGACGGACACTCCGAGGCTTTTCAGGGTGCGCAAGATGAGACCGATTTCAGCACGCGGTTTCCCTTGTTCCACCTCGACAAGCCATTTCCGGCTCGTCCCTGCTTTCTTGGCTAGGGCAATTTGATCCACTCCGAGTTTGGTACGACGCTCGCGGATGAACGCCCCCAAATCGGCAGCGGTTCGAATACGCATGACGCACACCTCAACTAGCGCACACAGGGAGAGTAACCGAATGGTGACAATCTGTAAAGAGAGCGAACGGTGACATCTTGATGTGAGAGCGAACGGTGACACGGCAGTTCGGAAGTAAGCGTCCGCCCGAGAACGACCGAGACCGCAGGAGGCCGTCTGGACTGGGATGTAATTGGAAGGCGCGCTCACGGACGTTGTTACTGAGCGCCTTCATTTTCTGGCCGATTGGCGGATCGTCAGCGATCCATGGGGCAATCCTGTCTGTGGGATTCGAACCCGCCTGCAAATGAAAAACGAAGGACTTACAGCGCACAGGTAGCGATCTAATGCATTGTAAGTGCATGAAGACATGAAGAGCCAAAAGGCCAAAAGGCGGGTTTCCAGAGGGTTTCGGAACTCAGAACTCAATAGACCAATAGACTCAATCAAGAGGCTCTGGAGTGCGCGAAACCCGCGTCGAATCAGGGGAGATGGACTGTTGAAGCCCGGAATCTCTAGTTTCGATTGGTACAGAAATGTGGGGCGGGTCACTTAACCGGAAACTCTGACTCCCCCTAGTACAGCAAACGGGGGCACCTCACCAGCAACGAGCGGACGATCACGCATTTCATTCATGGGCTGGGACAGCATTGGTTAACCAGGTGATAATATTAAACTGGCGACTCCGATGGCCTGCCCTTCCATGCCAAGGGATGAAAGTTCAATACCACTAAAGCGTTCGAGATACCAACGGCTAGCAAGCCGATTCATAGTTCCGCGAATAGGCTCGATTAAGACGGCACCTGCCTGAGCCACTCCACCAGCAAGGACAATTACATCTGGACGAAAAATATGGAGATAGGACGTGAGAGCGACTCCCAGATAAAAACCAACCTGATCCATGATGTCTCTGGCTACCGCATCGCCGGCAGACGCCGCTTCAGCGACATCGCTTGCTTCGATGTTTCCCTTTTCCGTCTTGACCTTGGCGAGAAGTGTGTACCTGCCTCGTTCAATCTCGAACAGGGCGCGGCGCCTGATTCCTGGTCCTGAAACCAATGGCTCCAGACAGCCCCGACCGCCACAGGAGCACTCTACGTTGCCGAATGGATCCACAATGATCATCCCCGTATCGCCTGAGCCATCCCATGAGTAACGCAAAAGGCCGTACTCTCGCGTGACAAAGCTAGTGCACACTCCCGTTCCGATAGCCATAAGCAGCATTCGTTCATGGTTACGTCCGCCCCCGAATCGAAATTCCGCAATCCCTGCTGCACTGACGTCATTGATTACTATGATCGATGCTCCAAAAGCGTCGCGAAGCGGGGGACACAAGGTAAAACCCTCCAGGCTAGGCATATTATTGGTTTGCCGCTGTACAGCGTCCTTACCTTCGCAGAATTGAGGAACGGCAAACCCTACCCCCTCAACGTCAAAACCTGCGCTGAGAGCGCGATCATAAAAGACGCGTGTCTCTTTTATGATCGTCTTAACAATGTTCTCTGCCTGCGATCCTTTTGGAGTAAGGAAGCTGTCACGCAGATGAATTCTGCCGTCCTCACCAATAAGGACCAATTTTGTATTTGTACCCCCTATGTCTACGCCGATTGCATAGCATGACATATTTTCTTCGCTTATTTGATTTAACATATGGAAAGCAACCAACAGGTTCTAATTTCTACAAAGCTCGGGTTCTTCACGGCCTGGAGCTAAGAGTGCTTCGAGCACGATATTCATCGAGGCAGGCGCATCTGGGTTCATACCCTTGGCCATTGTTAGAAAATAAGCAAGAAGCTGCATAGGGAGAAGGTAAACCAGCCCCGCCAGAAGATTGTCAACCTTAATAGGAAGGGTCAGACAGTGGTTACACTCCTCGGCAATACTTAGACCCGGTGCGATTACGCATAGGGTGCGAGCACCTAAGGATCGCGCGATATGAAGAGCACTGCGGCTCAGGTCTTTATCTTGGCTTGTAACCAATGTGATCACAAGCCATTTTCGCGTCATCGCACCAACGAATCCAGTTAGAAACGAACATGTGCTACTACCATAGGTTGGCACGCCAGAGCTCTCTTGTACCTTCAAGGCTCCTTCTAGAGCGACACCATAATTGCTGCCCGTGCCCACGATCGCAATCAGTTCCTGCTTTTCTATCGTTGGGATGAGTCTCTTTAAGCCGGGCTCAATGTCAGCTAACGTGCGTTCCAAGACCGCTGGCATGCTTCTCAGCTCGAGGAGGCACTTGTTGGCACTCGCGTCATTCGGTTCGGCCAGCGCTAACGCCAGCCTCATGAGTGCGCCTGCACAGACGACCACGCTTTTCGTCTTCGGGTAGGTTATCTCTGGACCTTCTCTTGTAACAATCGTCAAATCTGCTCGCTCTGTCATCAGACTATCGGCTACGCCAGTAATTGCCACCGTATAAGCACAATTCTGTACGGCTCTATTGAGTGAATCAACCACAAAGCCGCGCTCACCCGAACGCGATGTGGCAACCACCAATGTCTTTTCGTTTACTAGATGCCCAGGAAGTTTGGTAAAGTCCCAGGATTCAACGACCTGTACAGGCACTGGCGAATACCACGCAAACAAAGGTGCCGATATCACTGAAGCCGTGTAGGAACTACCGATACCAGTAAGAATAATGCGCTCAAAACGGCCCTTCTTGACAGCCTCCGCAACCGTTTGTATAGGTTCCTCGATCGCTTTCAGTGTTAGATCTAAAGACTCTGGCCCCTTATAGATGTAGTCCAGCATGTGGTAACGTAATGACATGTAGCTTCCCCTTTCCTTCTGGCAGAGACAAAGTCCGGAAGTTTTAACTATGGATACCGCTTCGAGCGCGGAGGATTTTTCCATCATCGCTCCCGGCGGCCTTCATATCAAAGTGCCTGTGATCTGCTTACTACCAGCGAGCTCGCAGCGCTGCCGGAGGACCTCATAGGCTGCTGGATCATCGCCTCGGACGGAAAGGAACTCTCTCAGCCACTGCTTGCCAAACCCCGCGTAGTAGTTTCGTCAGCCCAGTCGAAGTCCATGTCGTGTCTGCTCATGGCCTCCCTGTAGTCAAGGAAACGGCGGGTGCGCTTATAATTGCGCTAACTCTTCGTATCGGATATTCTCATCACGACCGACCCATGTCAACGAAAAAACCAAAACAATTCCGCGGTATCCCCAAAGTGGGTATTCATCAGTTGAGACAGGGCGAGGAGACCGATGATTAGAGTAGCTCCCTCTCTAATGTGCGCAAACGCTCTTCATCTGCAAAAGGACATCGAGGACCTCGACCACGCGGGTGTGGACTTGTTTCATGTCGACATCATGGACGGACATTTCACTCGCAACTTAGCCATGAATCTTGAAATAGTGACACGGATCAAGACAATAACCCGGACGCCCATCGACGTGCATCTAATGGTGGATAACCCGGAGTCGTATTTGTTATCGCTCCAGGAATTGCAAGTCGAATATGTGTCTTTTCACATTGAGGCAACTAATCAACCACTCCGCCTCATTCAGAGATTGAAGGCGGCGGGTTTAAAGGCCGGAATTGCTTTGAACCCCGGTACGGAAGTTGAAACCCTCTCAGTTTTGGCGGACAATCTCGACTATGTGCTAGTGATGGCAGTAGAACCTGGCTTTACAGGTCAGAAGTTCATTGCGGGAGCACTTGAGAAGATATCTGCGTTAAAGCGACTGGTGGATGAACGCAACCTTAGTCTTCTTATTGAAGTCGATGGCGGTATCAGTCTGGAGACAGGCCGACGCTGCATCGAGAGAGGCGCCAGCATTCTGGTTGCGGGAACCTCCAGCATTTTCAACCGCGGGGCAGATTTGTACTCCGCGTGTGTAGAATTTAAGCGTCAGATCGGCCTCGGTGTGACGGATCCTCCTTAACCAACCGTCGAATAAGATACCATGTGATGGCTATGGATGATCCGCCAGCGCCCAGAACAAGGACTTCCGCCTCTGTTTCTTTCCAATAGTTGGCAGGCAGAAAAGCTTCTAAAGACAAACCGCTACTGGTCGGATCTTTTGCTTGTCCTACCAAGTTACGTCCTTGTTTCGAGATACTGCTGATCTCCTCCATGAGTTCGGCCTATTCATCCAAAGCCTCAAACCGATCGCGGCAAGCTTTGAGCAGATCAAGTTTATGTGTGATAACCAGTGAACCGAGTGAAAGCGGGCCTTCTTTAATGAACTGCACGGCGCCGCGATACTTTTCAGGCTCATCATGCCATTTGAAATCCATCCCTTTTATTTAGCAGTCACCCAATTGTAAATACGTCGCCCATTCGGGAAATAACTTCAATAATTGACGATCTCGATGTGACGATGCCAATGAAATATATGGTCGGTTTGTGCACAGCGTCATAAATTAACTGCGTCATTTAGACCTCTTGTTGCCATTGATTCATGTAATGCAACAAAACGCCTTATCCCGAATCGTCGAATCCGGGCGCTTCCCAGTTCGATTCCGCCATTACTCGATGGCTTCCATCCTTGATTTCTGGTCAGCAGGGCCGGCCCGTCGATTCCGGGCGCGGCCGCTAGTATCTTGGCGACGATTGCGCCCTTGGTGTAAACGAAATCGGGCATCCATTGTGCAGTCTTGCGGGCTGCGAGGGCGCGAATCGCGATGCGGTTCGTCCCCGCGTAGGAAAGGCGCGACTCCAACTTGAAACATTTAGGGGGCCGATCACTGTCTCTGACAGGTCCGAGGCGAAGTCGCCAACGCGCTGTCCATTCAGGAAGACTCGGGCCTCGCGTGGACCGGCCAGGCAGAACATAACACGTGGCGGCGGAGTCGATAGTTCGAACGTTGCCCTCGGGAATCGCGGCGCGTCCGTCGTGCTGGCATCCGATGTCGAGATGAATTGCTCCGGCAGAGGCTTGTACAGTCAGATTCGAGCACACCGCTTCGATGAATTGTCGGATCCACGGGGACAGGTTTCCACTGTTGCGAAGAGGCTAGTGGCCTGTCGCAGAGTAACCATTACTAGACCGTTAGCATCAAAGCTGTCATGGCCAGTGGCAGCGAAATCTTGCTCACCCAGCAACAGCATTCGGACCTAAGCAGCATCGCCCAGTCCCGTTCTCTGCCCGCCGGATATGTGTTTCGTGCCAAGTTGATTCTGATGCTGGCCGAAGGCGCGTCTTTCAACGCAATCAAGCGACAACTCCAGACCACGGCGCCCACCATCGTTCGCTGGAAGCAACGCTTCCGGCAATACGGACTCGAGGGACTGGACACCTATCATCCCGGCCAAAAACCCCGGGTGCTGACTCCGGCTCTGCGCGCCCGTATCCTGTCGGCCACGCGGAGAAAACCTAACGACGGGTCCACGCACTGGAGTTGCCGCAAGCTGGCCTCCGTGCTGGGCGTCAGCAAAAACGCCGTGCATCGGGTTTGGCAAGAAGCGGGACTGAAGCCATACCGTCTCGAACGCTACATGGCCAGCGACGATCCCGAGTTCGAAACCAAAGCCGCCGACATCCTCGGCCTCTATCTGCGCCCGCCGCAACACGCGGCCATATTCTGCGTCGATGAGAAGACCGCCATTCAAGCCCTGGATCGTCTCGATCCCGTCTTACCGCTCTCGCCGGGACGTGCCGAACGCCACGGGTTCGAGTACTACCGCCACAGCACGCTCTCCTTATATGCAGCGCTCAATACCGCCACCGGTCGCGTCCACGGCAAAACCGCTACCCGCCATACCAGCCGTGAGTTCGTCGCCTTTTTGCAAGAGGTCGTATCTTTGTGCCCGCCTCGGCAACAGATTCACATCATCCTCGACAATCTCTCCGCGCACAAAACTCAAGCGGTCCGCGAGTTCCTCCAACAACATCCGCGAGTCCGGTTTCACTTCACGCCCACTTACTCGTCCTGGCTCAACCAGGTCGAGATCTGGTTCGCCAAGATCGAACGCGAGGTCATCGCACGCGGCATCTTCACCTCGGTTTCCGACTTGGCTCGCAAGCTCCGCCGCTATATCAATGCCTACTCCGCCAGTGCTCGGCCCATCCAGTGGAAGTACTCCGACCCCACCCGCCGCATGCGCAGTAACGAACTCACTGCGACAGGCCACTAGGGCCACTGCTACTGCGAAGATAGAGAACAGCAAAGGCCAAGAAGTTCTGCTTCTCATCATGCACTTCCCTTTTCACCACTGGCCTTTTCACGACCGGCAATAACCGATGCTCATCCTATATACAGTTACGGCTACGCAGTTACTGGGCGGCAATCGCCCGACTCCACTTTGCCACCGCGTCGGGTCGCACCCCCCAGTCCGGTTCCACACTGCCATCCAGCACAGCCAACTGGATGGCAGCATTTCCAATCGTGGAAGATTCGACCGGACCGAGGAGCAATTCGATCCCACAACGCTCACGGATCAACTCGTTCAAGTAACGGTTTCTGCTTCCTCCTCCGACCACAAAAAGCTTGCGGAGCGCTTTGCCGGTGACCTCGGTCAATTGCTGCAGAATTTCCGCATATCGATGCACCAAACTGTGAAAGATAAGGTTCGCGAAATGTGGGGCCATGCTGGGATGAGTCGAAATTTCCTTATGTCCATGCTTGCGCAACACGGAATTGATGCGATCCGGCATGTGCTGACTGAGCAGTAACTCGGGATCATCGACAGCCAGCAACTCGCGCGGCGCATGGAGCGTTCGGCACGCGCCAATTAGCCCGGCAACGTCCCACTCGGTCCGCTCCTCGCGCCAACTGCGCAAACACTCCTCGATCAACCACATACCGTTGACGTTTTTCAGAAACCGGACCGTGCCGCCGAGTCCTCCCTCGTTGCTGAAATTGTAGAGGCGAGCGACATCGGTCGTGCAAGGCTCAGGCAACACTGTACCGACGATAGACCATGTCCCCGAACTGATGAATGCCCAGTCATCGCTTTCGCCGGGGACTCCAGCGACGGCCGAACCCGTGTCATGACAGGCAGGCGCAATGAGTTTGGTCAATCGGAATTCCGGCAGTCCCGCCAAGCGCCCTTGCACCCGGCCGAGGACGGTCCCGGGCGGCACAATTTTTGGAGCCGCGCCAACATCGAGCCCCGCAACATCCATGATCTCGCTGCACCATTGCATGCTGCCGGCTTCGACCATCTGCGTATGCGTGGCATTTGTGTATTCGGAGACGGCTTCTCCTCCGAGCCAGTGCAGTAAATACTCGGGAAGGGTTAACCAACTCACTCCGGTGGGAAGCTGTTCACGCTGGTCAGCATAGAGCTGATAGAGCGTGTTGAAGCGTAGCATCTGGATGCCGGTCAAGGCATAAATTCGCTCTGGGAGAATCTGCTTCCAAAGTTCCAGTTGAGCGCGTTCGGTTCTGGGATCGCGGTAGCAGAAGGGGTTGCGCAGCGGAACCGATTGCGAGTTCAGCCACACATAATCCACCGCCCACCCATCCACTCCAATAGAATCGATGGCGCCAGCGGCTTGTCGCGCGCAGATTGCTAGCCCTTCCTCGACTCCGCTGCAAATGCGATCCAGGTCCCAGTAGAGTTGTCCATCGCGTTCTACTGGATGATTGGGAAACCGGTGAAGCGTGTCGAGAGCGGCGTCGCTGCCATCCCACTGCAGCAAAGATACTCGGCAGCTCTCGGCTCCCAGATCGACCGCAATCACGCGCCGACTGCCAGTTCCACGAGTATCGCCCGCGTTGCTCGTCGTAAAAACGCTCATTGTAGAAACTCTTCCGAGAATCCGCCATCTCTACCGGGACGATGTGTCCTGTCGTGCACCGCGCCCTGGCGCTCGCCAAGTAGAGAATGGCCTCGGCGCAATCGCTCGGATCTTGGTCTTGGAGAGATTACGCTGCGCATAGAACTGACTCAGTGTGGCGCGCAACTGGTTGTCGGTCTGGCCTTCATCGAGGGCGATTCCATACTTGCGCAGGGACGCGCTGCGGCCCTTCACGACATGCACTCGGCGAGCGACCTCGGTGTTGCCCCGCCCCTCGGCGCACAACAGCACGATGCGGGCGCGCATGGCCAGAGCCTGCGCCGTCTTCGGACGACGCGACCACTCCAACAACCGCTGTCGTTCGGCGGGAACCAGAGTAAAGAGCGAGAGCGGGCGACCGAGAGCCATGCTGTTCCTCCTGCTTATATCAGATGCAGGAAGAGCCGCCACTTATGAAACGAATATTAGACTCATGACAGTAGCGATCCCTCTGCATAATACGAATAATTACGAATAAGCTCAATTATGTATCGAATCATTGCTGTCTAAATTAGGTGAGAAGGTGAGTCACCCCTGCTGAAAATACGGAACATACTACTTCCTTGCCGGCCTCGTGCGAAGCAGGTTGGTACTCATGAAATCGGCTGTGTTCAGCAGTTGCTGTCCCGATTCGCCTTCCCAGTCGCTCTGGATTCTCTGATCTTTTTCTTCGTATGGTTCTTCCTGCTGTCCAATCTGGTTCCGTGATTTTCACTCTGCGCCAGCGCCAAAGCCCGCTGCTCTGGCAAGGGTTCCGGCCGCGGTGGCGGTTGGAAAGGATATTGGCAATTTTAGAATCAGACTAATTGAAATCCGGCTGAACATCTGGCGTCCCCGACGGGAACTGTTTTGAACCGCATTGCCACGTTGCGGAAGGCGCTGCATGCCGTCTGTGACGTGTTCGAAGGAGAGGAAACGGCCTGAAAATCGGTGCGGTCAGGGGAAAGCGGTCATAGTACCGCCATCGGCGGCAATACTGTACTTAGATGACGGTAATGGGAGTGAATGGATGCCTTTGCATGGTCTACGATTGCTACCGGACGAAAGCAGAAGATCAGACTCAGAGCAAATGGATGGTGTCGACTGGATTCTTTGGAACCAAAGAGCAGTGAGGTAGTCTGCGATCAGAGTGGGGAAGAGCAGCGAATACTGCAGTCTTACAGGACAACTCGCAAAGTCACGCCGGTTGTAGCCACCTTCCTAGTTGATCTGGTTGCAGGTCGCCTCGATCAGCGCCAGGTTATCTCTGGCGGCACGGAACCCGGCGTCGATCACCGGCGGATGGGCCGACCGGATCGAGGTAATACCGGTGGGTTGCCTGGCATCGCGGCAACGCAGGGTACTGATCAATGCACTGCCATCCAGGCTTCAAGATCGGCACGGAAGGCAGCGCCTTCCATCGGTCCCTTGACCATCACCGCCCGCGCCCCGGCGGCGTTGGCGGTACGGAGGGCCTGGGTTGGGTTTAACCCTTGTAGCCAGCAAGCGAGTAGGACGGCACCGAAGCAGTCCCCGGCCCCTGTCGGGTCCACCTGAGTCACGCCGAAGGCGGGGGCGGTCAGGATGCGTTCATTGTCGTACCATGCGGCCCCTTCGGCCCCCTTTTTCACCACCACCACCTTAACGCCTCGGTCCAGAAGCTCGCGGGCAGCACCCATTTCGTCCTTGGCCTCCGTCATGAGGAAGAGTTCGTCGCCACTTGGCAGGAAGACATCGGTTGCTGCCAGCACCCGGCCCAAACACTCGGTCAGGCCGGGGGCAGAGAGGATTTCCTTGCGCAGGTTGGGATCGAAGGAGACGCTTCCGCCTTTCCCCTTGACGATGGTGAGCGCCTCTTCCACTGCTTCCGCTAGACCAAAGGCGGAGAGGGTTGAGCCCATCACGTGCAGATGGCCGCACCCCGCGATCATTTGCCGTCCTTCGGCGGTCAGTGTGGTTTGTCCGGCGGCGCTGTCGCGGATATTGAAGACGAAATCGCGGCTGCCGTCGGGGCGATAGCGGACGAAAGCACTGCCGGTCGCCGCCCGTTCGTGGACGCGGATCGCCGACACATCAACTCCATCGGCGCGCAGGCGATCAATGTTCAGCTGCCCGAAATCGTCCTCGCCGACGCAGCCGACCAGACCGCAGGGGTGGCCGAAGCGAGCCATCTGATCGATGAAAATGGCCGGGGCCCCACTGGGGAACGGTCCGACTAGGGCGATCGGCGAGCGAAAGCCCTCACCGGGCTCCACCGCCATGATCTCGACCAGGATTTCGCCGACTATGCCAACCTTGCGCATCTCCCCCCTTCCTCCGCCGTGATGATCCGTCTCAGCGTCCTCGGCACTATGGTCGCCCCCGCCGCCAACAGCCGTTGCTGGTCGGTCGAAACAATGTGCGCCCACCGACGCTTCTTCTAGGATTTCCTGGACTTTCAGGTTCGGTGCTGCGCGGCACACAACCTAGGTACGCGATGGGGTTTCTTCGCGGAGGTTCCGAACCGTGACCACAAACCCGCCGTCAATACTGTCCGCTTGTAGCATAAACTCAAAGTCTTGGTCTTGCCAATACAAAAGAAAGCTAGCAATTGTTTTAACGATTAAAAACGACGTTAAACGATTGAATACGATGGAACACGACGGAAATTCCCTTGCTTTTCACACTGGCTCGTAATATTGTGTAAGGTTGTGTAAGTGAGCCAGATTGATCCAGATCCTAAAGCCAGGGATGGAGCAAGGGGAGTTTTGTTAGGCACGGGTGAGTCGGCGACCTATTATTTCGCTTGGCAACCCAGAAAAGAGGAGCCGTGATCGAAATACCGAGAAGTGAATTTGCAGAACGCGTCCGGAAGGTTCAGGATGCGATGAAGAAAGAGCAGTTGGATGGGCTCGTGGTCTACGGTGACGAATACCGTAGAGAGAACCTTCGCTATCTGAGTAATTTTTGGCCGATCTTCGAGCGAGGTGCCTGTTGCATCGGACGGAAGGGGGACCCAATCCTGGCAGGATCCCCTGAAGGCGCCCTGTATGCACGAGAGATGTGTCCGTGGGAGGACATCCGGAATATTAAGGAGTTCGCGTGCGTTTCTGTGCCCGAGGAGATCAACTACCCGCTGGCGACTTTTTCCAGTCTTCGAGAAATCTTGGGAGATACCCTGAACGGTGGTACCAAGCTCGGTGTTGTTGGGAAGTGGGACATGCCCGGCCCAATTTTCGATCGGATCCGGGGGGCCCTCCCTAACCTCGAGGTCGTTGAGGCCGACTTCATCTTGCGTGACTTGCGGCTCATCAAGAGCGAGAACGAAATCGCCTGTCTGCGCGAGGCCGGGCGGTTAGCGTGCGTGGGATACGAGAGATTGGTAGCCACGGCCCTTCCTGGCAACACGGAACTTCAGGCCACCGGCGCTGCTGAAGGGGCCGCGCGATCTGCAGGAGCCGAGGGCATACCATTCACTGTTTTCGGAAGCGGCAGCCGTACAAACACCGTCATTGGCCGCCCGACCAATAAGATAATCCGCGACGGCGATATGTTGATGGCGGGGTTGGCCGTGCAGTATCAGGGCTACATCGCCACTGCCGAATACCCGTTTGTCGCCGGGAAAGCGAACGACGAGCAGAAGAGATTTCTTTCCACGCTATTCGAGGCCACCAATGTTCAGTTGAAGTATCTGCGCGGCGGTGCGATTTCGGGCGAGATGGTTCGTGCGGTCAAGGCCGTGTTTGAGGCCCGCGGACTTAAGAAATACGACTTGTACCCCCCTATGCACGGCATCGGACTGGCCGAGGCGGAATCGCCTTATCCTGACGAGAATGCAACGTATCCGTTTCGTGCAGGAATGTGCGTCAACTCCGATATTAGCTTGTTTGGCCACCCGACTGGGTCAAACCGAATCGAAGAAGGCTTTGTAATCCGTGAAGATGGTTGCGAGACGCTTACTCCGCTGATACGAAAGGTGTGCGCCGCGGCCGTGTAGCTCCAAAGATGCACGCGGTCTTTTCTCCTGCCGAGAACCTCGTAAAGGGGTACGCTCTCGGGTACTGGGAGGACGGGCTGATCGTCGCTGCGTTTAATATGCAACCCTAACGGTGGATGCATGTCTCGCGAAAGGAGAACCGGCGGCAGACTGTCGGCATGTTGAACAAGGCCGGAAGTTGAGGGCAGCAAAATCCGAAGCCCCATGCTGTTGCTCCATTCGTGTGTGGCGTCTACACGCGGGTACCGACAGCGGAACGTCTCATCTATAAATGTGAGGGTAGCCGTGTCCACAGTTTTTGCAATTGGAAGTGCCCCGTGCCCAATCCGCTGGCAAGCGATCACGTGCCAGCGCTTGGGCATGAGAACGACTGTGGGTGGGCGAATTGGCGTAGCACGGGTTTAATGGTTGGTGCACTCGATTCCAGTATCGGGCTGACGCTACCGCTCAAGAGACTCAAGGAAACAATTTGGATCTTATCTTCGGAATCAGGAGATGCAACCACATGCAGGGAATTGACGGAGCCAGCATACTAAGGGCAGATGAGGTGGAGTATCAGGGATGGGAAAAAGTCTTTAGGCTTTGCAACGACACGGTGCAACTGATCATTTTGACGCAGGTCGGACCTCGGATTCTCTCTTTTGGCTTTCGGGGAGAACATAACGAGTTTTACGAAAATCCCGCGCACGCCGGCAAACGCGGAGGCGCCGATTATCGGGTTTATGGCGGCCACAGGCTCTGGGTGTCGCCGGAAGTGGATTGCACGTACTATCCCGATAATTTCCCAGTGTCCGTTCGCAGGCTCAAGGACGCCTTCATATTTACAGCGCCTCCGGAATCACATCCGGAAACGAAGCTACAGAAAGAGATTGAAGTCAAACTTGCTGTGACCGGGGCACATGTTTCGATTACTCATCGAATTACGAATGTTGGAAAGCAAACCGCTGAGATCGCCCCGTGGGCGCTTTCAGTCATGGCAGGGAGCGGAAAGGCCATTTTGCCTCTTCCGCCACGAGCGGCTCCTTCCAAGGACAGATTACTGCCCGAGGGTGTCTTTGCATTGTGGTCCTGGACTGACCTGGCAGATCCCCGGTGGGCATTTGGCACGAACTATATTCAACTACAGCAGGGGAGCAATTCTGCGTGCAGGTTTAATGAACAAATGGGGGGGATTTATAATCCATTTGGTTGGGGCGCTTATTTTCGTCAGGGCCACTTGTTCGTGAAGAAGGTAGAAGTGCAGAAAGGCGCGAAGTACCCTGACTTCGGCTGCAACTTCGAAGTATATACAGATTCATGCTCGTTGGAGTTGGAGACACTTGGGCCACTTCAAGACCTGGAACCAGAACAAACAGCAGAGCACACAGAAGAATGGTGGCTTTTCAAGGATATACCTGCTGGCAAAGACGAAACATGGATTGACAGCGTTGTTCTGAAGATAGTTGAGATGATCGAACCCACTGTACTGCGCAGTTGAATAAGTTGAATAAAAGGAGGGTGTCCTGGCCGTAGTTGAAAGTTGGGCGGTGGTTCGGCCTGATTCCTTGAGATTGGAATCGAACCATTAAACCCGTCCCATGGCCAATTGCCGACTTTCGTGCGCGAGACGCTTGGCCGCCAGCACGGCCATGAGGAACGCAATATAAGGTTACGGTAGGATCGATGTGGTTGGGGCTCGACCAACACACGGGCATGTGTTCGCGAACTTTCTCGACAAAGCCCAGTTTCTGAGGAAAACGACGAACAGGGTGAGGCAAAGGCATCACCGCAGGGTGACTCTCGCGCAGAAGCAACCGCTCATCCGCCAGCAGCGCTCTGATCTCTCGCGGGATGAACTGTCCGCTAACTCTGGCTCCATCCCCTCTCTTTTGCTCAAATTCTTTCAGAAAACGGAAGTCAAAACTTCGGGATTCAGGATTAGACTAGTCGGGTCTCGCAAGATGTAGAAAGGAATGGGAGAATGGCGAAAGGTGACTCGATATTGCACAAGCCCGACGAGACAGCTCACAACGCTTCGGTGATGGCCAGCTCCGCGACGGAGCTAACGACGGACGCGATGATGGGCGAGGAAAGGCGGAAGCAGATCCTACAGATCGTGCACAGCAAGGGCCGTGTGAAGGTCAACGAGCTAGCCGATCTGTTTAATATCTCAGCAGTCACCATCCGCATCGATCTGAATGAACTGCATCGGCGCGGGCTGTTGCTGCGCTCGCATGGGGGGGCGGTGCTCCCGGATACCATCCTCCGCGAATCACCGTTTCACGAGCGGCTGCAAGCGCACTCCGAGGAGAAGCGGCGCATCGGCGCGATGGCGGTTACGCTCATCGACGATGGGGAGACTATCATCCTCGATTCCGGCACGACCACACTGGAGATTGCACGGCACATCAAGAAGAAGCAGGGACTCCAGATCATCACAAACGGGGTCAACATCGCCGCCGAACTACTCGACGCGCGAGACGCGCGACTCTTCATCGTCGGAGGCATGGTGGGCTGGCAATCGGCGTCGATCACCGGGAGTATCAGCGAGGGCATGTTAGAGCAATTCTCCGCCGACAAGCTGTTTCTGAGCGGAGCCGGATGCGATCCGGACTTCGGGGTCAGCGACGCCTACGTGGAAGAGACAATGGTAAACAAGGCCATGATGCGGATCTCGCGCGAAATCATCCTGGTCGCCGACGCCAGCAAGTTTTCCAAACGCAGCGTGTCGCGTATTGCTGCATTTTCAGAGATCGATACCGTCGTCAGCGACACCAGTCTCCCCCTAGAGACGCAGGAGAAGCTGCGTTCGATGGGCTGCAATGTGATTCTGGCATAGCGGGTGCCCCCTAGATAACGTTCGGCGCAGTGTCGCGGTGCTCTATTTGCGAAGATGGCATTCAAGCTGCCGGTCAGGCCTCGTCCGGAGGAATTTCGAAGCTGACCAGTTCGGAGCGAAAGCCGTGCGTGCGATGCGCCCCATAAGCGATACCGGCAGTCATCCATACAAATCCCAGCACCAGCGCCGAAC
>Ga0182011_10002056_pt1 | contig 17198 bp, 12 predicted proteins | sample 711E1DmetaG_FD_120481 | JGI IMG/M metagenome (GOLD analysis project Ga0182011, IMG submission 120481) | Permafrost microbial communities from Stordalen Mire, Sweden - 711E1D metaG | ecosystem: Environmental > Terrestrial > Soil > Wetlands > Permafrost | place: Sweden: Stordalen | collected... | reverse complement strand
CTGATCGTGGCCAGCATGATCTACTTCTTCGTCGTGCTGCCTTTGAAGTATCTGCTGGCCAAGGCGAAGGGGCCCGAGGCCGCGACCATGAAGACCTGCGCCGAATGCCTCTCGGAGATCCCCTTGCCGGCCCGCCGCTGCAAGTTCTGCGCGCAGCCGGTGGAATCCGCGCAGCCGGTGAAATCCGCGCAGCCGGTGGTATAGAGCCCGTCAGGCCCGAGTCAACCGCAATGGTTTGACAGAACCAGGCCCACAGAGCTTTTTCCCGGTTCCCGGCAAAGGAAATCCACAGCCGTTCTCCCGTGCCTACAACTTGCGCTGTATCCCATAGTGCGGAAGTGCTATGTATCTTTGTGGTACTTGGACGGATCATTGTTTCTGGAAGCGGCCAATCCGTTCGCGCGGAGACGTTCGCAATGCTTCGCACTGCGCCTCCCGCCATGGTTTTGCCGATGATGTTTCTGCTACCCCGTTCGACTGCCCTGCGTTCGGACTGGGATGAAGGGAATTCCCTATGATCCGCTGGTCGCGCGCCCTGGAACCCTCCTTGGATTTGTGCAGCCTGCCAACGCCGCACCGCATTCCGCAGTGCGTGGCCGGCATGGCGTTCAACTTCAGCAAGATCGATCTCTCCCAGTGCGCGGCGCAGCACAATGCGGCCAGGCGGGCGGAGAGCCAGGCGGGTCCGGCAGCCTCCGCGCGCAGCGAAGCCCGCAGGCCCTGCTTCGAGATTCCCGAGTGTTCTCTGGCCAGATAGAACCAGGGAAGGTCTGAACAAGTATTCGACATTCCCTCAGAGGCTAAAGCCGTGTTGCGATTGACGCGGTTACGGCGGGACTGAAGTCCCGCCCCTTCAAAATGTGGACTTATTCAGTGGTTTTCTAGAACGAGAGCGGGAGCAGATCGGCCCAGACCTTAGGATCGACGGGAACTCCGAGGCGGAGGTTCTCTGCGCGCAGGTGTAGCGTCTGCTGGCCGGGGTAGCGCACGGGGCGGGCGGGATCGATGGGGACGGCCGCGCGGAGCGAGTCGAGAATGCCGTTGGCGATGCGATCGAACTCGGGGCGGGCGGCGAAGCTGGAGGGATCGATGGCGAGGAAGACCTGGCTGAGGCCGGACTCGCGCGCCGGATCGCGCGGAAGCTGGTGAGTGGCAAGGCCGCCAGAGAGCATGGCGGCGAGCATGTCGAGGACCAGCGATAGGCCGGAACCCTTCCAATAGCCGATGGGCAGCGCGCGCTGCGAGGCCTCAATCGCGGCGGGGTCGGTGGATAGATTGCCGGCAGCGTCAAATCCTCCCGCGACGGGCAACTGCTGGCCGCGCGCGGCGTAGGCGGAGATTGTGCCGTAGGAGAACTGCGAGACCGCCATGTCGAGGACGACGTGCGCGCCGTCAGGGCGCGGAATGGCGACCACCAGCGGGTTGTTGCCCAGCGTGGGTGAGGCCGCACCCCAGGCAGGAAGATTGGCCAGCGTGTTGGTCCAGCAGATGGCGAAGAGGCCGGACTCCGCGGCAAGCCATCCATAGCTTCCGCCGCGCATCCAGTGGTTGGTGTTGGCCAGGGCGACTCCGCCGAGGCCGTGCTGGCGGGCAAGCTCGATGGCGCGCTCGATGGCGGCGTAGGCGTTCAGATTGCCGGGGCCGAGATGCCCGTCCCAGCGCTCGATGGCCGCGGCGGCGGCGACGCAGGTGGGTTCGGCGGCGACGTCAATGCTGCCGTTGGCAACCATCGCGGCGAAGCGCGGAAAGCGGTTGAGGCCGTGAGTGTAGACGCCGTCGCGCGTGGTCTCGGCGAAGAGGCGGGCGCAGAGGGCTGCGCGATCGCCGCGAAGGCCAAGGTGCAGCATCGCCCGGCAGAGCGCGTGGTCGAGGTCGGCGTAGGGAACTCGGAGCATGGAGTTCAGTCTATCGCTGGGCAGCTACGCAACCAAAACGTCGGTCTGGCTGAAGTCGTTGCCCTTGAAGAGCAGCGGTTCGCCGCGCTGCTTCGCCAGCGCATAGGAGAAGCAATCGCCGAAGTTCAGTCCGGCCGGATGTCTTCCCTTGCCGAACCGCCGGAATCCGTCCCGTGCAAGTAATGCCTGTTCATGATCGACCGGGATAACCACCAGTCGCAGCCGTGTCGTCAGGATGTCGAGGGCAGCAATCGGATCTGGCCGTCGCCGCCGAATTGCAACAATGGAGACCTCTGCCAGAGTGGCAGCCGAGATCAAACGTCTGAGGTCATTCACAATCGCAGAGGCATAGATCGACGCATCCGGCTCATTCAGAAAGATCGCCATCAGCGCAGACGAGTCGATGACCATTACTCGCAGATTCCGTCCGGGCCATACCCTAGAATCTCGTCGTCAGTCAGCTCCGTATTGATCGGCCGCAGCTTGAAGCTGCGCATCAGCTCAAGAATCTCATCCACCGTCAGAGATGGAAGATCGACGCCAGCGGGTCTGAGACGAACGATCCGCTCATCCGCTGCCGTGCCAACTGCATCCGTGATGGATTCGCCAGTCGCCAAAGCCATATCCCGGACCTTCTGTTCAACCACCGGATTGTTGATATGCAGCGCCATGTACACAGTGTACATGGCCAGCTCATTCCGTTCCGGCTTCTTCTTCCTCTTCTTCCACCTTGTCGCCTTCTTCCACCTTGTCGCCTTCGCCGGGGGCGAGGAAGAGGTTGGTCTCCAGGCCGTGCTGGCGGGTGTAGAGGTCGAAGTAGCGCCCGCCCAGGCGGTAGAGCGACTCATGCGTGCCGCGTTCGACGATCAGGCCCCCCTCAATCACCAGGATCTGGTCGGCGCGGCGGATCGTCGACAGCCGGTGCGCGATGACGAAGGTTGTGCGGCCATGCATCAGGTGATGCAATCCGCTCTGGATCATCGCCTCCGACTCGGAGTCGAGCGAGCTGGTCGCCTCATCCAGAATGAGAATGCGCGGGTCGGCCAGGATGGCGCGCGCAATCGAGATGCGCTGGCGCTGGCCGCCGGAGAGCTTCACTCCGCGTTCGCCGACCACCGTCTCGTAAGCCTCGGGAAAGCGCTCGACAAACTCATCGACGCGCGCGATGCGGCATGCTTCCATCCACTGCGCCTGGGTCGCTGCCGGGCGCGAGAAGAGCACATTCTCGCGGATGGTGCCGTCGAAGAGGAAGGTCTCCTGCAGCACCACGCCAAGCTGCTGGCGGTAGCTGCTCAGCCGGATCGTCGCCAGGTTCACGCCGTCGATCAGCACCCGGCCCGAGGTCGCGGTGTGGAAGCCGCAGACCAGGTTGATGACCGTCGACTTTCCCGAGCCCGACGAGCCCACCAGCGCGGTCACCGTTCCCGGCTTCGCCTCGAAGCTGATGCCGTGCAACACCGGCTTGTTCTTCTCGTACTCGAAGACCACATCCTTGAATTCGACATCGCCGTTCACATCGAAAGCATGGGTGCGGGCCGGCTCTGAGTCCTCCTCGCTCTCGTTCATAATCTCCGTCGTCCGGTCCAGCCCGGCCAGCGCCTCGGTCAACTGCGTGCCGATATTCACCAACTGCGCAATGGGCGCAATCATGAACGCCAGCAGCATGGTGAAGGAGACGTACCCACCCGTATCCAGACGGTGAGCCGCGTTCTCGTGCGCACCCAGATACATGATCAGTCCGCCCACCACTCCCAGCACCATGGTCGACGACAGAGTCATCAGTGACTGCGCCGTCAGCGAGCTGATCACATTGTTCAGAAGCCGCTTCACGCCCGCCGCGAACACCCGTTCTTCGCTCGCCTCCGCGTGGTAGCCCTTCACCACGCGTATGCCGCCGAGGGATTCGGTCAGTCTTCCGGTCACCTCGGCGTTGATCTTGGCGCGTTCGCGGAAGATCGGCCGGATGGTCTTGAACGCACGCTGCAGGATCAGCCCGAAGACCGCCATGATGCAGAACGTCAGCAGCGTCATCCGTGCATTGATGTGGATCATCAGGAAGAAGGCGATCACCGCGGTCAGTATCCCGCCGACAAAATCCACCAGCCCGGTGCCCACCAGGTTGCGCACGCCCTCCACGTCGGTCATGATGCGCGCCACCAGCGTTCCGGTGCGATTCTCGTCGTAGAACGTCACCGATAGCCGCCCAATGTGCGCCTGCACCTGCATCCGCAACTGCGAGATCAGTTTCTGCCCTTCCGTCGAAAGCAGTTGCGTCAGCGAGTAGGACGTCACTCCCTGCACAAACGTAGCTCCGGCCACCAGCCCAATGAGCCGCGGCAGAAGGTGCATGTCGTGCGGGCCGCCCATCACCTTGTTGATCAGAGGTCGCACCGATAGCGGAAGCACGAAGCTGCACGCCCGGTTGATCAGCATCAGGACGAAGCTGCCCGCGATCAGCCAGCGGCGCGGCACAAACAGCTTCCAAACCTCGGGAAGCACCTTCTTCAGCTTTGGCTTGGGCCGCTTGGCGGTCAGGTCGGCGGAGAGAGATCGCCCCGTGCCCCGGCTCGACCGGTCCGCCGACTGCATCCCGCCGCCCATCCCACCCCCCATGCCGGATGATCCAAACGAAGAACCCATATACCGCAAGTGTACCGCGTGGCCACGCCGCGTACAGAACACCGACTGCTTCAGGCACCGGCCCTGCGATACGATGGAGCGGTTCGGAAAGATATATAGCGGACCAGCGGCATACCTAATTCACCCCCGCGCGTCTGAAGAAAAGATGGGAAGGGACAACCCGAATGGCAATGCGGTTGGTAGGCAATGTACGGTACTTCTTACTTCTGTTGGTCTGCGGGACGCTGCTAATGGTGGCCTGCCCCACCGCCTCGGCGCAGGTGGCCCCACTGGCGCCGCGCTGGCTGGCGGGAACGCCGCCTCCGCCGGTGGAGACCTTTGCCGATGGGCTGGCGCGGCACCACATCGAGTTGACCGAGGCGGCGTTGATTGCCGCGCTCACAGACCCGGACGGGGAGGTACGCAGCCTGGCGGCGGCGCAGCTTGCGGCCATGGACGACCATCCAGCGCTGCCAGCGATTCTCCGCGCACTGCTGGCGGAGCGCGATCCCCAGGTGGAGGTGAACCTGGCGGGCGCCGCGACCTGGCTTGGCTCGGACCGCGCCCTCGACCAGTTGCAACAGCTCTGTCAGGATTTGAATGTTCCCTCGACGGCGCGGCTGGATGCCGCGCGCTACGTCTCCAACAAGGAGTTGCCGACGTGCTTCCCGGCAATCGAACAAATTGAACGGACCGAGGCGGACCCCAGCATCCGCGTACTGGCGGTGGTGGCCGCAGCCAGCTATCGCGGGCAAAGGGAGAGAGCGCAAGCCCTGGCCGCCTCGGCACTGGCGGATCTCGACCCAACGGTGCGGATTGCGGCGGCGGACGCGCTGCGGTCCCTGCGCGCAACCAACGCGGTGGCCGCTCTCGACCGCGCATTGCACATCGAGGGCGACGATACGGCGCGGGAGCATCTGCGGGAGGCGATCCGCGTTCTGCGTCTCCCCAGCGCAGACAAGGACGAGGCGCAATGAACGACTGCGCCAGCGCGGCGCTCTATCGATCGCGATTGCCCCTATCGACGCGGCGACGATTGCAGGGAGGGATACGAATCTCTACGCAGCGGTCTGGCGCGAGCTGCGCGCCGCAATGAAGGAACGCACGCAAAGGATCACGAAGACCAGGCAGATCAGCGACATCGCCAACTGGTTCGCGACCGCGATGGGAAAGGCAAGCGTCGCGCCGTGGGCTTGGATAAGCACGGAGAGGGCCCTGTACCCCGCGCCGAGAAACCCCACCAGTCCCAGCACGGCCGCGGCGTGCATCCATAGCCTTCTCCGCTTCTGGTCTTCGGTGAGGGCCAGCAGGCCGCAGACTGCCAGCGCAAGCCCGAACCAGGTTGGGAACAGCGTCGACGAATGCGCGCTCGCGCTCCCTGTAGCCACGAATCCCCAAATGCCAAGCAGAATCAATACAAGCCCGAAAACGATGGTCAGCTTTGCCATGTTGTGGAACTCCTTTTGCGCCAAACGGTCCTTTGTGCCCAGGCGATGTGAGCTTTGCCCCACCGCTTGCCACTCTTATTGCTACCGCTTACAGCTCAAGGTTGCAAGCAAAGTTTCAAAATAACGATGCACGCCGTGGTACATCAAGCTGCCGCTGGGGTCTCGATCGCCGCCAGGACCCCGACCGGCGTCCACTCGTTGGTGGGATAGCAGGCGCGCATCTCTGACCACGTTTTCCGCATCCGGCAGGCGTATAAAAGGCGTATGGACGATCCTCACGCGCTGCCCCGGCAGATTCATCAGGCGCTCGAGCGCGGCTGGACCGTCCTGACCGCCAACCAGCGCGCCGCGCGCACGCTGCACCACGGGTTCGATCTGCACCATCGCGCGCACGGACTCACCCACTGGGAACCTCCGGCAATTCTGGCGTGGGATGCGTGGCTCACCAGCCTGTGGCATCGCCTTCTGCTCGACGGCCACGCCACTGAGCTGCTGCTCAACCCCACGCAGGAGCATATCCTATGGCGCGCGATCATCTCAGAGGACAGCGCGGCGGACGGCGCGGCGCTCAGCCTTCGCCCCATCGACGCGCTCGCCGAACTTGCCGCCGAAGCATGGCTGCTGCTGCACGCCTACCGTGGCCGAGGCCGCCTGCAAGCTGCTGTCTCCAACACCGACACGCGTGCTTTCGCCCGCTGGGCCGGCGAGTTTGAGCGCCGCTCGGCCCGCTCGCAGTTCATCACCGAAGCGCATCTCCCCGAGGCCCTGCGCGCCGCATTCGCCGCCAGCCGCCTCACTCCGCCAACTGGCCTTCTGCTGGCCGGCTTCGACTCGAAGACACCCGCTCAGACAGCCCTGCTCGACTCCATTGCAGCCACCGGGACGCCCATCGAGGAACTCGACCCACAGAATCAGGGTGCCCCATCCATCGCGGCGACCGGGGACCCCGGCGAGCGGTCTTTGCTCGCTGGGGTGGCAGAGCGATGGGTGGGAAGAATAGATCGTGAGCCGGATGCAACCCCGAACCTCGCCCTGGTCGCCGCGACCGACGAACGGGCTGAACTGACCGCCTGCGCCCGCTGGCTGCGCGACTTCCTTACCCGGCAACCCGCCGCTCGCATCGCCGTCATCGTTCCCGCCATGGAGAGTGGCCGCGCCGAGATCGACCGCGTCTTCCGCCAGACGCTCGCGCCCGAACTCAACGCGATCGCCGCGCCCGCCAGCTCCGGCCCATACGAGTTCTCGCTCGGCGTTCCGCTGGCCCACACTCCGACGGTCGCCGCCGCGCTCGACATCCTGCGCTGGGCCGGCGGGCCGCTTCCGCTCGACCGCGTGAGCGCGCTTCTGCTCTCGCCCCACTTCGCCGCGGGCAGTTCGGAATCCACAGCAACAATCAGCGTCGCCCACTCCGAATTTCTCGCCCGCGCCGAGTTCGACGCCTTCGTCCTGCGCAAACAGCATCTGCTCCAACCACAGATCTCGCTCGACGAACTCCACGCGCTGGTTGCAGCGTCGAAATCGAGCGGTAGTCTGACGATCCTGATAAAACATCTGAGCGCACTGCGAACGATCTTCCTGCGGATCGACCGCGCAGTACTGACCCACGCCGGCTGGGCCGCAACCTTCCACGATCTGCTCGAAGCCGCAGGATGGAACGCACCGGGCCACGACAGCAGCACCGAGTTCCAGACCCGGCGCAAGTGGGAGAGCGCACTGGACGAGCTGACGACCCTGGACTTCGACTCGCGCTCCGACGGCACGCGCGTCCGCTTCGCCGCCGCCCTTGCCGCGCTCGAGCGCATCGCCACGAAGACGCTCTTCGCGCCCGAGTCGCGCCACGCGCCGGTGCAAATCATGGGGCCGCTGGAGTCCGCCGGCTCCAGCTTCGACGCGGTCTGGTTCCTGCGCGCCAGCGACCTCGCATGGCCCGCAAAGCCCGCGCCCAATCCCCTGCTGCCGTGGCTACTGCAGCGCGAACTGGCCATGCCCGGAGCCGATCCCGCGCACAATACCGCACGCGCACAACGCATCGCCGACCGCATCGCCGCCAGCGCACCGACTGTTCTCTTCAGCTACGCGCAGCAGTCCGCAGAGGGCCAGCAGCGTCCATCGCCCGTTGTCACGGGACTGGCCGCGAACGGGCTGGCCATCCAACTCCGCAACGCCGATGTGATCGCTCCCGCCGAGGTCGCGCCCGCGCCCATCCAGCTCGAACCCCTCCCCGACGACGAACCCCTCCCACCCCCGCCCGACCGCGTTCTTCACGGAGGCGCGTCCATTCTCGCGGCGCAGGCTGCCTGCGGATTCCGCGCCTTCGCCGAGAAGCGCCTCTTCTCTTCCGCGCTCGACACCGCATCGCTCGGCCTCGATCCACGCGAGCGCGGCAGCCTCGTCCACGCCGTTCTGGAGCGCTTCTGGGCGGAGGTCGAGACGCAGGCCGCGCTCAAGAGCCTGCCGCTCGACGAGCGTACCGCCCTGCTCAACCGGTTTATTGACGCCGCCTTCGTCAAGGACCACGCCCACCCCGCGCCCGGCTGGCCCCGCGCCTACCTCCGCACGGAGCGCCAGCGCCTGCTCAAACTGCTCGGCCTGTGGCTCGACTACGAGGCCATTGAACGCGCGCCCTTCACCGTCCAGTCGCGCGAAGAGACCCTGCGCGACGTTCAGATCGGCCCGCTGCGCCTCAACATCCGCGTCGATCGCGCGGACTGCGTCCAAATCGCAGACGATCCCGTCAGCGATCCGGAAGACGGCAAGCAAGTCAGCAAACAATTGTCAGAGGACGAACGAATCGGCGAGATCATTCTCGACTACAAGACCGGCCCTGCCAGCCCCGCGGACTGGCTGGGCGACCGGCCAGACGCGCCACAGCTTCCGCTCTACGCCGTCGTCTCCAGCGCACCACACCTCGCCGCCGTCGCCTTCGCCAGCGTTCGTCCCGGCAAGGACTTGGGACTCCACGGCTACGAGGCCGAAGATGGAGTTCTCCCCAAGCCAGCGAAGTTGAAAGCCGAAAGCCTCGAAGCGCAAGTTGCCGAGTGGCGCGAGGCGCTCACCGCGCTCGCCGCAGACTTCCACTCCGGCGAGGCGCGCGTCGACCCGAAGCATTACCCGCAGACCTGCGCGCACTGCGATCAGCGCCTGCTCTGCCGCCTCGACCCCGCCACGCTCGACGCCAACTCGCTGGATGAAGATTCCGACAACGCACAGGCCGGCCCCTTCGATTCCGCAAGCGCGGAGGACGCCCGTGGCTGAACTCCTGCGTTTCCCCTCCTGCCCACTCGCTGCGCCGCCCGACGCCGATGCCCGTCGCCAGGCACTCGACATTCGCCGCTCCTTCATCGTCGAGGCCCCGGCCGGCTCGGGCAAGACCGGCCTGCTCATCCAGCGCCTGCTCAAGCTGCTCGCCGACGACTCCGTGGAGCAGCCCGAGCAGGTCCTCGCCATCACCTTTACCAACAAAGCCACCGCCGAGATGCGCGACCGCGTCCTTGCCCACCTGACCGCCGCAGCTCAATCCAACGAAACCGGCCAATCTACCGCCGAACCCGCCGTCCTAGACCAGATCGCCGCAGCTTCCTCTGAACCACCGCCAGCCGAGAACGACTTCCAGGCGGAGACGCGGGAACTCGCCCGCGCGGTCCTCGCCCGAGACCGTCAGCTCGGCTGGGCGCTCGTCGACCACCCGCACCGCCTCAACATCCGCACCATCGACTCGGTCTGCGCCGAGATTGCGCGCACCCTCCCCTACCTCTCCGGCTCTGGCGGCCGCCTCACCCCGGCGGAAGATGCCGATCCCCTCTACCGCGAGGCCGCGCGGCGCACCCTACTGCTGCTCGGCACAGGCGACGCCGACTTCGACACTGCCCTGCGCGACCTCCTGCTGCACCGCGACGGCAACCTCGCCGAGTGCGAGTCTCTCCTCGCCGAAATGCTCCGTCTGCGCGACCAGTGGGGCGACCTCATCCCCCTCACCGGGCCGCAGCTCGACGAAGCATGGCTCGACGCCAACGTCCTGCCCCGCCTCGAACTTGCGCTCGACCATGCCATCCGCGCCGCCCTCACGCCGCTTGCGCAAGCCTTCCCCGCCGATCTTCTCGCCGAGCTCACCAATCTCGCCGCCGAGATGGCCCACTGCGAAGGCTACAAAGGCCAGGCGTCGCCAATCGCCCACTGCGCCGATCTCAGCACCCCCCCCGCGCCCCTTGCCGCGCACCTCGATCACTGGCTCGCGCTGCTCCACCTGCTCACAACCAGCAGTGGAGAATTGCGTAAAGAAAGAGGGATTAACAGCCGTAACTTAAAGTTTTACTACAACAGAAAACACTCCAACCACACCCGCCTCATCGCCATCCTCGACGCCCTGCGCGACCGCGACGACCTGCTGCTCGCCTTCGAGAGCATTCGTGCGCTTCCCCCTGCCCATTACCCCGCCGACCAGTGGGCTGTCGCCAAATCGCTCTTCCGCGTTCTCAGCCGCACACTGGTCGAACTGCAGCTCGTCTTCAATGCGCGCAACCAGTGCGACTTCACCGAACTCAGCCTGCTCGCCCGCCACGCCCTCGACGCCGACTCCGGAGCGGACGACCTGGCCGCCGCGCTCGGCGCGCGCCTGCAGCACCTCCTGGTCGATGAGATGCAGGACACTTCCACCAGCCAGTACGAGCTGATCGAACTGCTCACCGCCAACTGGGACGGCTACGGGCAGACCGTTTTTCTGGTGGGCGACCCCCGCCAATCCATCTACCTCTTCCGCCAGGCGCGCGTCGAGCGCTTCATCCGGGCCATGCGCACCGGGCGCATCGGCGACCTGCCGCTCACGCGCCTTCGCCTCACCGCAAACTTCCGCTCTCAGCTCACTCTCGTCGAACAGTTCAACCGCGACTTCAATCTCATCTTCCCCCAGGAATCCGCCCCCCACGCACTGCCCTACACCCCATCCCAACCCACGCTGCCCGCCTCGCACAGCGCACGCGGCGCCGTCTGGCACGCCAATCCGATCTCGACGAACCCTGACGACGAGGCCAGCAAAGCCCCCACTCCCACCCAACTCAAGCAGCAACAGGCCCGCCGCGACGCCCTCGAACTCCGCCGCATCGTACGCGAGTGGCTCGCCAAGCCGCTTCCACCGGGCCGCAGCGAACCCTGGCAGATCGCCGTGCTGGTGCGCAGCCGCAACCACCTCATCGAGATCGTTGCGGCACTGAAACAGGAAGATGCAATCCCCTTCCGAGCCGTCGAGATCGAGTCCCTCGGCCAGCGCCAGGAGGTGCTCGACCTCACCGCGCTCACCCGCGCCCTGCTGCACCCCGCCGACCGCGTCGCCTCGCTTGCCGTTCTGCGCGCTCCCTGGTGCGGCCTCTCGCTGGCCGACCTGCTCACCCTGACCGGTGCCGACGCCCCATCCCTCCAGGGCCACTCCATCCAGCGCCTGATGGCCGAGCGCGGCCATCTGCTGCCCGACGACTCCTGCCATCGCCTCCAGCGCGTCTGGCAGGTTCTCACAGAAGCCGCAGCCCAGCGCGCGCGCCTCACCCCCGCACAGCTCGTCGAACGCGCCTGGCGATCGCTCGGCGGAGAGACATGGCTCACTCAAGCTGAGTTGATGAACACAAACAGATTCTTTCAGTTATTGAATGAATTGCAAGTAGAACTGGAGGAAAATCAGGCCGTTAATCTGCTCGACCCAACCCTCCTGCAAAGCCGCCTGCAAGAGCTCTACGCCGAACCCAATCCAACCCCCGAAGGAACCCCCTTCGTCGAACTGCTCACCATCCACAAGGCCAAGGGGCTGGAGTGGGACGTCGTCCTGGTTCCTGCCCTCGAACGCCAGCCCGCGGCCGACCGCTCCCGCCTGCTCGCCTGGTCCGAACTCGAACCGCCCGACTCGTCCGGCGACGCCTCGGCCCACTTTATGCTCGCCCCCATCGCCGGCCGCGGCGAGCCGTCGAAGGCGCTCAACAACTGGCTCAGCGGAATCCATCACGCCCGCGAGGCGGCCGAGCGCAAGCGCCTTTTCTATGTTGCCTGCACCCGCGCCCGCCAGGAACTGCATCTCTTCGCCGCACCCTCCGTTTCCACCAATGGCGAGATCCATCCCCACTCCACCAGCCTGCTGCAAGCTGCCTGGCCCGCCGCCGAGATCCACTTCTTCCCCACCGAGAATCTGGGTGCCCCAGGTCTCGATTCTGAGACCTGGGTTCGTGCCACAAATCTTCGTGTCTTCAATCCCACCGACGTCCTCGACTTGGCTGCCTCCGCATCCCCCACCCTACAGCGTTTTCCCCTCGACTTCGATCCCGCCGCGCGCATCGCCGCCGCCCGTGCCCACAGGCTGCCCTACGGCGATCCCAGCGATGCCACCGCTTCCAGCCATGCCCCGTTCTCCCGTCCCGAAGGTTCGTTTGTCGCGCGCTCCTTCGGCAATGTCGTCCACGCCGCCCTGGAAACCCTCGCCGGCCGCATCGCCACCGGCAGCTCACCCGCTGCGCTGCTCGCCGAACTCCCCGCCTGGACTCCGCGCATCGCCGCGCTGCTGCGCGCCGACGGACTTGCCCACGCCACCGTCAACCGCCTCGCCCGCGAGGCCCGCACTGCCCTGGAAGACACTCTGCGCGACCGCGACGGACTCTGGCTGCTCGCGCCCCACGCCGCCGCCGCCAACGAGTTCGCCCTTACCGCCTGGCCCGAGTCTCCTAACGCGGACGGTCAACCCGCCATTCGCCCCGTCTCCATCCGCATTGATCGCATCTTCCGCGCCGGCCCCGAGCCTCACGCCCACGGCGAAGACTTCCTCTGGATCGTCGACTACAAGACCACCGCCCACGGCGCCTCCGGCCTCGACGACTTCCTCTCCGCCCAGCGCGCCGCCTACGCGCCCCAGTTGGAGACCTACGCGCGCATCCTTACCCAGCTCCCGCACCCCGCGGACCGGCCCGCGCCCGCAGAAGTCCGGCTCGCGCTCTACTACCCCACGCTGCCCCGCCTGCTCTGTTGGCCGCTCGCCAACCCACCCGCCTGAGTCCACAACCGGAGACACCAAGAAGATCGTCTTTCGCGTTCCCGTTGCCACGCGCTACCATTTTCCTTATGCGACCCGCAGAACAAACAGGCCGCAAGCGGCGCGATCTGGCGGAGCTTTGCGTCGGTTACGCGCTGGTCCTGGTCGTGATCTGGACGCCGCGCCCCTGGCAGCGACTGCTCTACTGCGCGGCCGCCGTCTTCCTCGCCTCCGTGCTCGCGATCTCCTTCGACGGCTGGAAGCAGATGGGCCTGCGCACGGCCAACTTCGCGCGCTCGATCTGGGTGGTTGGCGCCGCGCTGCTTGGGTGCGCAATCGCCATCGCCCTTGCCGGCCGGATGCACACGCTGCAATGGCCCGGCGGTCCCACGCTGTTTCTCCACCGCTATCTGGGCTACGGCATCTGGGCCGTCGTTCAGCAGGTCCTGCTGCAGAATTTCTTCCTTGCGCGCCTACTGCGCCTGATGCGCGGCCCAGGGTCCGCCGCGCTGGCGGCCGCGGCCATCTTCTCGCTCGCCCACCTTCCCAACCCCATCCTGACCGCGGCCAGCTTCGTCTGGGGCCTCGCGGCCTGCCTGCTCTTCCTGCGCTACCGCAACCTATATCCCTTGGCCATCACGCACGCCATTCTGGGAATCACCCTCGCGATGACTGTGCCCGGCCCGGTCATTCGCAACATGCGGGTCGGACTTGGCTATCTGACCTACTCCGCGAATCACCTCAACCACTGAGACCAGACAGTGTCCACGCACGCGTGAGTGATGGCGGAGGCGCCAACCCGGCGGTCGCGCCTCCATGCCCTGCCGTAAAAGATGCCCGCCAGCGCGGCCAGCGCAACGTATCGCCAATTGAAGTGCGCGGCGCGCTTGTTGAAGTGCGCGAGACCGAAGAGCACCGCCGTCGCCAGCAGCGCGGCGGTGCGTCCCAGCCGCCGCTCCAGAAGGTTTTGCATCCATCCCCGGAAGAACAGCTCCTCCGGCACGGCGATGAATGCGAAGGTGAAGAGAAGCGCGCCTGCAAGCGTCAGCGATCGCGGCCACACCGCATGGAAGTGAAGAAAACCCAGGCCCAGGCCAAGCGCGATCGCAATCGGCGCGTACCACCCAAACTCGCGCAGTCCGGTGCGGACGTCGCTGAGGCGCAGGCGCAGATCGAACCCCACGCCATCCAGTTGCCGCACCAGGATGAATCCATAGATTCCCGCATCCAGCAGCAACATCTTGTTGAAGACCGCGAGGTGCGCCGGCCACGCGCTCTCAAACCAGCGCAGATCGACCGCCAGACCAAGCACGGCAAGCACGACGAGATCGCGCCAGTTGCCGCGTTGCGCTCGATCGATCGCCCTGGCCTGCCACAGCAACGCGGCGACTGCGACCGGCAGAAGCATGTACAACGCGAACCAGTCCCAGCAAAATATCCCTTGCGAAATCGCCACCAACACGTAGGGCACGCACAGCCCAGCCGGAGATAGAAGCCGCAGCGGCAACGGCATCCGATCCACCCAGACGGCCAGGCTCCGCGAAAAAAATGCCGCCGCCACAAGCGGGGCCAGCGTAAGCACCGCCGCAATGCAGAGTGCCGGACCAACCGTGAACCCGAGGCCGCCGGAGGAAACCATGCCTCAACAATACCAATTCGGCGAAGGGCACGCTGTCCACAACGCCGCGCCGAATCAATCCGCGGGCGAGGCAAGCGCGCGTTCGAGCTTCACTCCGCGCGAAGCCTTGAGCAACACGGCATCGCCCGGCCGCAGGTTCGCCTTGAGCCACGCGCCGGCCTCTTCCGGCGTCGCGACAAAGACGGCCTCCGTTCCGCTCTGCGCCGCGCCCTCCACCAGCTCTGCTGCCAGCCCGCGCACGCCGACCACCACATCCACGCCGCGCTCCGCCATGCGCTGTCCACACGCCCGATGCAGCGCCTCGCCCTCGGGCCCAAGCTCCAGCATCTCGCCCGCCACCACGATGTGCCTGCCTTGGTGCGTCACCGGCATCGCCAGCAGCGCGTCCACCATCGCATCCAGCGCACGCGGATTGGAGTTGTAGCTATCATTAATGATTTGTGCGCCATGCCACTCGAAGACCTCGCCGCGTTTGTCGCCCGCATGCAGCCCACCCAGCGCCGAGGCGCACTCCGCCAGCATCATGCCGCTCTCGAGTCCCACCGCAATCGCCGCCAGCGCGTTGTATACGTTGTGCCGGCCCAGCAGACGCAGTTGCACGCCGGCCCGCTCGCCGCGCGCCGTCACGGTGAAGACGATGCCCTCCGCGCCAAGCTCGGCAATCCCGCTGGCACGAACGCCGGCGCAGTCGCTCAGTCCATAGAAGACCGCGCGCGCGCCCATGCCCTCGCCAAATTTGGCTACAAACTCATCGTCGCAGTTCAGCACCGCGATCCCATCCGGCGGCAGCGCCTCAATCAGCTCATACTTGGCGCGCGCAATCCCCGCGATGCCGTCGGCGAAGTACTCCAGATGCACCGGCGCAACATTCGAGACGACCGCCCAGTCCGGCTCGGTGATGCGCGCCAGCGCTGCGATCTCGCCCGCGTGGTTCATGCCCATCTCGACCACCGCAACCTCGTGCTCCGCTTCGAGCTTCAGCAGTTGCAGCGGAAGTCCAAACGCATTGTTCAGATTGCCCTTCGACTTCAGAACGCGGAAACGCGCGCCCAACACCTGTGCCACCGCGTCCTTGGTCGTGGTCTTGCCCGCCGAGCCGGTAATCGCAACCACGCGGCCGCCCCAGTGCCGCCGCACCGTGCGCGCCAACTGCTGCAAGCCGGCCAGCACGCAGTCGGCCTCCGCATCAGGAACGCGCAGCAGCCGGCGCCGGTCCATCCCTTCGGGCGCAACCCATCCCACGCTCACCACCGCAGCCACTGCGCCTTTCGCCAGCGCGGCAGCGACAAAGTCGTGCCCATCGAAGCGCTCGCCGCGCACGGCAAAGAACAGCTCGCCTGCCGCGACGGTTCGCGAGTCGATCGAGTAGCCCGTTGCCTCCGCGTTCGCCGCGAACTCCCCCTCGGCGTGAATCCACTTCGCAACCTGCCCCAGCGTCAGCTTCACCGCATCTCCTTCAAACTGTTCTCCGCGACAACCACATCGTCGAACGGAATTGTGCGGTCGCCGAGGACCTGCACCTTCTCGTGTCCTTTGCCTGCGAGCAGGACGATGTCTCCCGCGCGCGCCGCGCGGATCGCAAGCGCGATGGCGGCGGCGCGGCCCGGCTCGACGATATACTCGGTCGTCGTCTCACGAACACCGGCCAGCGCCTCGTCAATAATCGCCATCGGCTCCTCGCTGCGTGGATTGTCGCTGGTCAGAACGACGAGGTCACTGCCCTCCGCGGCAGCGCGGCCCATGCGCGGGCGCTTCGTGCGGTCGCGGTCGCCGCCGCATCCGAAGAGCGTGATCACGCGCCCGCCGCGCTCTTTCACCAGCTCGCGCGCCAGCGCAATCAGGTTGCGTAGCGCGTCGTCCGTGTGCGCATAGTCCACAACAACCGTGAATCCCGCCTCCGCCGATCCTGGCACCGCCTGAAAACGTCCCGGCGCCTGCTTCAGCTCGTGTGCCGCAGCTGCAATCTGTTCAAGCGTCATCCCCCGCGCCAGCGCCGCACACATGGCCGCAAGCAAGTTCGCGACGTTCACTCTACCGCAAAGCGGCGACTGGATAGGAACATTGTCGAGGGGCGTATCGAATGCAAAAGTTGTGCCAGTGGAGGTGTATCGAATATTGAATGCACAATGAGTCGCCTCGGGCTGGCCAATTCCATACGTTATCAACTCGCCGCCACGAAATGCCTTCTTCATGGCTGGCCCATAGGGATCATCCATATTGATCACCGCAACGCGCGGTGGCGGCGTCCCTACGCCCTCAAACAACCGCGCCTTTGCAGCGAGATACTTCTCCATCGTCCCGTGATAGTCCAGATGGTCCTGCGTAAGGTTAGTGAAGATCGCCACATCCACCGGGATGCCCCACACGCGCTCCTGCTCCAGCGCGTGCGAACTCATCTCCATCACCGCTTCGGTCGCGCCCGCCTTCACGCCGTCCGCAAAGATCTTCAGCAGGTCCGAGGCCTCCGGCGTCGTGTGCTCGCTGACGCGCACCTCATCGCCGATACGCGTCTCAATCGTGCCAATCAGCACGCACTTGCGCCCCACGCTGCGCAGCATCTGCTCCAGCAGATACGCGGTCGTCGTCTTGCCATTGGT
>Ga0182011_10002055_pt1 | contig 17200 bp, 22 predicted proteins | sample 711E1DmetaG_FD_120481 | JGI IMG/M metagenome (GOLD analysis project Ga0182011, IMG submission 120481) | Permafrost microbial communities from Stordalen Mire, Sweden - 711E1D metaG | ecosystem: Environmental > Terrestrial > Soil > Wetlands > Permafrost | place: Sweden: Stordalen | collected... | reverse complement strand
CGGCTGTTTCGCAGATCCGGCTGCGCTCTCTCGCCGCCGGCCCGCAAAGAGAACCATCGTGGCCTTGCCGCACACCTCGTCACCGCTCGCGATTTTTCAGTAGTTCTGCCACGGGCTGCTAGGATCGCCCTTCCAGATGCGCTAGACTCTGGACATGCCCAAACGCAATCTTCGGATCGTAAAGCGAGTCAGGAACATTCCGGCGCTTGGAATCTGCGAGCGGTGCAACGAACAGTTTGCCGGTGACCCTGATCGTGGAGATGCACAGTCGGCCATCCAAAACCAGTTCAACGCCCACAAGTGCAAGTCGGTGGATAGCAGCCAATATGCCCTGCGGATCGTGCGCGAATCACGGAAGATAAGTAAAGGGCCTTGCAACTAAGGATTGAGCCATTCCTTATCCGGTCTGGTGATTAAGCGTGCGGCAAAGTAGGCCTGATCCATGTCCAGTATGGTTTTTATTTTGTAAAGGTGGTTCGGGTCATCTCGTTCCACAAGAAAACACGAAATATCACGCCCATTTGACGAGTGAAACGGAAGAAGCATCTGCATTCGTCTTTCTTCGACAAAATAGACTGGAATAGCCATTTTGTAGTTGCGACGGATTTTCGGAAGGAGATTCTCGATTGCACCTCGCAGATAGTTTCGGACTGATTCATCGGTAGCTTCGTCGGGGAACCCTGACCGATCCTTTGCCCGCTCAAACATGTGGTCGAACACATCAGTGTCTATCGTGTACTCCGTGTTGAAGATGTAATCACGGCTGTCGTTCGAGTACCAAGCTAATCCCGGAAGTTTTATTCCAAAATGATTGCGATATGCAGGTTCACGAGAGGTGACGGTCCCCCTATAAACCCAGTCTGATGCTGATTTAGGTTGAGGCTGGCCTGGGCGCGATTCGTACTGTTGGAATATGGAATAAAGATCAGCGGAGTGCCTATCCTGAAGCCCAGTATTGAAGCATATCCACTTGCCATCGTCAGTACTTAGGAAATATTTCCCTGGGTCCGCGATTTCAAGATCACGTAAACGGATGAAAGTATACCGGAGATAATTTCTCAGCTTCGGCGGCTTGTCGTGATAGTTGTTTTGAAATCTCGCTTGGGTAAAATCCCAGGCAAGCGGACCTTCAAACGTTTTAGCGCCGATCTTCTTGAAGGGCGCGTCAAAATCTAGACTTGCGGTGAGCGCGTCTTTTTCTGGATGGAAATGCGCGAATACGTCGGAAACTGGCTGATCTCTCCACAGTCTGAAGAGGTTCTTGTACTGCGAAACGTTGACGGTTGCCATAAACTGAGGCCCCCGCTTTTGGGCGGGGGCTTGTGAAGATCATCATCTCTAGGCGAGGAAAAAACTGCGGTACTTTTTGTGAGCCAAAACCGTCCCATTAGGACGGCAAATTTACGCCGCGATATTCTGCGGGTACATGTAAGGTATCATGATTAGATTTCCGATGGCAAGCAAAAACTCAACAAATTAGAAAATTTAACCACTTGTATTTTCAATAGGTTATGGCTATACATGGCCTAAAGTTACGAACGTTTTCCACAGAAATCGCTTTGTCAAGTACTTTTTAGTTAACTTAGCGGTGGTCTGCCAACCGCTCTTGCATCGCCAAAAAGTGCTCGTACTTTAGTAGGACAGCAAGTGGCTTGTCGTTGTCCTGAATCACCAGCGTCTTGTCGAGTTCCCGCAGTTGAGTGACGTTTCCCGGAATGAGACGCGTCAGAACTTCAACATTTGGGTTTACGGCGATGAGCGACTTGTCCGGGGAAGCGAGTTATTCGTCGGCGAGACAGGCGTTGAAGCGAATCATCATTTCCTAGCCCCCAAGGACGGCACTTCTTTTCGCTTCGTTGAGGGCCATTACCGCCTCGATGTTTTTGCCCGTCTTCTTGGCGATCAGAAGCGGAAGTACCTTTTTCGCAGACGCTCGAAATCTCGCGCGATTGGAGCCTCACTTACAGAGGTACACGCTGGCCTGTATTTCGATTGGGGTCCAGACTCCTCGCGTTACCTGCCGCACGTCGAGGAAAGGCCACCTTCATCAGGCCCGGAGAAGTTTCTTGAGGCATTGGGGATTTCGCCGGATCGTACAACGTGACCTCCTAGAAAATTAAACATTGTCTGAGGTGACCCCAAGCGGTTCGTCCGCGTATGCCTTTTCATGATGGGCGAGCACGTCGCTTTTCGTAATGGACGAAAACACGCGGTCAAACTCTGACAGCATCCATCGGGCTGAGACGTTAGGGCTTTCCTCTGGATCATTCACCAGTAAGTCGCGGTTTTCAATATCCCATCCCGCTGGACTTCTGTTGGACGTTACTGCGGTTCTCTTGCCCGGCTTCTCCATCTTTGCCGCAGGCATTCGAACAGTTCCGAGAACTTTCTTGAGGCAGCTTAGCTCCTGAACCAGTCTCTCGCTGAAACACTGTTTAGCCTGGTGCATTGTCCGCACGACCTCGTATGCTCCTAACAACCAGAACCACATTAACGATTCAGCCCTTTCAACCTGCCCACCATCAACACACTGACCAGAGAATCCCTTGTCTAGATTGTCGATGATTTCGTCAGCAAACGAGCACAGCACATTTACCCGGCCAGACAGATAGTGAGAGAAGGAAATCAGCGGTTCCCGCTCGACAATCTGCGTGCAGGTCGGGTTAACAAGAGGTTGCTGGAAACGCTCTAGGTATCTCACGGCGGGCACTATTCGACTACTCCCGTCTCTTTAGCACGGATGAAATATCCGCCGCCAAGATGGATACTTCCATCGGGAAGCGGTTCGAGTTTTATCGGCACTGCACCTGCGGGAATCGCATCGACTTTCTGAAGGATCAAGTCACCTTGCTGATATACCGTGTTGACGGGAACCGGAACAGGCTTTCGCGTCCTGGGCTGATCTTTCAGAATCTCGATTCTGACAAACCCGCACAGGCGAAACAGAGCCAGGGGGCCGCCGTAGTGACGCCAGTCAAACGGTGTTTCGTGGAGATCCTTCGTGTTCAACGTGATGATGTGAGGAATCTTGAAAACCTTATCGCGGCAGTCCTTGTCTATACGCCACGTCGGCGACATGGGAGCGTGCGCGAATGCGTTTCGGATCATGCGCGCGATTTGATAGGCAGACCGCACGTCGGAGTTAGTCGAATTCTTAGGATCGTTTACCGTTGCCCCAATCGCGTCCTTTATAGCGACAGCCACGAGACATGTTGCTGAACGATGGAGGAAACGAGCGGCGTAGTCGGCCTGTTCTGGTCGAAGCGCAATCTCGTCGTATTTCACGCCATGCTTGCCGTGGGTCCACTCCGTCGGAAGGTCGAGCGGTTGAGTATGTAAGGTTGTGGCTAGACGAACCGCCGAGGCGAGCCGAAACTGAAGCTCTGCCGTGAAAAGGTACGCAATCTGTCGCTCTTCCTCCGTCATGAAGCCCTTCTTCCGCCTCAACGCCAGTCGCTCGACTACGCGCGACTATCGTAGCGCCCCCTGCCCCGTTACCAAACCGTCTTCAGGCTGGCAGCGCGGATGCGCCTGTCACGGCTGATAACCGGCACATTGAAATAGACGGCAGTTGCCGCCACCATGCGGTCCGGCATGTCCGGTACTTCGGCGCGTGGCACCTGCCGCATGGCTTGGACGATGGCGGCGCTAAAAACGGCTTCCGTAAAAACATGTTCGGGGTCGGCCAGGGCTTGCGTCAGTTCATCATAAGCCGACAGCGGCAGACGGTTCTTTTCGATCAAGTAAACCACCTCCGCCAGGCTTATAGTCGAAATGGCAATTTTGTGTCTGGCGGTCGCCGCTTCGTTGATAAAGGTCGCGGCTGGGGCAGACAGTCTCTTGTCGTCGAATAAATGCCAGAGGGCCGTGTGGGTATCGGCAACGCCAGCAATCATGAAAACTCTTCACCGAAGTTCTGGAACATATCGGCGCGGTTGGCGTCGATTTCCTCCGCCGATGGAGCCTCTCCGTATTTGGCGAACATGCCACGTCCCGTCTTGAACGGAACACCCGATGATCGGCCTTCGAGCGAGGACGCGAGATCACGTTCAAGAACCTCGCAAACATAACCGGCGGGGGAAACGCCATGTGCGTTGGCTTGGATCTTCAGAGCCGCTTCAAGCTTCTCTGGAAGTTCAATCATCATGGCCGATTTCCTTTCTCCATGACCAATTGTAACGATTTCCTTGGCGCGGTCAAACACCGACGATACACCCCTACGTCGGCCTCTCTCCTGCCGTCATTCAAGATTCGGCTCGACAGCTCGACACGAATCACAGAAAGATTCACACTCCTCGGCTACGCGGCGCGGTCGCCGCGTCTCGCTTTGCAATTTTCAGGGGAAGATAAGCCCAGAAACAGCAAAGCCCGCCGGTGGCGGGCCGTACAGTCCGGTGTGAACCGTGGAATTCCGCTCCTTCGACAAGACCGACTTTCCCCTAAAAGCCGACCCAATACAAGCGAAAAAATACATTTTCGCTAACGGGTCGTTTTGCGCCGATTTTCGGCCCCCCGGCGGTTGTCCACGACCCCGAGGGGAACAGCACCATGATTGAGAAGCAATTCGGATACGATTACGGCCCTCCCCTTCGACGCTTCGACGCGGCGAACGAACCGCGTGTATCGTCAACCTTCACGCCGAGATCGACCAGCGCGGCGGTATGCCGTACGGCTGGATACGGATTTACGAGGTGTTGCTATTTGCCTTCTACAATCCACGCACCAGCCAGTGCTTCCCCGTTTGGCCCGCAGAATGGTGTAATCACTAGAGGCGGCCCCCTCAGGCCGCCCACCCATTGTCGCGTTACCTAAGTTGCTCAAGCAAGTGCGCCTCCCCAAGAAGACTAAAAGGGTTCCTCGCCAGCAGAGGGAGAAGCATTCGGGCCGCCCACTGAAGAAACGTCACGCCACCTTCTCTCGATATGGTCAACCAATTCCTCCGCTACTCTGATAACGCTCCTGATGTCCGCCTCGCCTATTTCGTGCTCGGTCCCATCCTTTTTCTTTCCGTTATGGTGTACAAGCTCATGGCGTATCGCAATCGCGCTACGAAGCGCATTCATGTCCGATGGAAAAACCACTCCGAGGACATTTTCGTAAAGCTTGCTCGCTTCCCTTAAGCGATGCCAGACTAAACCGGAGAGATATTCATTGGCTCTTTTCTCGATAGCATCCATCGTTTGAAACACATCGCTGACTAGTATTTTCTGCTCTCTGAAGGTGGGGGTTGTCTCTATCAATTTGCGAAGCAGTTTGCTGTCTTTCTTTATGCAGGACATAAAAAAGTCCGAAAGATAACATTCCAAAATAGTAATGACATTGATATACAGCATCCGGTGTAGGCACTTTTTGTCGGGTGGTGCCGCCGGGGATTGAGCGAGAAGACTGAGAATGCCCATCACGTTTGTTTGAAAAGCTGCTTGATGCCCTAAGCGCTCGACTAGGTATCCCTCGTAGTCATTACCCGCGAAGAAAGATGATGTGTCGATGTTGCGGCTGAGCTGCCGCACAATCTTGCCGTCGTCATTGAACTCGTAGCTAAAGGTCATTGGGTAGCCGTCAGAGAACATGTCGCCGTCGTCCAGGTCGGTCGTGATCTCAAGCGTGGCATTTCCCTTAACGATGAAGCCCGAATCTGACTCCGTTACGGATTCTATTTCGATGTCCGCAATGTCCTCGACGGACACATGGGGTCCGCCAATCTCATTTAGCTCGTCATCGGGATAGTCCTGTTGGAGCGTATAACCCAACAATTCGTGATAAACCGCGTGCGGCGTAAAATCCTCTTTCGTCATGGCTACGAAACCTCCCGAATCTTGGGCCGAACCGATTCACTTCGATTTCTTCGGATAGCGTAACACCACGAAGGCGTCAGCTCGGGAAGCTATTGGACCCACATTCAATACATGCCCGCGCCGAAACCGCAGCAAGATTCCGAACTGAACCGGCCATTGAGACGTGGCATTCACCATTAGCCGCAGAGGTGCCGTTCATCGTGTCCTGTAACCCATAGCGTTCTTTAAGGAAGTAAAGCCATCTATCCGTGTCATCCTCCTGTGACCGCAGTTGTGCAGAAACACGGGAGGACATAGGTGAGACAACCAAGAGTTTTCCGGCCTGCAAGCACAAAGCTTGAACGTCGTGAACCACTTCTGATTTGTCTCCCGTGAGGGTCCATGCCTCAACCGGGCCCATGGAATCACGAAACCAATCAGCCCGAACATACGATTTCTCATACCGTCTAAAGCCATCTTCCGCCAGTTTCCAATCACCCGGCCAATCCCGGTTCAGTGTCGTCTTACCAGATGAGGCCGCAACGGTCAGTCTGGCTATTTCAGCTTGCCGTTCCGCGCTCGCTTTTTCCCTTTCTCGTATCGCGGCGTGCGAGCCCTCCAATAACACGCCCAACAGGAGCACCAATAAGATAAGTGCCCACGTGCGCCACTGCAGATGGGGTGTTTGAGCAACAACGGTCCATGACTGATATTTTTCGGGGAGAAGTTCACTCTTGATCAGATCCCACGCGCCAAGAATTAACCAAAGAGTTGTACCGATGAGTAGAGATTTCCCCCAGAAGATTTCTTTCCAAGAGGAAAGTCTCTCGGTGAGCTGTTGCCACATTTTCACATCATAACCAACAAAGCTCCGAGTCTACAGAAAAAGCCGGAGGAATCGCTGGCAAGACGCCATAAGTTAGAAGTTGCCGCGATACGGAACGTTGAAAGACGCCAGCGTGCAATAGCGTGCAATGGTGCGCGGCGAGTGTGGTAAATTTGGCATCCATGTCAGCATGCCCTTGAGCCAATCAACATCGGCCCAACGCAAGGCCATGCATTCGCTGATTCTCAGTCCGAGGCACACAGAGACGACCGCGATTGTGCGGAAAGGCTCGTCCAAATGCTGCACGAATCCGTGGAACTCTTCCACGGTTAGACTACGCGGTCGCTGTGCTCTCGTCGTCGCAGCTTTTACGCTGACGAGTTCAATGGGATTCCGCTGGGTGGGGATGTCGCCCCTCCACATGGCGTAGTCCCACAGCTTACCCAGCAAGCCTCGAATGTGGACCTTGCTCTTAGGTGAGAGGTTCAGCGAGCCAAGCCACAGTTCGACAGGGCGGGCTTGGAGATCAGTCACCGGACACACGCCCCACTTCGGCAAAATGTGGCCGCTGATCCAACACTCGTAGCTTCGCCGTGTGCTAAATCGCTGTGGCATTTTTTCCGCTCTGTACTGCTCAACAAGTGTCCTCACGGTTGGTACAGTGGTGTTCCTCGCTGGTACTGGTGCGGAGCGCAACTTCTCGGCTGCATCCCACGCCGAAGATTTTGTTGGATACTGCTGTTTCGTGCCGATCAACTTGGAGCGTCGCTTCCCATTCTCACTGGTCAGGAAATTCCAAGTCTTCCGGCGCTTGTCGAAAACTACCGATCCTTTTTGATGCCGTGCCCGATTCATTTTCCTTCTCCTTTCGTTACGAGCACGGACGGCGGAATGGAGCATAGCACGCCTGCATCTTGAGCAAAAAGCATTGTGTCTAAATCGACCCTTCGGAATCGCCACACTCGCCTCTTGATCCCAGACAACACGTACCCACGAAATTTCTTCTGGCGCACCCAAAGGAGCAGCGTCCGGGCCTTGACCTTCAAATGAGCGGCGGCTTCCTCTGCGGTTAGCCATTCCGTCTCTGCTGCGTATAGCCCACCAGTCTCAGCCATCTCCCACTCCTTTGCCTGCTTTGCCGCGCTTAGGGGCAGGGGATTTTCCACCATCTAGGATCACCTTTTTGAGTTCTGACTCTCTGATCATTGTCCGGTTTCCGACCTTCGTGCGTCGTAACCTTCCCTGACTGAGCCATGCGTGAACCGTCGACTTTGAAATTCCACCTAGCCTTCTGGCCGCTTCCGAAACTGATATCAACTCCTCCAAGCTGCTACCTCCCGCTCAAAGTATTTCTAAGCGGATGCTACTTGACGATGCCCCGGTATGCGTATAACTTTCTAACTCATGCCAAAGAAGCAAAGCCAGTCGTTAGAGTCCAAGAGGGGATTCGTGGGGCGCAAGCCCGGTGAAGCACTGGCTAAATGGCTAAACCAACCCGACCTTAACCCAAAAGCCGCGGAAGAGCTGCTGATGAACGCTCAGGTCGTGTATCGGTGGACCGCAGAATACCCAACTCTGCATAGCTTGAATGCCGCACGAAAGCAGCAGAAGCTGCCTCCGGCATTTTGGGATTCTTATCAGGAGCTAAACGATGCGTTGGCAAATTTCGCTTTTGCACCGCAGATCGACCTGCACCAGCTTGAAGATGGGAAGCGGGTGAACTGGACTTTGATCGCTGAGAACAACCGAATAACCATTCCCACTGTGCAAGTCAGATGGTTGGTGCAACTGATCGAGCAAGGGGCAATTCTCAAAATACGCAGATGCAAGCAATGCACCTCATGGTTTTTCGCTCACTTCTCGCATCAAGAATTTTGCAAGACCTCCTGTCGGATCAAACACTTTGCGGGCAGCGAAGAATTCAAAGAAAAGCGGTGCAAGTACATGCGTAAATACTACAAGCTTCAAAAGACGAAGAACGTGAAATGACAGCCTCCTCCGCTCTCTGCCTCCGGCACAGCAAAACAGTTTGTCAACGATTTGCAATCAAGTGCAGAGACCGGATCAGAAGGGTAAGGGTGGCTTGGAGTCAATCCCACGCAATCCGGACTAGATTACTGAACTTCACTCTGCCTCTTTGCCTCGGCGATCTGATAGTTTTTCTCAGCTTCCTTATCAGCCTTGAACAATGTGTCATTGGCCTTTTCCAACGGCTCTCCATTCAGGGCGTGCTGAGCGTTTTTCACTTCAAAAGCAGCTCGCTTCCACGATTCGTGTACGGCCAATTCGTAAATCAACCCCGGTGAGCTTTGAGGCGTTTTCGGGTATGCCAAGAGTAGCGCGCTGAATCGCTGATTCGCTACGGCGAAACCAACGCTGTTTCCGGACGATGGGGGCGTACCCGCTACAGTTGTGACCAGCTCTGGGTATTCGCTACAAAGATTGCTCGCCTCAAATTCAGACAATCCAGCGGCACAATAACCCACCGGAACAGGCGCGCCCAGCTGACGGTTCCAGATTTCTCCAGCTGCTTTGTACCACTTCATTGCTTTGCGTAGTGAATCGGAAAAATCTGGCTTGGCATCGGCATATTTCTTTGCTTCTTCTAGCGTAGGAATATTCTTTGCCACCACATAATTTTCATGAGGCCAAGGAAACGCATCCGTACCCATCACTACAAATTCGCTCATCGATTGTTAATGCCCCCATGGTACTGTTTCTTGCAATGCCTTGAATCAGTCTCAGTAGACGTTCATAAGAGCGGTTGCCGTTGCCAGTGACGCTTGCTGGTCAGTCGTCGCGACGTAGCGCATGGTGCTATTTATGCTCTTGTGGCCAAGTTGCTGTTTCACTAATGCTAGATTGACGTTTGCCGAAACCAGATGACTGGCAATCGAATGCTTCAGTGCGTGGGGATGTTGCTTTTCTGCAGGCAGTCCGGCTGTCCTAGCAATCGTCCTGAACAATCGGAAAAACTGAGAGCGATCAAGCCGTCCGCCCTTTTGACTGGTAAAGAGATAATCAGAACCGTCGTCCGGACGGTGCCGCAACCATTCCCGAATGGCCTTGAGTTCATTTAGCAACGGCTCTCCGCGGTGCTCGGTTAGCGCCTGCGTGGTGCGTAGCGAGCCTTTGAGCCGTTCGACAACGATGCTGCCGTTCTTCATGTCGATGTCATTTAAGCGAAGATTGCAAACCTCGGAAGCTCTCATGGCGTGCTTATATGCCACAACGATCATGGCCCATTCCCGAACGCCCTTGGCCTTTGCCGCCTTGAGCACTGAGAGCACCTCAGCGGGTTCGAGATGAATCATCGTTTGTTTGAGGATTCTAGGACTTTCTGGCATTGGTTTTCCTCGAAAATGCAACATTATGTTCAAATACTGCTCGTTAAATAGTTTGGTAAGCCGTTTGTTTTGTGGCGCAGTCCATCCGAGAATGCACCAGAATGGTTAGTTTGATGTATTTCCATTTGGCCTCCGGTCACAGATCAAGCGTCCCTTGCTGGTGCAATTGATTGCAAAATTCTTGGCCATAGAACTGGTGCAAAACTTCCTCTCTGATCCGATCTACGACGCCTTCCGCCAAGGCTTTCTCGACCAGAATCCGAAGTTCCAGCCAATCATTCGGTGGCAGGCCCAATTTATAGGCAGAGAGTCGTTGCTCTAGACCGCACAGCGGCTCGTAGATCAGCTCGCCCTGAATACGACCTCCCTCCACAAAGAACAACGCCTCACCCACAGCCCTATGGGCACTCTTGATCTTGTGCCTCTGAAACAACTCCCTGATGCCCTCTGCTCCTTCGACCCCTTGCACCAGCCGCTTCAGCATCGCCAGTCCCAAACGGGTATGCATGTCAAAGCAATAGCTTGGAAGATCGAAAAGCGTTTTGTAGGGCGGAAGCGGTGTTTGTACTCTGGTCATCTCCAGCGGGAGGGTCAATCCGACAAACCTCAACAGCCCTTCAGCCCGCCAATCATTCTTCCTCTGCCATTCCTGAAAGGTAGTCGTCGGCGTTTGCACCGCCGCTTTCCGCTGCATGATCGCCGAGACAATCGGCTTGTCCTCCGCTTGAAGTTCGGGCAATTCACACTTCATGGCCGCAGGCTCAATCGTGCCGTAACTGCAATAGATACGGCTGCGAGTTGAGAGATCACACATCTGCGCAGCTAGAAAGCAGAACAGCCTGTAGTTTTCGCTGCCAGTTTTCTTTGGCGGAAAGACAGTCGAGCAGGCGACTACAAAAGCAGCAAGAACATCATCGGCGGGTCCCACGTCTTCACAGGCGATGACACAGAGCCGTCTCCAAAAGTAGGCATACTCCTCCGGCATGCCGTTGATTGCCGAAAGGAGAGCCGATTAAATCCACCAAGCAGCTTCTTGTATTCCTCTTTCTGATTGTCCGCGATCCATTGTCTACGTTCCCACGACCTCGTGAGATAGTGACCCACGAGGATTCCTACCAGTGGTCCGACTGGTGCCCAAATCGTAAGAAAGACCGTCACCCAAAGCGGAAATAGCGCAACCTCTTGCATGAGTGCCTCTCCCTTTGACGAACCGCGCCGACATTATATGCTCTAAGTAACCCCCCGATGTTCATCCAAGAAATTCAAGTCTTGAAGTGGCAGAGCCCTATTCTGCGTATCCGGGTCTACACGGCGCTTCTACATCCCTTGTAATCTACAACCACAATTCTCAGTTTTCGACCTGGGTCTCGCACGGCAGATCGCTGATAAACCTGCTGAAAATGGGACCTGCCATATACGGCCTCTGAGTCTCTGTGGTGTAGATTCATTCGCCCATCTTCCGTGTGTAGATTTCTACAGGTGCAATCAATTTCCACAACAGAACAATTTGTCAATTCCGGGTTCACGCAGCCGCGCTCTCGTCCACTATTTCGATGAACACCCTCTGTATGTCAGTCAGCGTTTTGGCCTTTTGGATATTGGCCAGTAGTTTGGGTATGCCTTCTGCCAATACCAATGACAGGGTTTTCATCTGCTCATAACGGATTTGGTCTACCCTCCGCACGAAATCTCTTGCTTGGCTTGAATTGCGCAGTCTGCACCGCATGATTTTCACGCCGATTTCATGATGGGCAAGCAAGTAACCGACGTGTGGATAATCAGGTGCACGACGTGATCCCGACTCAGCCCGAACCTGCTGGCAGAAGTGCCACCAATTCACCGGGTCAATCATCCACTCGACTACGTCTCTCGTTAAATCGCCCAGAGCTTTCCTCAACGACTTCAACTGTCCCAATTCCTTGGGGGCTAACGGCCTTCCTGTACCTCGGAAGTTGGCTGTCATTCGCTGCTGCCACACGGCAGCAAGAAATCGCACCGGATGTTGCTCAGGGTCTCTTTTCAATGCCCAATTTGGTTTCATCTGAGATCACCTTCCTCAACCACTTTTTTTCAATGTCGCTCATGCGACTTCAACCTCATTTCTACAACTTCAATCTTTTCACCTCGCAAGCGAGCTTTGCTCGCAACAGTGTTGAGCGCGGCGTTACAACGCCGACTTGGCTTCAATTTCATTCCCTCTCTCACAGAGGGTGAGCACACTGAGACCTTCACCAAGGTCTCAGTATTTGTGGCCTGCCACTCTCACAGTGTGGAGCCACACACCCGCTTACGCGGACATCCTCGGCTGCATCCTTCCTTTACGAGACGGTCAGGATGTAATCAAAGATGCTGGTGGGGTTCTGGCTCGCTTGTGTAGACATCTCTGAGAGATGCCCGGTCTAACGATCCGAGCCACGGTTCACAACTGGACTGCGCGACATACCCACATCGGCTGCCTCACGTTGGGTGGGCCTCTTTACATACGCCCACCTTCCGCCGTCCAGTCCCGCTAAAGCGACCACAACCGCTTCACAACCGCCTGCCGTCACCGACAGGATTTAACAACCAAGAATCTGCGATCACTCTGCAATCAGTTAACGTAAACTGGTACGTTCTTGCGTATACTCTCATTGCCGTCCGTGCTCTGTAAGTCCTTGCGTTTACGTTTACAGGCGGATTCGAATCCCACTCTCTCCGCCAGTTCTTCTAAGCCCTAAAGACTAAGGGGCTTATCGAGAGACGGGAAAAAGCTACAACAAAAATCACTGATTTTCTCGACTTTCAGAGTGCTAGACAGACGAGGAAATCAGAAATGGCAAGCAAGCTACAGCGAGTCTCCTTGATACATCCGCATCCGTCTCATTGACGGTTCCCAACCTTACTGTCCTGCGATCTGGGAGTCCAAGAAGCGGCTCCGTCCCCACTGGTGTCTCGTGCGTGGCAAACCCGAGCACCATCCTGAGGGCGTCTACCACGTCCGCTACCGGGTCAACGGCAAGCCCGTCTGGGAAAAGGTCTGCGTCGGTGATGACCCCTACGCAGCAGCGGACCTTGCCGCCCTACGCCAGTCGCAGCTTGCGGACCCACATGACGCTTTCTCGCAGCGGATCGTCGATGAACACAAGCCCGAGCCCGTGGAAGAGGGAGCAGCAAGGCACCCAGAACGGCAAACCCGTCTCGTGTGCTGATGCCCCTGTGTGCGAGCACTGGATTCTACATCGGTTTCGCAAAAACTTCGCGACCGACAGGCACCAAGCCGGGGTCTCTGCCCGCCAAATTCAAAAATGGTTGGGTCACAGCAGTCTGGAAACAACGCTCCGCTACTTGGCAACCTTGGATGACACTAGCGAGCAGGTACGGGACATCTGCAATGGTGCTCATTCCGGGCTGTGACCGTGTACCGAATCATGAACCTGTGTAGAAGTCTGCCAGTGGATTGCTCTCGGAGCCTGAACCATGCACTTCTCCCCTTTCGGGGCTGGGACCAAGCCTGACGCCCGGCCCTCGCCTCACCAGAGGAGTGACCGTACCAAGGCCCCCCTTCGCCGGATTCACCCCGATCCGCTGTTTTGCCGGCTGGTGCCAGCGATCCTGATCCACCCTTAGATTTTCCCAATAAAACCGGCAAATTCCTCATGGGTCCTGTTCCCATGAGGAAATTTTCGATCACTAACCAAAAAATAAATTGTTTTTCAGTATTGATGTAGTAGAGACGCTTGGAAGGCAGAGATGCCGAGCAAGTCCGAGTGCAGAGCCGTGACGCCAGTCACAGCGGTCGCTTAAAGATGTTCTCCGAGTTGCGGAAGGTAACCTGCCCGTGCAGTAGCCCGTCACCGAGCCGACCAGTTCTAGTGCGGACGTAAGGGGAAATGGGTGCATATCGAGAAAATGCGGCTGGTTCGCGAGTGATCTCCATGCGAACCCCCTCCCGAGATTCTGCTTACAATAAAGTCAGGACTACGGTGGGCAGCGACGATGGTCAGGGTGCGTATTCGCCAAAGCACTCGCTCGGACGCGCTGGCAGGCAGTGACTTTTTAAAGAGCTGCAGACCATAACGTAGGGTACTTGGAGTGAGCGCGGAGCATGTCTCGATTTCGTATCGGCAAGCGGCGGTCGAAGAGAACCAGATCAGTCGTACCAGTACGAGTCTGGATCGCCGGGACTAAAGATTGCCATCTCGCGTATACCCTCGATGTCAGCAACGATGGTGTGAAGCTGGGTGGTTGGCTAGGCGAGATCAAGGTCGGCGACGAGATTGTAATTCAATACCGCCAAACCCACGCACAATTCCGTGTCATTTGGATCACTGCAAGCGAGGGCTCATCGGAGAAGCAAATCGGGGCTGAGTGCTTGGAGCCAGAAAAACAGGTGTGGGGTATGTTGTTCCCTCAGCAAGTGGATGAGTACGAAGAACAAGATTGACCGTGAGGAATTCGGAATGCCGCTGGAATGGTGTTTGGCGGATATGAAAAACAGTCGCTATGGCGTCTGATCTGTTGAAACCCTAAGATGCTCGGCTGATGCGGTGCTATCCCGAGAGCACGCGGATCAATTCCGTGGCGAATGAAGACGAGGAATGCTCCAGAACGGTGGAACCTGCACAGATTCAGAATAGACTTTTCTTAAGGGGGCTGTGATCATCGAGAAACCTGCAAACTCGAAACACTTAGGTAACGTTGACTGTTATAGAGCTAGTTGTCATCCTGCTTACAATGCGGCGTAAGACCGACAAGCCTGTCAAGCACACGCGACCACCTCGAATCCGTGTCCCCAACCGGGAAAAAGCAGTCTTTGCAGTTGATAACCAGAAGTTCGTTGGCATCGTTCAGCGCCTCTCGTTGACAGGGGGAGCTGCTCTGCTTGTTAGAGGGCCTATTCCCGAGGGAACGTTCGGCGAAATGACTTTGAGTACAGTTTTTGGGAAAGTGAGTGCGCACATTGAATTTCTGCATACCGGAGCAGATGGTGTACCACTCGCGCAGGCATTCCGCTTTCTTGCGATGGATGCCATAAGCACCAAACGCTTCAACGCTGCTGCCGAACAAATGCAGAGTGCAGGCTTCGCGGATGTCGAACAGAAACAAACGGCTCTCGACGGGGCGGTCGAAAGCTGGAGTAAGTTCCGGGACAGCGTCCGCCAGCTTTCGGGGATGCTCACTTCGGGGCGACGGACGAGATCGAAAGTGACCTAGCCTGAGATAGAGCAGTCTTCGGGGGAGGGCTGTTCAAACGAGCGTCCCGCGACTCTAAACGGAGTCCGGGGCGCTTTCGTTTTTCCATCCGCTGCCGTAATGTCTCCGCCTGCCTACCGCCAAACGGTATAAGGAGTTTGCGATACCATAGCCTTCACCAACGTCTTTTTAAGAGGTGCAGCCCATGCACAAGGTTTCGCGGTCTCACTGGATACGCCGTTCTGCCGCCCTGCTCGCGCTTGCGATTGTCAGCATGGTGCAGCTTCCTGCGAAGGCTCAGGGCACCAGTCCCGCCCCTAACGTTCAGAGCGCACCTGTCCAGATTCACGCCCTCAAAATCACCCTGCTATCAACGATGCTGGTGGGCAGCACAACCGGGCTCGGCGAGTGGGGATTTTCGGCACTGATCGAAGCCGATGGTCATCGCGTACTGCTCGATACTGGAGCCCATCCCGATACCGTGCTGCAAAACGCACGCGACTTGAAGATCGACTTGTCCGATGTGAGAGAAGTGATCCTTACGCACAACCACTGGGATCATGTCAGCGGATTGATGACCCTTCGCAAAGAGATGATGAAAAAGAATCCCTCGGCGCTCTCCGTGGTGCATGTCGCACGCGGCATTTTCTACAGCAGACCTGCGCCCAAAGGTGAGGATAACCGCATGATTGCAGTAAAGAAGGAGTACGAAGCCCGAATCCCGTCTCGACGCTTTTCCCATAGTAGCGAAGATGGCATCACTCTAGCGGAACCGCTTTCCGCGTACGATGGTCCTTGCCTCTGTGTATACGGAACAACCACTTATCGGCCGCATAGCCAACAGCCGAGCCGAGAGCGCAGAACGCTACGCGGTTAGAACCAAACATACGATCATTCGTATAGCCTTGGTCGTGGACCACTCGCCACAACATGCACGATCCCACCCCCGCCGTTGCGCCAAGCCAAGGGCGATTGGTGAATTGACCGACCATGGTCGCCACTCCCAAGCCCTGCAAGACGTATAGTTGATTGTCAAACCCGAGGCCGCTGGAAAAGGTATTATCCGGCGCGGCTGTGTTTGGTTGAGGCGCGTTTGGCAGACTGGGTGCTGTTGCGCTCGCGACTTTGAGGCTCTGGGCCTGAATGGCCACGCTTAGTAAGAGAATTGTGACTAGGTGTTTTTTCAACATTTTCCCCGATACTAGAAGTTCAATGAAACGAGACTAAGTTAGTGGAGCGCCGGGGTACATGGCCCAATCTCGTAGGTTAGTGGCCTTCCAGTAAGAGTGACTTCGGAGTTCTTGGCGGATGGAACGGGGCCGGCGACGAACAGTTGCGGAAGGAAACTGTATAGATTTCGAGGCCTAAGGATTGATAGTGCTAGAGTTAGACGTGAAGTGGAGCGTAATATCCGATTTTGAATCCGAGTCTGAGCCAACCGCGCCGGTTCAATTGAAGGCGTGAAACGCGATCACAGGCCGTAACATCTCCTTCGAGTCTCACAGGTTCTGGGCGGAACTCAAGGAACGAATGCAGAAGTTCCAACTGGAACTGCATCCGGAAAAGAGGCGGCTGTTCGAGTTCGGACGCCATGCGGCGAAGAACCGAAAGCGCCTGGGTCTGGGCAAGCCGGAGACCTTCGATTTTCTTGGATTCATGCACCTTTGCGGGAAGACGAAAAAGGGACGGTTTCTGGTGCTTCGGCAGACGGTTCGCAAGCGCATGCAGGCCAAGCTGCAGCAGGTCAAGATCGAGTTGCGGCGACGCATGCATGATCCTGTTCCTGAAGTCGGCGAGTGGCTGAAGTCCGTTGTGAGTGGGCATTTCCGTTACTTCGGAGTACCGGGCAACCGACATGCTCTGGCTCATTTTCGTTTCACCGTGAGCAACCCCTGGTACGAAGTCTTGCGACGACGGAGCCAGAAAGGTCGCGTTCTGTGGGAGCGAATGACACGGCTCATCCGCCGCTGGCTGCCTCCGGCCCGCATCTGCCATCCTTATCCCTCGCGCCGTCTGCACGTCACCACCTAAGGCAAGAGCCGTATGCGGGAAATCCGCCCGTACGGATCCGCGCGGGGGGT
>Ga0182011_10002054_pt1 | contig 17200 bp, 12 predicted proteins | sample 711E1DmetaG_FD_120481 | JGI IMG/M metagenome (GOLD analysis project Ga0182011, IMG submission 120481) | Permafrost microbial communities from Stordalen Mire, Sweden - 711E1D metaG | ecosystem: Environmental > Terrestrial > Soil > Wetlands > Permafrost | place: Sweden: Stordalen | collected... | reverse complement strand
GCGGCTTTGGGCGAGGTTCAGAAAGTCGCTGTCGTCGGTGGCGCGCTCGCGCCCGGCGGCGGCGAAGCCGATCTGACTGCTTTGCACGCGCCGCTTCACCTGGTCCGCCAGTTTGTCGAACGCGCCGCTGACGATGAAAAGGATGTGCCGGGTGTTGATCGTGCGTTTGCGGGGCCGGGTCCTCCGTTGAAAATCCATCAAGGCCTGGATCTGGCCCGCGATGTCGTTCTGGCTTTGCAGATTGACCTCGGTCTCTTCCATGAGCTTGAGCAGATTGATCTGCACTCCGCGGCCCGAGACATCGCGGCCGATCGTGTTGCCGGGCGCGGAGGCGATCTTGTCGATCTCATCGATATAGATGATGCCATATTGGGCCAGTTCGACGTCGCCGTCGGCGGCCTTCACCAGGTCGCGCACGAGGTCTTCTACATCGCCGCCCACGTAGCCCGTTTCAGAAAACTTCGTGGCGTCGGCCTTCACAAGGGGTACGCCTATAAGTTTTGCAATACACCGCATTACGTATGTTTTTCCAACGCCGGTCGGGCCCAGCAAGAGGATGTTCTGCTTGGCATAATCGCGCTCGTGCAGGGCTCGGTTTTCGAGACACTGGCGCACGTGGTTGTAATGATCGCAGATAGCAACCGAGAGCACCTTCTTGGCCTCGGATTGCTGGATGACGAAGCGATCGAGGTAATCGCGGATTTCCCGCGGCTTTAAGTTGAACTCACGAATCAGGCGAAGGGTGGCCTCATGCTCCTCATTTGTTTCTTTGTCAGCAGCTTCAGAATCACCCGCCGGGCCGCCGGTGTCGGGATGGGAGAAAACTGCCTTAACATTCGATCCTCGAAGGATTTCCTGAATTTGCCGTGGCAGTTGCTCGAACGGAGTGAAGGGTGGATTTTCGCTCATTTTCGCGGGAATGTAAGCCTTTGCTGTTGACGGAGTTCACTCTTCGAATAGGTTAAAGCGTTTTCACTTTGCATGTTACCGAAAGGAATTACCATGTCGACCAACCTGACAAAACGCGAGATTGTGCTGCAGATCTACGAGAAAACTGGATTTCCTCAGAAGGAGGTTCAGACGACCGTGCAGATGACCTTGGACATCATCATGAATGCTTTGGCTGCGGGCCGGAACGTGGAGTTGCGCAACTTTGGGGTCTTGGAAGTACAGGTGCGCAAGGCGCGCGTGGGCCGTAATCCCAACAAGCCTGAGACCGAAGTCATCATTCCGCAACGGGCTGTGGTCAAATTCAAATCCGGCAAGATCCTCAAGGCAAAGCTCAAGAAGATCGATTTGGCGCCGCTGCAGAATAAGGGTGGCGAAGCTCCGGCTGCGCCTGCAACCTGAGCGGTTGCATGGCTTTATTTCAGTCTCTGCCAGGATTCCGGGAATTTCCTCCGGACGCGTTCGCCCGTCGGAATCATGTGTTCCGCGTCTGGCGTCAAACGGCATCAGTCTTCGGGTTTTCCGAATATGATGCGCCCGTGCTTGAGTCGCTTGATCTCTACAAGGCGAAGTCAGGCGAAGAGATTGAACAGCAGTTGTTCAGCTTCGTAGACAAGGGTGGGCGGGAAGTGGCGCTCCGGCCGGAAATGACTCCGACGGTCTGCCGGATGGTGGGCGCGCAGGCGGGAAGCCTCAAACGGCCGATCAAATGGTTCAGCATTGCTGAGTTTTACCGCTACGAGCGCGCTCAAAAAGGCAGGGAGCGCGCGTTTTTTCAGTTCAACGCCGACATTTTTGGCGAGGCAGGCGTTGAGGCTGAAATTGAGCTGATTGCCCTGCTGGTCCAGTGTCTCGCCGGTTTCGGGCTGACGGAGCAGGATTTTTATGTGCGGCTCAGCGACCGTGACCTGTGGTTCTATTACATGGAGGCGTTGGGCCTGGACGAAGCGCACATCCGCGGTCTGCTGATCGTCATCGACAAGTACGAGAAGCTTGGTGATGCGGCGTTCAAGACCTATGCCGACCAGTTTGGGCCGCTGGAGCCCGCGTTGAAGGAGAAGGTGTTGGGGTTTCTGCAGATAAAGGGGCTGGAAGGGCTTGAAGCGGTCGTCGCTTCGCTGACCGCCGAAATGCTGCTGGGAACCGAGGACAAAGCGCAGTCCGTCGTTGAGAAACTGACGTCGCGCCTGACTGAATGGCGCCGGCTGCTCGACGGGTTGGCGGCCATGGGGCTGGCTCGATTCGTCGAGGTTGACCTCGGAGTCGTGCGCGGTCTGGCCTACTACACGGGTTTTGTGTTTGAGGCGTTTGACCGGAAAGGCGAGTTGCGTGCCATCGCTGGCGGGGGGCGCTACAACAACTTGGTGGCCAAGCTCGGCGGACCCGATCTGCCGGCCGTCGGATTTGCCATTGGCGATGTGACCATGGGACTGCTGCTCGAAGCGCGGGGAATGATGCCAGCGTACGTCAGCGCAGCCGACGTTTATACGGTGCTGGGCGGGGAGACCGAGCGGAAGGAGGCGTTCGGAGACATTCATGTACTCCGGGCGGCGGGTTACCGCGTGGAATATCCGCTGAAGTCACTGGCATTCGGAAAGCAATTCAAGGCCGCGCTGGAGTCCGGGGCCAAGCTTGTGCTCATCTATGGCAGCGACGAGCTGGCACGTAACGTCGTCAAGGTTCGCCATCTGGGCGAACGGACGGAGCGCGACATACCGCGCGACCAAGTGCTTTCCACGGTGCGCGACTTTCTGACCGGATCCTGAATTCCCGCGGCTGGTGATGGCGGCGCGGCTCCATGCTGCAGAATGTGCGGTTGCAGGCCGGTCTCAAGAGCAGGAGTCCACGGAATCATGGACGCTTGATCGTCACGTTCCGGAGGGAACTTGAGAGAACCGTCGGCCCGAAAGCCTCCGGGAGCAGCTGATCAAGGGTGGTCTCGATCCGCTCCGACGAATCGCACACGCACAGGACGGCGGCGGTCGGACCGAACTCGTGGATGACCTGCCGGCAGGCGCCGCAGGGCGCGGTCGGTCGGGGCGTCGGCGTGTAGACGGCCACGGCGACCAGTTTGCGGTGGCCCTCCCCGACAGCCTTGAAGACGGCGGTGCGTTCCGCGCAGCTGGTCAGGCCATAGGAGGCATTCTCGATGTTGCAGCCGGCAAAGATCTTTCCCGAGGACGTCAAGACTGCGGCGCCGACACGGAAGTTTGAATACGGGACATAGGAAAACCTTGCGGCGCGCCGGGCGGCCGTGGCGAGCCGGCGGATTTGGAGAGGCGAAAGACTCATGGGAGGAAGATGAGAGCGGCCCTGTCAGATTCCAAATTCTCGTTTCACCGTGGCAAATTGTTCGATGGCGAACGCCAGGTCTTCCGGGCGGTGCGCGGCCGACACCTGGGTGCGGATGCGGGCGGATCCTTGCGGCACGACCGGATAGAAGAACCCGATGGCGTAGACGCCGAGTTCGAGAAGCCGGGCCGAGATCTGCTGTGCCAGCGTGGCATCGCCGATCATCACCGGCACGATGGGATGGATGCCGGGTCTGATGGTGAGTCCGGCGCGAGTGAGCCCGCCGCGGAAAACGCGTGTGTTCATCTCCAGTTGGTCGCGCAATTCGGTCGAACGGGTGAGGATCTCCAGTGCCTTGATCGAAGCGGCCGCGATTGCTGGGGCGAGGGTGTTGGAAAAGAGGTATGGACGGGACCGCTGGCGAAGCAGGGCGATGAGATCGCGGCGGCCGCTGGTGTAGCCGCCGCTCGCGCCGCCGAGCGCTTTCCCGAGGGTTCCGGTGAGCAGGTCCACCCGACCCTGGACTCCGCAGAGTTCCGGGGTGCCGCGGCCGGTCCGCCCCGCGAAGCCGACGGCATGACTGTCATCGACCATCACCTGTGCGCCATAACGATCCGCGAGGTCGCAAATCCCGCGCAGGTCGGCGATCGTGCCTTCCATCGAAAAAACGCCATCGGTGGCGATGAGCTTGAACCGCGCGCCGGCGCCTGCGGCCTCCTGGAGACGGGATTCGAGATCCGCGAGGTCTTGGTGGCGATAGCGGTAGCGACGGGCCTTGCAGAGCCGGATGCCATCGATGATGGAGGCGTGGTTCAACTCGTCGCTGATCACGGCGTCCTCGGCGGAGAGGAACGTCTCGAACAAACCGGTGTTGGCGTCGAAACAGGACGAATACAGCAGCGTGTCTTCCGTGCCGAGAAACGCGCTAATCCGCGCCTCGAGTTGCAGGTGGATTTCCTGCGTGCCGCAGATGAAGCGCACCGAGGACAGGCCGTAGCCCCACCGATCGAGTGCGGCATGCGCCGCCGCGATGACTTCGGGATGCGCAGCCAGCCCCAGGTAATTGTTGGCGCAGAAATTGAGAACCTGCTGTCCGGTGGTGACGGCGATTCGCCCGCCCTGCGGCGTCGTGAGGACGCGCTCCCGTTTGTAGAGCCCGGATTGTTCGATCTCGTCGAGCGTCGTGCGAAGATGGTCAGCCAGACGTGGGTCGTGCATGCGGGCATTATGGACCTCAGTCGGGAGGAAGGAAAGCGCGGGGAGCGAGGCGGCAGGAAGACCCCACCAATATGGCGGAGCCATTTTGCTCTCGCAGCGGGAGGACAAAGTCCGACACGCTGCGAGGCTGGACGTCCGCCTGGGTTTCTGTGATGAAATGGCGCGTCGATCGATCAACTCTCAATCCCGGTCTCCCATGAGCCTTGTATTCCTGGTCTTCACAAACCTTGTCCTGCTTACGCGGTTGTGGCACCAGGTCAGCGAAGGCGGAGTGAACTGGCGGTTGTGGGGGACGAAGATGGCGATCGAGCTCGCCGGACTGGCCCTCTTTGAATGGCATTCCTGGTTGCTGGCCGCGGCCGCGACGGTCGTTATCATGAATCTGGCGGGTATTCTTTGGGAGACGCTGGGCTGGCGGCGCAACGCCGGGCATTTTGCACTCGGGCTGGTCTACCTGCTGGCGTTGAGCGTGTGGTTCTCGCCGGCATTCGGACTGAAATTCTGGCCGGTGATCGAGTCGGTTTTCTCGACGTTGGTCCAGCTGACGGCCTTTGATGCGATCTTTCAGAGTTCGTTTTCAACCACGGCCATGCTGGTGCTGTTCGGGTTGCTGGTGGCGATGAGCGAGATGAACCTCGCGGTGCGGGCCGTCTTCGACTATTTGAACCTCAAGCCGCGTGCCGCGGCGGATGCCGACGAGGTGGACGTGGTGGCTTATGATCGCGGCCGGGTGATTGGATTCCTCGAGCGGGCGCTTATCTACGCGTTTGTGCTGGGCGGGCATTACGAGGCGGTCGGCTTTTTTCTCGTGGCGAAAGCCGTTGCCAATTTCCGCCACATCGAAGACCGGCCCTCGCTGGAATACGTGCTCATCGGCACCCTGATGTCGACCAGCCTGGCGATCGCGGTGGGAGAGTTGGTCAATCACTTGATCGTGAGCTAGCAGTTTGGCGGGCTGCGCTCCGCCAAACTGGGCGTCCCGCCCAACTGATCGCTTTCGCTGGCTGGGCATTTGACGCACAAAGTGGCATGATTGTCGCTCGTGGTGGCCATGGGCGTTCGCTGGCGTTTCCAGGTCCGATGGCCGAGATCCGGTGTCTGGGAGCGTCCGCGCAGCGGACATGAGGCAATGCGCTGGTCCAGAGAACAGCCAACGTCCGCCACTTTATTAACACGCAAAGCACTGCATGCCTCAACCCAGCGCATTGCCTTCCCAATCGAGGATGATCTTGCCCGATTGGCCCGACCGCATGAGGCGGAAAGCCTCTTGAAACTCCGTGAAAAGAAACCGGTGGGTGATGACCGGCGTGATATCGAGCCCGCTCTGGATGAGCGCCGTCATCTTGTACCAAGTCTCGTACATCTCACGACCGTAGATCCCGCGGATCGTGAGCATGCTGAAGACCACCTTGTTCCAGTCGACCGCAGCCTTTTCCGGCATGATCCCAAGCAGGGCGATCCGCCCTCCATGATACATGTTGTCGATCATGTCATTGAGAGCCCGGGGATTGCCGGACATCTCGAGTCCGACATCGAATCCCTCTTTCATGCCGATATCGCGCTGCACGTCGTGGAGGTTTTCGCGGGACACGTCGACCACACGCGTGGCGCCCATCTGTTGCGCCAGAGCGAGCCGCAAGGGATTGACATCGGTGACCACGATCTTGCGCGCCCCCGATTTCTTGGCGATCCCCGCGGCCATGCAGCCGATGGGCCCGGCGCCGGTGATGAGCACGTCTTCGCCGACGAGGTCCCATTGCAGCGCGGTATGCGTGGCGTTGCCGAGCGGGTCGAAACAGGCGAGCACTTCCAGCGGGATCCCGCGATCCACGTGCACCGCGTTGCTGGCGGGCAGGCACAAATACTCCGCGAAGGCTCCCTCGCGATTGACCCCGACGCCTTTCGTGTCCTTGCAAAGATGCCGCCGTCCGGCGAGGCAGTTGCGGCACTGGCCGCACACGATGTGGCCCTCACCGTCGACCAAGTCGCCCGCCTTGAAGGCCTGAACATTGCTGCCGACCTCGGCAATCTCCCCGACGAACTCGTGGCCGATCACCATCGGCGGCTTGATGGTCTGCTGTGCCCAGGCGTCCCAGTTGAAGATATGAACATCGGTGCCGCAGATCGCGGTCCGCTTGATCTTGATGAGCACGTCGTTGACGCCTGGAGTCGGCACGGGAACCTCGGTGAGTTCAAGGCCCGGTCCAGCCCGGAGCTTGGCGATGGCGCGCATGGTTTTGGTGGACATGAAGGGGCGGATTCTGCCGAGAACTTTTATCCAGGTCCGACGCGGAGACAACCCATTAGCTCTGACACTTTGTCATCTATTAGATTCCAAGAATTGCGGGGCCGATTCATGCTCTGGGCGGACGCTCCGGTTCCCTCCCTTCGGAGCGCAGGCTTGCTGCGCCCATGCGACTGAGAAATTCGTTTGCCCCGTCCTTGCGGCGCCCCTACCTCCTCCGCCATGCAGAACGGCTTTTACACCGCGTTTGACGACGAGACGCTGGGCGGACCGCGCAAGACCGACTACCGGAGCGCTTTCCAGATCGACCGCGACCGCGTCATCCACGCGCACGCCTTTCGCAAACTGCAGTCGAAGACGCAGGTGTTTCTATCCGGCGAGTATGATTTTTATCGCACGCGCCTCACGCACTCGATGGAGGTCGCCCAGATCGGGCGTTCGATCTGCCGCTATCTGGAGAGCGGCGGCGGGCCGATGCGGGATGACTTCCACGTCGATTCCGACCTGGTCGAATGCGCCTGCCTGGCGCACGATCTCGGGCATCCGCCGTTCGGCCACTCGGGCGAACGCACGCTCCAGGAATTGATGCAGCCTTACGGCGGTTTCGAAGGCAACGCGCAGACGCTGCATCTCGTGACGGAAACCCTCTATCAGAACGAGAGCGGCGTGCGCGGCATGCAGCCGACCCGGGCGTTGCTGGACGGCGTCCTGAAGTACAAGAAACTCCGCGGCGAATTCCCCGCGCCGCCGGCGCAGCATTTTCTCTACGATCCACAGCGCGTGTACCGCGACTTTGTCTTTGCCGGAGCGGAGATTCCCGCCGCGTTGCACGCCGGGCTGGCGCTCAACGCCTTCAAGAGTGTGGAATGCCAGATCATGGATTGGGCGGACGACGCGGCGTATTCGCTCAATGACATCGTCGACGGCGTGAAAGCCGGGTTCCTGACCATCGAGCGCATCGAACGCTGGGCCGGTGGCGAGGCCATCGACACCTGCCAGCAACAGTGGCTCGACACATTGTTCGACGCCATCCGTGACGACCGGATGGAGAGCGTTTTCTCGACGAAGATCGGCCGGTTCATCCAGGCGTGCCGGTTGCGCGAGCGGGACAATTTCATGGCTGCGAGGACTAACCGGTATCGCTTTGAACTGGTCGTGGCATCCGACGCCGGACACGAGGCGCTTTTTTTCAAAGAGCTTGCCAACGACATCATCTTCGAGAGTCCGCAACTCCAGCAGGTCGAGCACAAGGCGCGGCTGGTACTCTCCAGCCTGTGGGATTCGTGCTGGCGCAATTATGTGGTGCAGGGGCCGAGGGTGATCCGAGTTTTGCCGCCCAACGTGGGGGCGCTGATCGCCGCGGAGGAGACCGTCGCCGGCAAGGCGCGCCGGATCTGTGACTGGCTGGCCGGGCTGACCGACGGCATGATCGTGCGGACCTACCGGCGGCTTTTCGATCCGGAGTTCGGCTCGATCCGCGACTTGAGCTGAGCGCAACCGGGCAGTTGGGCGTTTCCGCAGGCGTCAAGAATTCGTGAGGATTAGGTGACGTCTCAAGAGGATTCAATGAGGGGCCCAAGCGTGGCGGAGGCCTGTTCCGGGGTGATCCCCGCCTCGGCCAGCATCGCGGATAACCGGATGCGGATCTCTCCGGGAGTAACGCCCATCTCTCGCCAAAGGCCGCGGCAGTTCTTTAGCGCAATTTCCAGATGCGGATGTGGATGCGCAGTGGCGTGGGTGAATTTCAGGAAGATGACGACGCTCTGTCGCATCAACGGCTCGGCCTCGGCGAGGCGGTTGGTGGCTTCCAGTAGTTGCGCGAGGTTGTTGAGGCGGACACCCACGTCGGGATGGTCCGGACCGAAGCTGGCTTCATCGATCGCAAGAGCGCGTCGAATGAGCGGCTCGGCCTCGGCGAGGCGGTTGGTTTTCTTCAAGAGTTGCGCCAAATTGTTGAGAGCGGTGGCGACATCGGGGTGGTCCGACCCCAAGCTCGCTTCATAGACAGCAAGGGCGCGGCGGATAAGCGGCTCGGCCTCGGCAAGCCGTTTGGTGTCTTGCAGCAATGCGGCGAGATTATTGAGCCGGATGGCAACGGTGGGGTGCTCTGGACCGAAGCTGGTTTCGTCGATCGCCAAGGCGCGGCGCATGAGCGGCTCTGCCTCGGCGAAACGGTTGGTGGCTTGCAGGAATTGCGCGAGGTTGCTGATCACTGTAGCGACTTCGGGACGCTCCAAACCGAAGCCGGCTTCAGTGATAGCGAGGGCTCGACGCAGGAGCGGCTCGGCTTCGGCGAGCCGATTGGTGCCTTGCAGCAGAAGCGCCAGGTTGTTGAGGGCTGTGACGACGTCTTGGTGATTCGACCCGCAGCTGGATTCGTCGACAGAGAGGGCACGGCGCAGGAGCGGCTCGGCTTCGGCGAGCCGGTTGGTGGCGTACAACACGTGCGCGAAGTTGTTGAGCGTGGCAGAGAGGATCGCGTCATTTGCGAGCTGCTCCGCTTCAGCAAGAGCCGTGCGCAATTGGTTTTCGGCTTCTTTCCAGTGGGCCAGCTCGCGATGCACGTTGCCGATCTTGAGGCGCAGAAGGATTCGTTCAGGGCCGGCGGGAACTTCGCTCAGGTTGTCTTCCAGAAAAGCCAGTTTGCAGCGGGAGTAACTGCGGAAGTTCAGACCTTCGCCCCATTCCTTCAGGCGACGGATGAAACCTTCCAGACTTCCATCACGGTGTTCATCCCAGGCGGTGATGAGATCCTGGATCTCGGTCAGGTAGTCTGTGGCGGGCTCGGTCTGGGCGCGTCGCACGATCCAAGTGCCTACGCGGTCGAGGGGAAGGGCAGCGGCTTCCTGCAACAAAAGGCCGGTTTCCTTCTCGTGGCTCATGCTCCGGTGAACGGAAGCAAGCTGGAGTTTTGCCCGCGCCTTTTCTTCGGGGGTGCCGGCCTCCGAGAACGTGTCGAGTGCGGCGAGAGCGTCGGGTTGTTTCTTGGTCGCTGCAATCTGCGCCAGCAGTTCGCGACGTTTTTTGTCTCGGTCCAGGATTGTCGGGTAGAAGGTGGCAAAGAAATCGAGGAGGAACGGCAGGCGCTCGCGGGCACCGCGCGCGAGATTCATCGCGAGCCAGATGTCGAAAAAACCTTCACTGATCGTGTAGCGACTGGTGCGCTTGTCATTCGGATGCGGAGAGGAGCGCAGAAGACGGGCGACGGACAGGCGCTTCAAAAGCGAAGAGACGTGGGTTGTCTTCATCCGCATGCGGGCGCCGATGGAGGCCGGGGTCTTCTCCTGGTCGCGCATCATTGCCATAGTCTCTAGCAAGGCACGCTCCTGCGGCGGCAGACTGCCCAAGCGGTCCTGATAAAACGGTGTGATCCGATCGAGGAGGATGCGAAACTGGTCGCGCACCCGGGTGACTGAGTCGCGGGAAATCAGCTCGGAGAGCATGACGGTGAGGCGCGGGTTGCCGCCCGTCATGCGGTAGAGCGCAAGCAACCGGGGCCGCATCCCGGCGAAATCGGCGAGAAGATCCTCCCGCTTCTCCCATTCGAGATTTTTGCGGATGAGGTCGATGCTCTCGTCTTCGCTGAGATGATCCAGGTGCTGCACATCGAAGAAATCGTAGAACGGTTCATCCACGCTGGTGATGCCGCTGAATTGCATCGCAGCTGTGGCGATGAGCAGGCAGCCGTTTTTCGAATCCATGAGGAATTTGCGGAGCGCGGCGACCTCGCGCCGGTCCTTCATCTGGCGGGAGAAGATCTCGCCGAGGTTTTCCAGCATGATGACAAGGGTGCGCCTGCGGGTCTGATTCTCCTTGCGGAGGGCGGGCACGAGCGTGTCGACAATGGCGAGATCGTCCTCCTCGGTCAGGAGTTTCGCGTGCAGTTGCGCCCAGAGCGGTTCCCCTGAGACGGCAGCGGCGAGGATTTCGCAAAGGCCGAGCAAGAAATCGGCGAATGAAAGCGTGCGGTTGCTCTCCTCCGGGAAACGCGCCACGAGGTATTTGGCTGCGAGCGCCGGGTCGGCGGCGATCTCGTCCTCGATGAGCGAGAGGAAATGAGTCTTGCCCATGCCGCGCAGGCCGATGAAGAGCAGGTGGTGTTTGGTGGCGCGTGCCGCGTTGGCGCGGAGCGTGTCCATCGTGTCCTGCAGCATGGCCGTACGCCCGACGGAGATATGACGGCGATGGGCGGCGGAAGTGAGACCCTGGCGATAAAAGCCGAGGTAGGAAGTGGGTTCCTCAGGCATAATATTTCCTCCACCAGGCTTTGATGATGCCGCTGGCGAAATTGTAACGGCTCTCGGTTGTTTCCACGACATAGAAGTCGTTCTCGAGATCGCGGAGCAGTTGCTGAAAGAGGCGTTTGCGTTCGTGCACGACGGGCTGCTTGTCCGGGGGCCAAGTCGAATCGAAAATCTGGTTCAAAACGGACCGCGAGGAGCCATCCTGCCCGGTCGTGCAGAGGTGGTTCAGGAGGGCGTGGGCCTGGCCAAGCGCCGGCTCCGCGTAATATTTCGCGAGCCGGGTGTAGTAATGCTGGAGCTTGTCTTGCGCGGCAGTGCTGGTGATGAACCGGGCGAACTCCGCATCGACATCGGCCGGCTTGAGTCTGCGCGGTTTCGCGCGCCACGACCGGTAAAGATCCTGCGTGAGCATTTGAAGAAAAAGCGGGATCGGGCGGCCCAGCAGTTCGCGCAGGCGGCCGGGGAGTTTTCTCTCGAAGGTCACGCCGCGGTTGGCAAGCATGAGCACGATGAACCCCTCGATCTGCCTTGGTGTCAGGTCAGGGAGCGATTCGTCGTCAAGATCGTTGATGCGATCCAACAGCCCCAGGCCATCAAGCGTCGTGGAAAGGTTGATGGATCCGCCGAGCAGCCAGCGGACGTTATCCTGTTTTGGCGCGGGGCTGCTCCTTTGGGCGCGAAACCACGAAAGAAAATCGCGGAGCAGCTTCGGGTCGTCCTTCCTCAGGTTGAGCAACATGTCAGGAAATTCGTCGACGCGGATATCGACGCAGGTGCTCCATCACGCTGGTCTTACCGCAGCGACGCGGTGCCTTTAGCAGCACATGCATGGACTCCAATGTTTCCCATAAGTGATCGATGAACGCTTCGCGGAACAAGAGATCCTCCGCCTCAATCACCGAACCGGTGTAGAAATCTGGGGATTTTGGTGACCCGCGAGCCATGGAGGATGGTTGTTTCATGGCAATACAGTTGCGCAACAAAATTGTTTTGAAATGACGAATATCGATACAATAACAGATTTGTTGCGAAACAATTATGTCGCATAAACAGGACTGAGCAAAACCAAGAGCCTGTTCATTCCCTCGATCGGATGTGCCCTAAGCCATGGGCCCGCTGTGGCATACGCTGGCCAGCTGGCTCAATCGGAACGGACTGCTTGTCCGGCTTCGGCGAGCAGTGCTGCGAGGTCGAGGGGATGCGTGAACATGGCGACGCTGCCGTCGGCGGAGCGCGGCCATTCCTCGCGCGGGCGGTCCTGATAGAGCTCAAGGCCATTGCCGTCCGGATCGCGCAAATAGAGCGCTTCGCTCACACCGTGGTCGGCCGCGCCGTCGAGCGGGACCTTGGCGCGTTGCAGGCGGCGCAGTGCATCGCCCAGCGCGGCGCGCGTCGGGTAGAGGAGGGCCACGTGATAGAGGCCGGTCGTGCCGGGCGCTGGCGGTTGGCCACCAAGACTGTCCCACGTGTTCAGACCGATATGGTGATGGTAGCCGCCGGCCGAGATGAACGCAGCCTGCGGACCAAAGCGTTCCATGAGCTCGAAGCCAAGTACGCCGCAGTAGAAATCGAGCGAGCGTTGCAAATTGGCGACCTTCAGGTGGACGTGTCCGATGCGGACCGCGGAATCGATTGGAGGAGGAATGGCTTGGGCCATGCGCAGCAGGATGTTCGATTGCCGGCGAAAGGCAAAACCGCGGGACGCATCGTCTCGCCAGACTCAAGGTCCGTAGTGCGGTGCTTTAGCCCGCACGCGAAAGGATCCTATGCGTGGGCTAAGGCACCGCGCGACGTAGCCTGCCAGCTGGTCTGAGCCTGCACCTCGCTGGAATTATGTTTCTGTTGCATGAATCGGGTTGAGCTACTTCGTTTCATCCCGACCGCCTAAACCCCATGAAGAAACTGGTTTCACTCCTCACATTTGCGGCGATGCTGGCCGCCTGTCAGCACGGCGTCCGGGTGACCTCACCGCAATGGACGTCGGCCGAGAAAACGGCGGAGTTCCCGGCGGTGGGTTATGTCGTTCGCAACAACGTCTGGGGCGAAGGCCCGGGCCCGCAGAGCATTTGGGCCGATTCGCCGGCGCACTGGGGCGTCCATGCGAATCATCCGGAGACGACCGGGGTCAAAGGGTACCCGCATGCCGGCCGCGAGGTGCATCGGCGGCTCGCCGAGATTCAGCAGTGCACCAGCCGCTTCGCGGTCACGGTGCCTGCGGCGGGCAGCTATGACACGGCCTACGACATCTGGTGTGAGCAGCACGCCTACGAGATCATGCTCTGGGTGAACTGGCACGGCAAGATGGGCCCGATCGCGCGCTCGTGGAACGCCAAGGGGGAACCCGTGGTGGAGGTGGCCAATGTGACTGTTGGCGGCCAGACGTGGGATGTCTACAAAGGGACCAACGGCGCTAACGCGGTCTTCACCTTCATGCGCACCAGCCCGGCTACGACCGGTGCGGTGGATATCAAGGCGGTGCTCGACTGGATCAAGGCGCAAGGCTGGTTTGACCGCCACGAGCACGGCAATGTGCTGCTCGACGAGGTGCAGTTCGGCTGGGAGATCTCCGCCTCGCCGGGCGGACTCGATTTCTCCGTCAACGATTTTGCGGTCGACGCGCGATAGCATTGCACACCCATGGGCGCATGGTATTTTGACCCATTCCCTGTACCTAAATCAGCAAGGTAGCCTTGGTTCATGCATCCTGTTCACTGCAGTCTCTCCACCTCCTTCCGGACCGCCCTGGCTGGGCTGTCGGCAATCCTCCTGGTCGGCGCCTGTGTTCTTGCGGCGCAGCCCTCCGCAGCCCGGGCCGACGCTGCGCCGGTCGCTCGCGTGTCGTTCAATGCCGACTGGCGATTTCAGAAGGGTGACCCGGCGGGCGCGGGCGACGCATTGGCCTATGGCAAGATCAAGAGCTGGGTCGTCGCGACCGGCGCCGATCTGGTCAATCCCATGGCGGCGCAACCCGCCCGCCCCGCGGGCAATCCTGGCGGGGAGATTCCGTGGGTGCAGGCCGGCTTCGACGACGGAGCCTGGCGGAAGTTGAATCTGCCGCACGACTGGGGCATCGAAGGATCGTTCAAACAGGAGTTGCCCGGCGACACCGGCAAACTGCCTTGGTCGGGCGTCGGCTGGTACCGGAAGCATTTCACCGCCGAGCAGGCGGACGCCGGACAGCGTTTTTATCTGGATGTCGACGGCGCGATGGCTTACGCGGCCGTTTGGCTCAACGGGCAGTTCGTCGGCGGCTGGCCCTACGGCTACGCTTCGTTCCGGCTCGATCTGACTCCGTACGTCAAATGGGGCGCCGAGAACGTCGTCGCGATCCGCCTCGACAATCCGCCCGCTTCCTCCCGCTGGTATCCGGGCGGCGGCATTTATCGGAACCTCTGGCTCGTGAAGACGGCGGCGGTGCACATGGCGCATTGGGGAACTTTCGTGACCACGCCCGCGATATCGAAGGACATGGCGACGGTGAACGTGGATTTCGTGATCGAGAATGACTCGCCGGACAAGATCGAGGTGTCCGTCTCCACCCGGATCTACGAGCTCGGGGCGGATGGCCGCGCGGGCGCTTCTCCGGTGGCCACGTCCGACACGCTCCTAGTGGATATCGATCCCGCCAAGGGCCGCACGGCGGCGCGATCGAATCTCCTGACCATCGGCAAGCCACGACTTTGGGACCTCCAGCATCCGAACCGATACATGGCGGTCACGTCGATCGACCAAAGCGGGAAGATCGTTGAGCGCTATGAAACGCCTTTTGGCCTCCGCACGATCCGTTTCGACCCGGACCAGGGATTCCTCCTGAACGGCGAGCATGTGCGGATCAACGGGGTCTGCGATCATCACGATCTCGGCGCGCTGGGCGCGGCCGTCAACCCGCGCGCGCTGGAGCGCCAAGTCCAGTTGCTTCAGGAGATGGGCTGCAATGCCATCCGCACGAGCCACAATCCGCCTGCCCCGGAGTTGCTCGATATCTGCGACCGCCTGGGGATGCTGGTGATGGACGAAGCGTTCGACTGCTGGAGAATCGGCAAAACGCCCAACGATTACCATCTGCTGTTCGACGATTGGGCGGAGAAGGATTTGCGGACCCTGGTGCGTCGTGACCGCAATCATCCGAGCGTGATCTTGTGGAGCATCGGCAACGAGATTCGGGAACAGGGTGACGCCGAAGGCTGGAAGCTGGCGGCCCATCTCGCCGGAATCGTGCGGGAGGAGGATCGTTCGCGGCCTGTCACGTCGGCGTGCTCTTACACCGACGCGGGTTACAACGGATTTCAGACCACGCTCGACGTGCTCGGCTACAACTACAAGCCGAACGAATACAGGCCGTTCCATGCCCAACACCCGGTGATTCCCGTGGTCGGCAGCGAAACCGCGTCGTGCGTCAGTTCCCGCGGCGAATATTTCTTCCCTGTCAGCGACAACAAGGCCGAGGGACGCGCGAACTTCCAGGTCAGTTCCTACGATCTCTGCGCCCCGCCGTGGGCCTGGCCGCCCGATGTGGAATTCCGGGGACTCGACGAGGCGCCGTTCGCGGCGGGCGAATTCGTGTGGACCGGCTTCGATTATCTCGGCGAGCCCACGCCCTACGGCCGGGACTCGAGCATCCTCCTGAATTTCTCCGACTCGGCGGAACAGGCGAAGATGGCGCAGGAGCTCAAGGCGCTCGGCAAGATCACCGTGCCGTCGCGCAGTTCCTATTTCGGGATACTGGACCTCGCCGGGTTCAAGAAGGACCGGTTTTTCATCTACCAGGCACGCTGGCGGCCGGACTTCGCGATGGCGCACCTCCTGCCTCACTGGAATTGGCCTGATCGCGTCGGCCAAGTCACGCCCGTCATGGTCTACACTTCGGGCGACGAGGCGGAGCTCTTCCTCAACGGCCGATCGCTCGGCCGGAAGAAACTGGAGCCACTGCAGTATCGGCTCCGTTGGGACGACGTGAAATACCAGCCCGGCGAATTGAAGGTCGTGACCTACAAGCACGGTCAGAAATGGGCGGAGGACGTCGTCAGGACCACGGGCGCCGCGATGAAGATCGCGCTCGCGGCCGACCGGGCTGCGTTCAAGGCCGACGGCTCGGACCTGGCCTTTGTGACGGTGACGATCACCGACGCAGACGGACTACTCGTGCCGAGATCCAGCAATCTCGTGAAATTCGAGCTGAGCGGTCCGGGTGAAATCGCGGCGGTGGACAATGGCGACGCGACCAGTTTCGAGTCATTCCAGGCGCAGGAGCGCCATGCCTATAACGGGTTGGCGCTCGTGGTTGTGCGCACGAAGGCCGGCGAGTCGGGCGCAATCACTTTGAAGGCGCAAGCCGACGGCTTGGCGCCGGCCGAAGTCACCCTCCAGAGCGGGGAACATTAGTCCACGTCGGTGCGGAAGGGTGAGGCGGGCAGACCGGCGGCGTTGAAAAGATCGCCCTCGGGCACGTTCGCCCAGCCATAGCGCACTGCGACCGGCTGCGACACTTCGTCGGCCGAAACGGCGACCGTCTCGCCTTCGATCACGGCGCGGGCGGGATGGAAGACTTTGTCTGTGCCGGCGATCGTGAATCCGGTCAAGGGACCGTCTTTCGCGACCAGGCCGCCGCCGAGATGAGTGAACGACAGGATGGCCCGTCTGCCCACCGATTGCATCGAGGTGAAGACCGGACCGGAGTATTCAAGCGCTTCCCCGTAGGCGAGGGCGCGGGCGGCCAGCGCCAGACGCGCGCCCATCGGCTGCTTGCGCGCGGGATGAATGTCGTCGGCGTCGCCGCAATCGATCGTGACGGCCATCGCGGTATTCGGCGTATGCTGCCAGGACAGCAACTGTGCTTCGCGGATTTCCGGGGTCATGCCCTTGAACGGCGCGATCTGCACAAACAGGAACGGAAAGTCTCCTTCGCCCCAGCTGCGGCGCCAGTCGGCGATCATCGTCGGGAAGAGGGTGCGGTATTGTTTCTCGCGCCCGACATTGGCCTCGCCTTGATACCAGATGACACCACGGATTGAATACGGGAGCAACGGCGCGATCATGCCGTTGTAGAGCACGCCCGGCGTCGCGGGACTGGTGCGGTAATCGGACGGCGGTCGCGGCACGTCGGCGTCGTTGGCGGCGAACCAGTCGTCCACCAGCCGGCCGTAATTGTAGGTGCCCGCTTTGATGTCAGAGGCGATCCGTTCGATCTGGGCAACCGGTCCGGCGAAATCAGGGAGGGTGCGCAGGGCCTCCTGGCTTGTCCACGCCTCGGCCG
>Ga0182011_10002053_pt1 | contig 17204 bp, 9 predicted proteins | sample 711E1DmetaG_FD_120481 | JGI IMG/M metagenome (GOLD analysis project Ga0182011, IMG submission 120481) | Permafrost microbial communities from Stordalen Mire, Sweden - 711E1D metaG | ecosystem: Environmental > Terrestrial > Soil > Wetlands > Permafrost | place: Sweden: Stordalen | collected... | reverse complement strand
AGCAACGCGATGACCAGGTTCGGCGACACAGGGCGGCACTTGCCGTCGATCACACCGAACCGATCGGCATCGCCATCGGTGGCGAGCCCGATTTGCGCGCCTGCCGCTCGGACCTTCTCGCGCAGTCCGGCAAGATTGGAGGGTGTACATTCCGGCGCGTACCCCCCGAAGTACGGGTCCTTGGTGGTGTGCACGACGTGGGTCGTGACACCGTGCGCGATGAGCACGCGGTCGAGGAACTCGCGCGCGGTTCCGAACAGCGGGTCCACCGCGACCACGAGCCCGCTCCTGGTGATGGCGGCCCAGTCGAGGTCCCTCTCCAGGCTCGCAAGGTAACCCTCTGCGAGGGATGCAGTCCCGGCGAGACGCGGTTGCGGGACGTAGAAGTCCTCGAAGTCCGCGGCCTTGGCTACCACCACGGCCTCGATCGCGTCGGTCACCTCGCGCTCGGCGAGCATGCCGTGCCGATCGAAGAGTTTGACCCCGTTGTACTCTGCTGGGTTGTGGGACGCCGTGAACATCACCCCCAGAGTGGCACCGCGCTCACGCACCGCATGGGCGACGCACGGGCTCGGAAGGTCACGCTCCGACAGGACCGTTCTCACCCCATGGTGGGTGAAGACCGCGACCGCTTCCCGAGCGAACTTCTCGGACAGCAGCCGAGTATCGTAGGACACGATGATCTCGCCGACCTCACCGCGCTCGCGAAGGACCGTGAGCGCGGCATCCATCACCAGCCGCACGTTGCGGAAGGTGAATTCCTGGCCCACGATGCCGCGCCACCCGGAGGTCCCGAAGTGAATCATCGCCGCTCGCCAGGAGGCTACCACAACCGGTTGAAAGCGGGCACGTTGGTGCTCGCTCTCCTGCCAGCGTCGGCCTCTGCTACGGTGGTGACCGTGACGAGCGTGCTCCCTCCCGAGCTCGCGCTGTGGCGGCGGCTCGCCGGCGTGCCCGGCCAGCCTCGAGGTGGCCAGCCGTGAAGATGCCGATCTACATGGACCACAACGCAACGACGCCGGTGGATCCCGGAGTCCTCGAAGCGATGCTCCCGTGTTTCTCCGAGCATTTCGGCAATGCCGCGTCGCGGACGAATCCATACGGGTGGGTCGCTTCGAAGCTCGTGGAGCAAGCTCGCTCGGCTCTCGCGACCGGCATCGGAGGGCACCCCGAGGAGATGGTCTTCACCTCGGGCGCGACCGAGTCGAACAACCTCGCAATCAAGGGCCTTGCCTTGGCGCTCAAAGGTCGCCGAGAGCACCTCGTGACCTGCGCCACGGAACACAAAGCGGTCCTCGACCCCTGTGCCGCGCTCACCAGGGAAGGGTATGCGACAACGGTTCTGCCGGTGGATGGCCGGGGCTGTCTCGACCTGGTGCGTCTGACCGACGCCCTCACGCCGGGGACGGCTCTCGTTTCGATCATGCTCGCCAACAACGAGACCGGAACCCTGCACCCGATCGCCAAGATCGCCGAGATCTGCCGGGAGCGCGGCGTCGTCTTGCACTGCGATGCGACCCAGGCCGTCGGCAAGGTGGCAGTCGACGTGAACGAACTGGGCGTCGACCTCATGTCGTTCTCCGCCCACAAGATCTACGGACCGAAGGGGGTCGGCGCGCTGTTCGTACGGAGGAGAAAGCCGCGGCTGCACCTCGTGCCGCTCCTCGACGGCGGCGGCCACGAGCAGGGGATGCGATCCGGCACGCTCAACGTGCCGGGGGCCGTGGGTTTCGCCCGTGCGCTGGAGATCGCTCTCGCCCGGATGCCGGCCGAGAGCGCACGCCTCGCCACCCTCCGGGATCGGCTCGAACATGCGGTCACGTCGCGCCTCGAGGCCGTTACAGTGAACGGTGATGCGGAGCACCGCCTCCCGAACACGGTGAATGTGTCGTTCGCCGGCGTGGACGGGGCGGCCCTCCTCGTCGGCCTCGAGGAAGTCGCGGTGGCCTCGGGGTCCGCTTGCACCTCGGCTGACCCCAGGCCGTCGCACGTGCTGATGGCAATGGGCCGAAGCAAGGAGCTCGCCAACGCCAGCATTCGTTTCTCGCTAGGCCACGGGAACACGACCGAGGAGGTCGACGTCGTCGCCGATGCGGTCGTCCGCGAAGTCATGCGCCTGCGCACGAACTCCCCCCTCTGGCGGAAGTAGCAGGCCGAAAACGAGTTCAGAGTTGAGAGTTGAGAGTGAAGAGTTCAGAAGCAGTAGCAACCAGCGATCTTCGTTGGACGCATCGCCTTTCGGAGGTTGCCCCGCGATCCCTGCTGTTCAACTCTTAACTCTTCACTCCTAACTCCTCACTCCGCCCGCAGAACCGGTGCGGGTACAATCTCCTCCCGGCCTGCCATACCGGCCGATGGAGGCGAGGGCGGGCGAAGCGCCAGATGTGATCGCCGCCGGTGTCGAGCGCGTGCGCCGGAAGCTCCTCCCAGGGGGAGCGCCGCACGCGGTGGGTGGGGTATGCCCCGCGGCCCGCAGCCTCGCGGTCGCAGCGCTCGCCGCCGGACCCGGCACGACGATCGTCATCGTCCCGACCGAGCGCGATGCGGAAGAGCTTGTCGCCGGTCTCGAACTGCTGGCGCCCCAAGCTCCCGCAGCCGCCCTGCCGGCCGAGGCCGTCGAGGCGTACCTGGGCCGCACGCCACCGCTCGGCGCGACCGCCGCCGCGGCGACTGCACTCGCAGGCCTGGCCGGAGGGCGCGTCCGGCTCCTCGTGGTGCCAGCTCGCCTCCTGCCCTACCCATTCCCCGAACCGGAGTCGCTGCTGCGACGCGCCCCTATCGTTCAGGCCGGAAGCCGACTCGACCCCGGCGATTTCGGGAGGTCTCTCGTCGAGGCGGGCTACCGTCGGGTCGAGGTCGTCGAGGAAGCCGGCGATTTCGCCCTGCGGGGCCAGGTATTCGATGTCGGCACGCCCGACCGCTTCGTCCGCATCGTGCTCGAGGTCGACACCGTCGAGGCAATGCACGAGTTCGACCCGAGCAGCCAGCGCTCGGCCGAAGAGGTGCCCGAGGTTGCCGTCCCCCCGTTGCGTCTCTTCCCGAGCGGAGATGATGCGCGCGCGCTGCTCGCAGCACGGCTCGGGGAGGAGGGATGTGGCGCAGCCGCAGCAGCCGCGCTCGCGGGCAGCGACCCGGCTCTCTGGGAGGGGTTTCTGGGCTGGACGGAGCCGCACGCAGGAGTCTGGGCGCTGTCCGGCCATCTCGTGGTGTGCGAGCGCGAGGCGGTGCGCGCCGAGATCGAGCGGAGCTCCCAGGCCCTCCGCCGGGCGCGCGACACGCTGGCTCGGGACGGCGCCGTCCTTCCGGCACCCGAGAGCTGGCTCACAGCGGCGGACGAATGCATGGGGGCGCTCGGGACTGCGGACCGCATCGAGCAGCTGGCGCTCGAGGACGGGACCGCATGGGTCCGGCTTGCTACCAGCCCGACCCCCAATCTCGCCTCTCGCCCCCAGGCGCTGATCGACGAGCTGCGCGCCGGCGCGGCCAAGCGCTACTCCCAGGTGCTGGTGGCCGCCTCCGGCGGCGAGACCCAACGCCTGATGCACCTCCTGAGCGAGGCCGAGATCCCGGTCCGGCAGGGGTGGCCGCTCGATACGATCGTCGGGGTGGTGCCCGGCCGCCTCGAGCGCGGCTTCGTTTTTCCGGAGACAGGACTCCTCGTGTACGGCCGCGCCGACCTCACGAGTCTGCCCGCCCCCACGCGCCAGCGGCGATCTCTCGCCCGCGTGCTGGCCGAGATGCGGGACCTCGCGGTCGGCGATTTCGTGGTGCACGCGGACCACGGCGTCGGGAGGTTCAACGGTTTCCGCACGCTCGCCCTCGAAGGGGAGGAGCACGAGTGCGTGGAGCTCGAATACGCGGGCGGGGGAAGGCTTCTGGTCCCGCTCGAGCGTGCCGACGTCCTCGAGAAGTACTCGGGCGCCGAGGGCACGCCGCCGCGCCTCGACCGGCTGGGAGGCACGACCTGGGCGCGCACGAAATCCAAGGTCAAGCGCGCACTGAAGGACATGGCCGAGGAGCTGCTGAAGGTTCAGGCGCAGAGGGAGCTGGCCGCGGGCTTCGCCTTCTCAAAGGACTCGCCGTGGCAGCGCCAGTTCGAGGAAGCCTTCGAGTACGAGCCGACCGCCGACCAGGCGCAGGCGATTACCGAGGCCAAGCGGGACATGGAGTCGCCGCGCGCAATGGATCGGCTACTCGTCGGTGACGTCGGCTACGGCAAGACCGAGGTCGCCATGCGCGCCGCCTTCAAGGTGGTGATGGACGGCAAGCAGGTCGCGGCGCTGGCACCCACCACCATCCTGGCCGAGCAGCACCTCCGTACGTTCGTGAGGCGCTTCGCCGGCTTTCCGGTCGAGATCCGCTGGCTTTCGCGTTTCGTGCCCGCCGCCGAGCAGCGGAAGGTCGTGGCCGGCGTCGCCGAGGGCACCGTGGACGTCGTGATCGGGACGCACCGGCTGCTGGCCAAGGACGTGCGCTTCCGCGATCTGGGGCTCTTGATCGTGGACGAGGAGCAGCGTTTCGGGGTCGCTCAAAAGGAACGCCTCAAGGCGCTTAAGTCGAGCGTGGACGTACTCGCGATGTCCGCGACGCCGATCCCGCGGACGCTCAATCTGGGCCTTCTCGGCCTGCGCGACGTTTCGATCATCGAGACCCCGCCCCGGGACCGCCTGGCGGTGCAGACACACGTATTGCCGTTCCGGCGAGAGGTGATCCGGGAGGCCATCCTCACGGAGCTCTCGCGCGGCGGCCAGGTGTTCTTCGTGCACAACCGCGTGGCGTCGATAGGCGCCATGGCCGAACTGGTGCGCCGGACCGTCCCGGAGGCGCGCGTGGCCGTGGCACACGGACAGATGGACGAGCGGGAACTCGAGAAGGCGATGGATGCGTTCGTCGAAGGCCGGGCCGACGTGCTGGTTTCCACCGCCATCATCGAGAACGGCCTCGACATCCCCAACGCCAACACCCTGATCGTGAACCGAGCGGACCGCTTCGGCCTCGCGCAACTCTACCAGCTGCGCGGCCGCGTGGGACGCTCCGATCGTCTCGCGTTTGCGTACTTGCTGGTGCCCCCCGAGCGCTCGCTTAGCCAGGAGGCGCGGGCTCGCCTGGCCGCTATCCTCGAGTTTGCCGAACTCGGGGCGGGGTTCCGGATCGCCGCGAGGGACCTCGAGATCCGCGGTGCCGGCAACCTGCTCGGCGCGGAGCAGCACGGCCACCTGCGAGCCGTAGGCTATGAGACCTATTGCCACCTGTTGCAGGAAGCGGTGGGCGAGCTCCGCGGCGAAGCTGCACCACCGCCGACGACCTCGGTGGAACTGCGCCTCGGCCTCGACCTGCGTCTGCCGGAGAGGTACATCCCGGAGGAGACGCTGCGGCTGGCCGTCTACCGGCGCATCGCCGGCACCCGTACGGACAACGAGCTCGCATCCTTGAGGACCGAGTACGTCGACCGCTTCGGTCCCGCTCCGCTCCAGCTTGACCACCTGGTGCTGCACCAGCGCATCCGCAGGCGAGCGGAGGCGAGCGGCATGACGAAGATCAGACGTAGCCCGCTCGGATGGGAACTGACCTTCGATCCGTCCCACCCGGCCGCACACCCGACCGCCATGACGCTTCTTGGAGCCGCCGAGGAAGCCACCCTCTCGCCCGCCGGCGTGTTGCGCCTCCCGATCGAGCACCTGGATTTTGTGGCGGCAGCGGCGGCGCTTGCCGAGCTGCTCCCGCCGCAGGTGTGAGAAACCGTGGGTCGTGGATCGTGGTTCGATGAAGCGAGCAGAGGAGCGGAGGGGCTGAGGAGCAGAGGGGCAGAGACGAAGCGTCATCGTGCCTGTTTGATGCTCCTCTGCTCCCCTGTTCCTCTGCCCCTCTGCTGTGTGCGGACTCGGCAGTGCCCGACCGCTGCCAGCGCCTCTCCCCGGGAATTCCCACTGCGCTAGAATCCTCCGCTTGAGACAAGGAGCACGAGCATGAGCAACGTGAACACCATCAAGGGAACGATTGCGATCCTGACCGGGGGCGGCGACGTCCCGGGACTCAACCCCGCGATTCGCGCGCTCACCGTGCGCGCACTGCGAGAGGGCTACCGCGTGTTGGGGATCCGGCGTGGTTGGGCCGGGATCGTGGAGCTCGAGCGCGACAAGGGCAAGCCCCACGAGGACCATGTGATCGAGCTGTCCGAAGAAGCCGTGAACAAGGTCGGGCGGACCGGCGGTACGTTCCTGCACACCTCGCGCACCAACCCGTCGAAGGTCACGCAGGCGCAGCTCCCGCCGCACCTCAGGGACAAGTACCCGGGCGACATCGTGGACGTCACCCCCGACGTACTTGCCAACCTCGAGTGGCTCGGCGTGGACACCCTGATCCCGATCGGCGGCGACGACACGCTGTCGTATGGAGTGCGCCTCCACAAGGAGGGCGTGCGAGTCATCGCGATCCCAAAGACGATGGACAACGACCTGCCGGGCACCGACTACTGCATCGGGTTCTCGACCTGCGTGACGCGCACGATCGAGATGACGCATGACCTGCGCACCTCCGCCGGGAGCCACGAGCGCTTTCTCGTGATCGAGGTGTTCGGCCGCTACGCCGGCTTCACCGCGCTCCTCCCCACCATGGCGGGCGCCGCCAACCGCTGCGTAATCCCCGAGCACGTCTTCGACATCGAGCGGCTGTGCGAGCTGCTGACCGAGGACCGCCACACCAACCCGTCGAAGTACAGCGTCGTCCTGGTCTCCGAGGGCGCCACGTTCAAGGGCATGGAGGAGATGGTGTTCGAGGACCACGAGACCGACGCGTTCGGCCACAAGAAGCTCGGGGGCATCGGCGACCGCATCTCCCGCGTGTTGCGCGACCTCTCGCCGAAGTTCAACAACGGTCGGCGCATCAACGTCATCAACCAGCGGCTCGGCTACCTCGTGCGCTGCGGCAACCCCGACGCCCTCGATTCAATCGTTCCGATGGCGTTCGGCAACCTGGCGATGGACCTCGTGCTCGACGGCGTCGCGGGACGTCTCGTCAACGTCCGCAACGGCCGCTACGACAACGTCCCGATCGACGTCGTCGCCAGCCGGAAGAAGACCGTGGACGTTCGCAAATTCTACAGCCCCGAGCGCCTGCGGCCGATCTACGAGCGCTTCGAGGCCAAGCCCCTGTTCATCATGACGAGCGACTACTGAGAAGACAGGGGTCCGGGGTCCGAAAAGACGGGCAGAGGAGCGGAGGGGCTGAGGAGCAGAGGGGCCAAAGACCGTTCGAAGGTCCGCAAGTCCGAAGGTTCGAAGGTCCGAAGGTTCGAAGGTCCGAAGGTCCGAAGGTCCGAAGGTCCGAAGGTTCACCTAGGAAAGACCATTTCTCCGCTCCCGCCCCTATTCCTTGCATTCGTCTTGGCCTCTGAGCTTTCGTACCTTCGAACGTGTGAACCTGCGAACGGTCTTTGGCCCCTCTGCTCCCCTGCACCTCTGCCCCTCTGCCGTCGTTAGAGTGCGGGCGGCCGCGCCGAACGGGGGGCCTCGGCCAACGCCGGGTAGGCGCGCCGCCGCCGTTGGGCCAGATGCAAGGAAGGCGAGGCGGTCGGACCGGAGCGTAGCCGCAGGCTACGTGAGGATCCGGACCGCCGCAGCCTGACGCCGCAGATGGTCCGACGCCGGCGGCGCCATCGGCCGACGCCGGTGGCGCCCGTCAGGTGCCGTAGAGGCGGTCGCCGAAGTCGCCCAACCCCGGGAGGATGTACTTCCTCGCATCGAGGCCGCTGTCGACCGCCGCAGTGTAGATCTCGACCTCCGGCACGGCCTTCTCGAGGTGGGCCACGCCCTCGGGCGCGGCGACGATCGAGACGAGGCGCACGCCGCGCGCGCCCATCCCCTGGAGCCCTTCGACCGCCATCGCGGCGGAACCACCGGTCGCCAGCATCGGGTCCAGCAGGAAAACCACCGCGTCACCGAGGTTGCCCGGCACTTTTTCGTAGTATCGGCGGGCGACCGCGGTGGCCTCGTCGCGTTCCAGCCCGAAGTAGCCCACGTGCGCCGACGGCACCAGATCGAGGAAGGCGCCCAGCATCCCGAGGCCTGCCCGTAGCACCGGCACCGCAACCACTCGTACCGTGACACGGCTTGCCTGAGCGACCTCTAGCGGGGTCTCGACCGTGCCGGCGACGGTCGGGATGTCTCGCGTCGCCTCCGAAACCAGCAGCAGCGAGATCCGGTGGGACAGGATTCGAAAGTCGTCGCATGGGGTGGTCCGGTCGCGCAAGCGGGTCAGAATGTCCTGAAGCAGCGGGTGCTTCACCACATGGAGGGTCATGGTGCCCGACGATACCACGCAGGAACAGGCAGTTGGTCGTTCCTACCGCGCCGCAACAATTCATCCCTGTTCGGTTATGCGGTAATGTATATGCGGCTGGGAGGCAGTATGCACGACGGCAAAAAGGGACATCGGATGACGGCGGCACCGGGCGAGAAGGGGCTCCTCGGCCTCGACCCGGTGTGCGGGATGGAGGTTCTCGAGAAGCCGAACGCGGTCTCTCGGCGGCACGGTGAAACCACGTACTACTTCTGCTGCGCCGGTTGCGCCGCCAGGTTCAACGCCGACCCGGAGCGTTTCATCGCCAAACTCGGCAGCGCGCCGATGGCCCCGCGCATGACGCCGCTGATGCCGACGATACCCGCTTCGACGAAACCGGCGTCCGTCGGGAAACTCCTCGGCACCGATCCCGTTTGTGGCATGCAGGTGTTGGAGAAGCCGAACGCGATCTCGCGTCAGCACGGCGGGACAACCTATTTCTTCTGCAACCCGCGCTGCGCCGAGCGCTTCGATGCCGACCCCGAGGGGATCCTGGCCGCACCCGGGAGCCACGGGATGCACCGGTCTCCCACGCCGTCCGCCGAGGCGGGTGCGGCTCCGACGACCGCCACGGCCGAGTACGTTTGTCCGATGTGCCCCGAGGTCCACGAGGTCCGGCCCGGCGCCTGCCCATCCTGCGGGATGGCGCTCGAGCCGGCGATACCAGAGGCGGCCACCCGCACCGAGTACGTCTGCCCGATGCATCCCGAGGTGGTGAAGGCGGGTCCGGGCGAATGCCCGATCTGCGGCATGGCTCTCGAGCCGCGCGCGGTTCCGCTCGAGGAAGCGCCCAACCCCGAACTCGTGGACATGACGCGGCGGTTCTGGATCAGCGCGGCGCTCGCCCTGCCGCTGCTGCTCATCGCGATGGGCGGGATGGCGCCCTCTCTCCGCCATGCCTTCGAGACGCCCTGGATGCCGTGGCTGCAGCTCGCACTCGCGACTCCGGTCGTGCTGTGGGGCGGGGCCCCGTTCTTCATCCGCGGGTGGCGCTCGATTGTGACCTGGCGGCTCAACATGTTCACGCTGATCGCGATCGGCACCGGCACCGCGTTCGCTTACTCCCTGGTGGCGACGGTAGCTCCCGGGGTCTTCCCGGAGTCGTTCCGGATGCACGGCCGTGTCGCGGTGTACTTCGAGGCCGCCGCCGTCATCACCGCGCTGGTCCTGCTCGGGCAGGTCCTCGAGCTTCGCGCCCGCGCCCGCACCGGCAACGCGATCCGCGCCCTCCTCGGCCTCGCGCCCAAGACCGCCCGCGTCGTCCTCCCCGACGGCAGCGAGCGCGATGCTCCGCTCGAGCAGGTGAAGCCGGGCGACCGCCTGCGCGTTCGGCCCGGCGAGAAGATCCCGGTGGACGGCACCGTCGAGGAGGGCGCCTCGTCGGTGGATGAGTCGATGATCACCGGCGAGCCGATTCCGGTCGAGAAGACCGCGGGAAGCAAGCTCACGGGAGCCACCGTGAACGCAACGGGCAGTTTCGTGATGCGCGCCGAGCGGGTGGGCGCCGATACGCTGCTCGCCCACATCGTGGCGCTGGTCTCGCAGGCCCAGCGCTCGCGCGCGCCGATCCAGCGCGTCGCCGACCGCGTGGCGGCGGTGTTCGTGCCGGTCGTCGTCGCGGCCTCGGTCCTGACCTTCCTGGCCTGGGCGCTTTTCGGCCCCGAGCCGCGGCTCGCCCATGCCCTCGTCAACGCCGTCGCGGTGCTGATCATCGCGTGCCCGTGTGCGCTCGGCCTCGCCACACCGATGTCGATCATGGTGGGCGTCGGCCGCGGCGCGCGCTCAGGTGTGCTGATCCGGGACGCCGAGGCGCTCGAGGCGTTCGAGAAGATCGACACCCTGGTAGTGGACAAAACCGGCACCCTCACCGAGGGGAAGCCGCACATCACGACCGTCGTAACCGGCGCGGGGTTCTCCGAGGACGAGATCCTCAGCGTAGCGGCGGCCCTCGAGAAGGGTTCCGAGCACCCCCTGGCCTCCGCCGTGCTCGCCGCGGCGACCGCCCGCGGCGTGACGCTGCCGGCGGCAAAGGAGTTCCGCTCGCTGACCGGCCGTGGCGTGACCGGCACGGTGGCGGGGCGCCCGGCGGCGCTCGGCAACGAGAAGCTCCTCGCGGAGCTTGGCCTTGCGCCCGGCGACCTGGCTGCGCGCGCCGAGGCGCTCCGGACCGACGGTCAAACAGTGGTATTCGTCGCCATCGCGGGCGAGGTCGCAGGCCTCCTGGGCGTCGCCGACCCGATCAAGCCCACCACCGAAGCCGCAATGCGCGCTCTCGAGGCGGACGGCGTCCGCATCGTGATGCTCACCGGCGACAGCAGGGCCGCCGCTCGGGCCGTCGCCGTGAAGCTGGGCATCGCCGAGGTCGAGGCCGAGGTCTCGCCCGACCAGAAGGGCGCGGTGATCGCGAGGCTGAAGACCAAGGGGCGGAGGGTCGCGATGGCCGGGGACGGGATCAACGACGCGCCGGCGCTTGCGGCGGCTGACGTCGGGGTCGCGATGGGGACCGGAACCGACGTCGCGATGGAGTCCGCCGGAATCACGCTCGTCAAGGGCGACCTCATGGGACTCGCCCGCGCCCGAACGCTCTCGCGCGCCGTCATGCGCAACATCCGGCAGAACCTCGCCTGGGCATTCGGTTACAACCTTCTGGGCGTCCCGATCGCCGCCGGTGTGCTCTACCCGATCTTCGGCCTGCTGCTCTCGCCGATGCTCGCCGCCGCGGCGATGAGCTTCTCCTCGGTCTCCGTGATCACCAACGCCCTGCGCCTGCGCAATTTCAAGCTGTAGCGCAGCGGCGTCGGTCGCCCCCCTCGCCGAACCCGGCGTCAATCAGGTGTTGCGGGTCTCGGTGTCCGTCGCGAGACGAGCCTTCCACTCGCCGCGTCGAAGTCCCACGACCGCTCCCATCCGAGATGGGCGCCCCGGCGTCGCCTCGCCGTAGCTCAAAGGCCCCGGAGTCCGGCGTTAACCGCGTCGAGGTCGAAGGTCTCCGGTTCGTACTCCCCGAGCCACTCCTTCATCTCCAGGTGCTCGGGGGCACGGCGATCCGCCACGATCTCCAACGTGCGGTAGAACGCGCCGATCCCCCCGCAGTCCTCCGGTGGGGCCGCGCGTTCGCCCTCGAGACACACCGGGAGATCGGTCCGCGGTACGTCACGCTCGATCTTCTCAACCACGACTCGGTGCTCCCAGGAGTCGCCGAAGTCGTACTCGTAGAAGAACGACGCGCGCGTCTTCGGGAGTACTTGGCTCAACAGTGCCGAGCGTTCGTCCTTCACCCGGACCCACGCGCCGGGTTCGGGGACGCCGTAGCGGGCTTTGCCAATCTCGAAGCCGTGAAGGTGGGAGTCGGTCCAGCCCATCACCACCTGCAGCACGAAGTGCAGATCCGCCAGCGTGGCGTCCGCGGCGATGCAGAAGCGCCGCCAGATCGGCGGATCACTGCCGATGAGCTCGACCTTGAGCTGATACGCGGCGACCGTAGGCGACGGCGTGGGCTTCCACGTTCTCGGTGACCGTGACATACCGAGATTCTGGCCGCTTCGATTCCAGAATGCCAGCCCGGACGCGGGCGTCCGTGATGCGTAACGTCCGCCAGAACCTCGCCTGGGCGTTCGGATACAACCTGCTCGGCGTCCCGATCGCCGCCGGCGCCCTATACCCGGTGTTCGGCCTGCTGCTCTCGGCCGATCCTCGCCGCCGCTGCGATGAGCTTCTCGTCGGTCTCGGTGATCACCAACGCCCTGCGCCTGCGCAACCTCGAACTCTGATCGCCCCGCCGGCACGGGTGGTCCGTTCTTCTGCGCACATTGAGTCCCCTCCCATCTTCCTTCCGAGGGCCATTCCGCGGATTGCCGCAATCCCTACCCCCTGTCCGAGGATGGCCGCCGAGCACGTGGACCTCTCTTGTCATCCTGAGGGAGCGCAGCGACCGAGGGATCTGGGCGGGGGGTCTGGCTTCGCGGTACCGCTGCGTGAAGGCTCTTCTTCCGAGCGCGCGAGCAGGTCGCGCACGGCAGTATCATCCTTCGGAAAGGGGATCCCGTGTTCCACATCTTCGTCGACGCGGACGCCTGCCCGGTGAAGGACGAGGTCTACCGGGTGGCTGCGCGCTACAAACTCGAGGTCACGCTCGTGGCCGGATCGTGGATGCGGACGCCCGACGACCCGAAGGTCGATCTCGAGGTCGTCGGCGGAGGGATCGACGTCGCCGACGACTGGATCGTCGAGCACGTCGAGTCGGGCGACATCGTGGTCACGGCGGACATCCCCCTCGCCGCGCGCTGCCTCGCCCTCGGGGCGACAGTCATCGGCTACGCCGGCCCGCCGTTCACCGCCGACAACATCGGCGCCGCCCTCGCCACGCGCGGCCTGCTCTCCGAGCTGCGCGACCTGGGAGAGATGACGGGCGGCCCGCCCCCTTTCCAGAAGCGCGACCGCTCTGCCTTCCTCCAGCGCCTCGACGAATCGATCCACGCCATCCGCCGCCGCGGTCCCAGCCCCACCCGCTGAGTTGACACGTCTGGCGCACTTCTCGGGTTTGCGCACTTCCTCGGTCGCGACCCACCAACGCGGCGGAGAGATCAGCGATGGTCCGTCGATTCGCTGTCTGGCGTTAGCTTCGCCTCGGGTAGATCGAAGATGAAGCCGTCGCCGAGGTCTGCCTTGTCCTTCGGCAGCAACCCCTCCCATGTGTCGCCCTTCCCGTCGGCCGTCAGCGAGACCAGAACCGGCCCGAAGCGGCCGCCAACTTCCACAACGGCGAGGCACCGATGCCCGTCGCGGCTCCACCCTACCGACGGAAAGGAATAATCGCCGTATTCGTTTGGGCGTCGAGCGTTATCCACCCACTCTGGGGCAGGTAGTTGGCGCAACAGAGTGGCGTCGGAAGCCCGACGGATTTCCAGGACATCCCGATCTTGCCTCTTGTTTTGGAACCGGGCCATAAGCGCACCGTCGGGTGACTGGACTTCGCGATGGCGCTCTGACGTAGTTGCTGCAGGCAGGCGATTGGCGTCCACGAAGAGGTGACGAACCGGCAAGTTGAACGGGAACGTGACTGTCGGTCGGAGATTTCGTCGTTCCAATTTAGGGGCTACATTTGCTCCGAGCCCCGCGCTGATCTCACCTAGAGTAAGCAGGTTCGTCGAGACAAAGTCCACGGCGCCGAAGTTGTCGTCAGCGTTCTTGCAGGGCCTCTCGATTTCAGTAAGAGGGCGCCGCGAGGTCGGGGTCTTGTCGATCCAGCCGGCAAGGTCGTGCACAACGTACTTGTAGGCGCGCCTAGGCCAGAGCGAACGAATCTCCGCGCAACCTCCCGCCCAACCTCCACCCCGCATGCCGGAGTCCCCATACTCCAGTTCTCCCTCCCAAACAGTCTCGAGTTTGAAACCGCCCCCGTTGGTTCTTCTGGGACGGTACCAGCTCTCCTGCCCCGAGCCGCCTATTTGTAATCCCCCACAGGGACTCGAGGAACTCACCGCCACCGTCAAGGCAGCATCATCCGGAAAGATGTGAAACAACCGCATTTGTTCTGAGGGATTGTCGATCCAATTAGGACCAACGGCACCGGCGGTCTTAGCATTCCAGACTACCCGCTTGCTCGGCATCTCGATCACAACCAACCGCCCATCGTGACAGCAGTTGCAGTAGCCATCAGTCACTGCCACCACAGCCACGAGAAAAGGTCTGTCCCCAAATCCCAGATCGGTGATTCGTGCCGCTACCACCGAGGCGGTGAACTGGTACTCATTGAGATTGTCCTTCTCGTGTGCCTTTGACAGAGCAGACCTCTTCGGGTAGTCGGGAATGGCCAGCTCGAGGATCTGTTCGTCGGAGAGGCCGTTGTCGGGTAGGAGGACGGCGGCCGTGGTTGGCTCAGGGGTGGCGGCCTGAAACGCGGATGCCACCAATACCAACAATGCGCCTTGCAGAATCATGCGCCAAGTCTAGACCTGATACGTACTTTGTGCGTAACGTCTCGGCACTGCACTCGCTGGCCACCGACGACTTGCCGAGAACCGCGTGTAGCCGCGCCGCCGAAGAGGCAAGCAGAGGAGCGGAGGGGCTGAGGAGCAGAGGGGCAAAGACGAAGCGGCACCGGTTTCGTCTCCGGCTCCTCTGCTCCCCTGCTCCTCTGCCCCTCTGCCGCCGTCTTCCGCTATCGGCGGCGCCTATTTGACCTGGGCCGAATCGGGGTTGACCATCAGCCCCGACTCGTCGACCGCTTCGAAATTGCTGCCGTGGACCTGGTTCAAGACGTGCAGCTCGTCGTTGTCCCAGCGCTCGTCGGGGACGCCGGAGATGTACCAGTTGGAGCCGTTGTCGGCGACGAACATGCCGTAGAACTTGAGCGCGACCAGGATCACCTGCACGTTCTTCGGAAAGGACGACACATCGAACCCCGCCTTGAGCCTGAAGCGCTGGCCCATCGGTGGGTACGCCGGGTTCGTGCTCTCGGAGGCCTGGTGGCGCGCCGGCCAAACGAACTCGTCGCGTGTGTGGACGACGGTGAACCGCAGGGCGTGGCGGATCGTCCCCGCCGCCACTTCGTCGTAGCGGGCCAGGCCGGGCAGAATCGGCAGCCCGGCCGCGTCGGCGGACGTCCAGGTCGCCGGACGCAGCGCGTTGGAGCGCAGGTCGAAGATCGCCCCCGACCCCGCGCGCCAGCTCCCGTCCTGTTGCGGGTATGCGGCGTAGAGCTCGTAGAGTCGGCAGTGGCCGCCGTCCACGAGGAGCACGTGGCGGTCGCCGTCACTTTGCGGTCCGCCCTCGATCGGCGCATCGGGCGGGATCGGGTACGGGCCCGGGTCGCTCTCGTCGCCGTAGTCGAAGCTCACGGGCACGGGCGGTTGGCTGCCGGGCACGACGGCGTACGGGATCCCGATCGGGCCGCCGTCCCAGGTGCCCGAGCCGAAGTCTGGGTGGAGACCGGTACTCGGGCCGATCGAGGCGATGTAGTCGGCGGAGTGCGGGTCCACCGGCAGCAGGTCCGCGCGGGCGTTCCAGACGTTGTTCGCCGGGAAGATCGGGCAGCCGGCAATGGAGGGGCCGCTCGCAGTGGCGATCGCACGCTGGAGGTGGCGGCGCACCTGCCGCCGAGCCACCGGCGCGTCGTCCGGAGGGGCTGCCAGAGCCACACCAAGGGGAACGAATGCGAACAGCACCGCCACGATGACACCAGGGGGCCGGCGTGGAGACCTTTTGAAGGCTGATATCATGATCTCGATCCCATTTGTTTCTAACACGATCGGTGCCGTTCGAATGTGTCCGGGATCACAGAAGAGTCTGCTAATGGACAACGCAGATTAATTGGATGTTGCCGTGTTGGAATATTAGTGGTATATACTCACTTTTGTTCGTGTGCCGGAGCGGGCGGTCGCCGGCACGACGTGCAGATCAACCGAGCCGCCCAGGGAGCAACCAAGTGACCAAGACCCTTTCCCTTCCCGTGATTCCTCTTCGCCAGGCGGTGCTGTTCCCCGGCGTGACGGTCCCGATCGCGGCAGGCCGGCCGGGCACCCTGGCGGCCATCGAGGCAGCACTTTCGGACCCCGACCGGGTGGCGTTCGTCTCGGCCCAGCGCGAGGACGGCGAGACCGCGACCCCTGAGATCCTCCACACGATCGGGACGATCGCGAGGATCGTGCAGGTGCAACGCGGCCCGTCCGGGATGCAGCTGGTGCTCCATGGCGAACGCCGCGCGATCGCGCTACGCATCGCGGAGCACGACAACTACCTGGTAGCGACCGTGCGCGACGCGGAGGAGATGTCTCCTCTCGACGCACAGGCGCCGACGTACCTCGCGCTCGTCCGGGAGCTGCGTGAGCGGGCCGTGGAGCTGGGCACCAAGACCGGCTTCCCGCGCGAGGCGATCCAGCGTTTCATGGCCGAGGTCAGCGACCCGGGTCAGTTCGCGGACGTGGTCGCCACGCATCTCGACCTCTCGGTCACCGACCGGCAGGCGCTCCTCGAGACACTCTCGGTCGAGGATCGACTGCGACGGGTGCTGCTCCTGCTCCAGCGTCAACTCGCGGTGCTCGACGCTCAGGAGGACATCAAGTCGAAGGTCCAGGAGGAGCTGGGCGGGCGCCAGAGGGAGTTCTACCTGCGCGAGCAGCTCAAGGCGATCCAGAAGGAACTCGGCGAAGGCGACAAGGGGAACGACCCCGATGCGCTGCGCGAGAAGCTCGCCGCGCTGCCGCTGCCCGAGGCCGCGCGCAAGGAGGTGGACCGCGAGCTGTCCCGCCTCGACCGTGCGTCGGGCGAGTCGATGGAAGGCCAGGTCATTCGCACCTACCTCGAGACGATCGCCGAGCTGCCGTGGGGCAAGCGCAGCGAGGAGAAGCTCGACCTGGCCCATGCGGCCGAGGTACTCGAGCGGGATCACTACGGCCTCGGGGACGTCAAGGACCGCATCTTGGAGTTCCTGGCCGTGCGGTCGCTGCGCCGGAAGGGCGAGGCGGCGGAACAAGTCGCACCTGCTGCGGGAGTCATCACCAGGGGCCGGGCGCCCATCATGCTGTTCGTGGGCCCGCCGGGCGTCGGCAAGACCTCCGTGGCCCGCTCGATCGCCGCGGCGATGGGGCGCGAGTACGTGCGCATCTCGTTGGGCGGCGTGCGCGACGAGGCCGACATCCGCGGCCACCGGCGCACCTACGTCGGCGCCATGCCCGGCCGCATCATCCAGGGGATGAAGCAGGCCGGCACGGCCAACCCCGTGTTCCTCCTCGACGAGGTGGACAAGCTGGGCGTCTCATACCAGGGCGACCCGTCGGCGGCGCTGCTCGAGGTGCTGGACCCGGCGCAAAACGATACCTTCACCGACCACTACCTCGGGGTGCCCTTCGATCTCTCCGAGGTGCTGT
>Ga0182011_10002052_pt1 | contig 17223 bp, 14 predicted proteins | sample 711E1DmetaG_FD_120481 | JGI IMG/M metagenome (GOLD analysis project Ga0182011, IMG submission 120481) | Permafrost microbial communities from Stordalen Mire, Sweden - 711E1D metaG | ecosystem: Environmental > Terrestrial > Soil > Wetlands > Permafrost | place: Sweden: Stordalen | collected... | reverse complement strand
CCGCGCCTTCAACCCATGGCGCGAGTGGAACCTGCGGCACGGCCAACCGCGTGAAACGTAATGAAACGCCGCCCGGAACTTTTAATTCGCAGGTCATTTCACCCGGTTGAGCCCGGCTGGTAAGGTCGTCGAGAATCACGCAAAGCGGCGCGCGCGCGAGCATGGACGCCATTTCGTCCGGTTTGAGCAGATGATGAATCGGCATGACGACCGCGCCGCAGCCGAGTGCCGCGAGAGCGCCGATGACGAAGGCGCGCCCGTTGCGACCCTGCATGCCCACGCCCTGTCCGTTGCTCACGCCCAACGCAGCCAACTGGCCGCGCAGATCTTCAATTTCGCGCCAGAGGGATTGGTAATCCATCGGGCCGGCGGCATCAATGATGGCGGTCCGTTCGGGCCATTGGCGGGCGGCTTTGGAGAGAGTCTCGTAAACGTTCATCAGGCAAAAAATCAGGTTCCCGGTTGTTTTGAGTTCGAGCGCTTCGTTGTTTCCTGCTTCATCCGCCGGCGGATTTCCGCCACGGCTTCATCCAGCGGATGGTTCTGGACCTGAAAAGCGGCGGCGGTTCCGGCCGCCCAACCCGTCGCCAGCGCCGTCCCTATCACGCGAGCAGAAGTCATCGCTCCCGCGTCGGCGGAAAGGCAGCGTCCGGCAACCCATGCGTTGTCCAGTTCCACCGGACGCAGACAGTCCAGCGGGATGTCATAATAGTCACGCTCGTTGAAAAAAGTCATCTCCGGTTTTGGGCTGGCGCACCAACGCTCCATCGGCCAGGCACCGCGAGCAATGCCGGCGGCGGATTTCCGCGCGCCCAGCACGGCTTCATCCGCCAACCTCGCGCGGCCACGGATGCGTCGGCCCGACCGCACGCCGAGCTGCGGAGTGATGGAATCGAGCCGCGCATTCCGGCAGGCAGCGACGTTTGCAACAAGGAATCTCTGGAGCTGCCCGACCAAAGCGCGGGACTGGCGTTCCCAAGCGGTGACCTGCTGCCAAAGCGGAAGATCCGCGCTGCCGGCAGCGAGGCCAAGTTTAAGCGCAAGGCGGCTGTTGGAGCCGGTGACAGGCACAAACGAAAGCCGTTCGCAAAGCGCGGGCAGTGCTCCGCTCTCAACAGCACGGCGCACTTCGCGTCGCACCTCGATCAGGCCTCGTTGGGCAAGACCGGGATCAACATTTTCCAAAATAAAAACCAAGGCGGGCGCCTGATCGGCGGCGCCATTCTCCACAGTCGCGCCGGCCAGAGCGGCGCTGGTGGCTTCGCCGGTGCAATCCACAACGGTTTTCGGCGCGAAGAGCAACGGCTCATTCCAAGCCAGAGCTTGAACCTCATTGATCCGCCCGCCTTCAGCCCGCGCCGCCGCCACGGTCGCATGCAGAATTATGTTGATGTCTCCCGACGCGCTCACGATCGCATCGGCCACGCGCGCAAAGGCCGGAGGAGAATACGGCAGCACCCACAAACCCATGGGCAGTTGAATTGGCTTCAGTCCGGTGACTTGCTGCAATTGCGAAGCGAATTCCTGCGCAAAACCCGCGGCGACCGGCACGGCTTCGGCGCCCGCCGTATCCCGCAGATAAAGACCGCAAATGGTTCCCACCTGTGCCGCGGTGGCCAGACCGCCGAGAAATCCATAGTGTTCCAGCAACACCACGCGCGCCCCGGCGCGCCCCGCCGCCGAAGCCGCCGCCACGCCCGCCGCGCCGCCGCCGACAACCAGCACATCGCAATGGATGGAAGTGAAACTCATCGGAAGAAAGGCCTCGAGGTTTCCACTACCTTAAGTATTTGCCGTAATACCGGATGTATTTCCATTGCGGACGCACATTCAGCTTCATGGTTATCTTTTGTCCCCATTGAACGCTTATCTTGCGCCAGTCGGCCGGCGAAGTCCACTCCGGGCATCGCCGCGCGATGCGGTCAAGGTTCTCCATGGTGCGGCCCGCCAGCGCAGGCGAGAGATAATAGGCCGGTTCGAACAAATCCTGATCCGGTTTGATCTGGCCTTCGTTCAACGCGATCTGGGCCATCGGCGTGCCTTCATAGACACGGATGCCGTAGGTGGCAAAAACCGCATGGGCCGGAGCGCACTTGCTCAAGAAGCTTTGCGTCTCCTCGATGTCCGCCCAAGTTTCGCCCGGGCCGCCAAACAGGAGATAAATGGCGAACGGCAGGCCGGCGTCATGCGCCGCCTGCAGGGCGGTACGGGTTTCCTTCTGGCCAAAAGGCTTGCGCAGCGCCGTCAGCATTTTCTCCGAGGCGACATCCTGGCCGAATTCCACCGCTTCGCAACCGGCTCCCTTCATGGCGCGCGCGAGTTCGACATCGAAACCGGTCGGATTGCAGAACGCCGACCAGCGGACGGGCAGCTTCCGTCGGCGGAGTTCCTCGCAGATCGCCAGAGTATGTTGGCGCGGGTCGTTGAAAACACTGTCCACGAAAAAGAAATGGCGCACCTTCGAGCGAACCGCCACGTCCTCGATTTCCCGGACGACCGCTTCCGGCGGACGCAGGCGGTAACGCTTTCCCTCCAGTTGCGGGTAGATACAGTAGATGCATTTGAAAGGACACCCGCGCTTGGTTTGCACACTGACAAATCCGCCCCGCTTCAAGTAACGCGCGTAACTACAAAGATCGTGAGCCGGCGGCGGCAATTCGCCCATCCGCTCGACCGTTTTGGCGGGCAGCACAGCGGCGGACGTCTGGTACTTCGGCGCGGTGATGACACCGTCAATGCCTTCCAGCGAACGGCCGGATTCGAGACGCGCGAGAACTTCGGGGAACGCGCGTTCGCCTTCGCCGATCACGCCGCAATCGGCATCGAGCCGGCGCATCCAGCCCTGCGGCGAGACGGAAAAGCCGGTGCCCCCAAGGATTAATGGTCCCTTGAAGGAGCGCCGGACGGTTTCGGAGAGCCGCCGCACATCGTCGAAATAAAGACGCGGCGCGAACGACCAGCAGTTGTCCAGATTGCGAATGCTAAAGGCCACGGCCTGGAATCCGCCCCGGTCAAGCCTCCGCTGCAGTTTCGTTTCCGGCGACCGCGCCAGTCCCATGTCCAGGAACTCCACCTCGTGGCCTGCGGCGCGGGCGGCGGCGGCCACGCACAGCGCTCCCAACGGCGCCACTGGATAGGGGGAACGCTCCTGATTCGTCGCCACCAGCAAAACCTTCATGACAAATCCTCCTCCAGCAAAGCCGAGCGCAGGCCTTTTTCGAGGATGTCCACCTCGGCTGGACTCATGCAGTCATCCACCCACGACAACAGAGCGGAGGGCCTGCCGCCGAAATTCAAAAACACCACGGTCAGCCCCGGCGGACGCCAGGTTGGGACCAGATGCGTGACTTCGAGAATCTTTCCACCGAAAAGCCCGGTCATTCCGGCGCAGGCTTCGCCCGAATCCGAAAAGGAGAAGGTGGCGAACTTTCCGCGCGTGGGTTTTCCAAGGTAGCGAAGGTAGAACCCCAGCGGCAGCGGCTTGAACATGTCCAGCGCCGCCATGCAGCATTGCGGGAAACGATCGCGAATCTGGTCGGTCATCTGCCGGCCAAGCTCGACAAGGATGTCACCCAATTTCCCGGCCTGCTGCGGTTCGATGCGATAGAACAGAATTGAAAGATGATTGGAAAAGATCGGGCCGTTGGAGCCGCGCCGGCGCGTGTCGTGCGGCACGGGAATCAAGTAGGCGCCGGTTTGATTGCCGCGGCGGACCGCCACTTCATGCAGCGCGCGGAGCGAAGACGCCAGATAGAAGTGACCCCGCCGAAAGCCGGCATTGAGACGCTGGCAGCGCGCTTCGATCAGAGCCGTTTCCCGTTCGTTGAAGGAGACGACGCGGCAATGATTGCGGCGCGAGCGGAGTCGGGATTCGGCAGGCAGGAGCGTGAAGATGGGATCGCGGCCGGACTCGTGCAGCCATTTGATGGAACCGTGCGCCATTTTCACGTTGGGCCACCAACCTGCGAGGTCCCAGCCCAGTTGCTTCGGGTTGATCAAGTTCCGGGCCGCAGCCGCTTCGTTTGCCGGGCCGGCGTTCAAATGAGCCAGCAACAGTTCAAAACCGCCCGCATCAAGAAGAGCATGGTTCCAGGAGATAAACAGGCGGTGCGTCCCATCGGCGTGCCGCATCAAGTCAAACGCCAGCCCCGGCCCGCGGCCCGCGTGAAGATCGTGTTGCGCCACCACGTCCGGCAACGGCCAGGGACCTTTCCACGTGCTATTCGGATGGGTGTGCTCGAAAAAGAATTTTTGCGGCCTGTTAACCGTCCGCCAGAGCGGAGGAAAGAACGGCACCGGGCGGACGATGCGCACGCGCGAAAGCCAGTCCAAAATTGGCGAAGCCGCGATGCGCTCGCGCAACAGGTCCAGATCCAGGCCGTCTCCCAGCCGGATGACGGCGCAGCACACGTTGCCCGGCAGCCCTGCCTGCCGCATCCGGTGGTCCTGGCCGTGCATGAAGTAGTCGCCGGCGGCCAATCGAATTTGGCGGGGTAGATGGAACATAGGCAGCAGGCCGGCCGTTTCTAGAAAGACGGCTGGTTGTTGCGGGACAGTTCGGCAATGCACTTGGCCAGGGTGGCCATGGAAGTCAGATTGTCGCCGGTCAGGTGCGAATCCGGCACGCGGACGCCGATCTTGCGTTCGCAAAAGAGCAGCAGCTCAACGAGGGCAAAGGAGTCAATGCCGGCCTGGGCCAAGGGGCTGTTTTCATCAAAAGCCGTGCCTTCGGGCACAAAGTTGGTGCGCGCAAACTCGCAGAGCTGCGCGGCGATGGTCTTGGGGTCTTTATCGGGAATCATTAGTTAATCGTGTCCGCGGAAGTATGGCCACGCTCGGAAAGGCGTCAAGCATGGAAGGATTTTTGAAGCTTTTCCGTTTGCTCCACCAATGCCCGCCATTTATCCTGCGCGTGCTCTGAAACTCGAATGGATTCGCTCAAAAAATGGCGGCGCATTACGCCACGCGTTATGACTCGAACCGGAACATGGATTTCAACATGCCCGGCTGACCCGGCCTTGCGTTGCCTCTGATTGTCCATGCTTTTCCCTCTTCCTTCACCAGCCGCGCCACCGCGAGTCGTCATCACCGGAGCGGGCATCGTTACGGCTTTGGGCACCGGCTGGAAGCCGAACGCCGAGGGCTTTCGCGCCGGACGCCGGGCGTTCCGGCACGTGTCTCTTTTCGATGTCAGCCGCCAGCGCGCGAAGGTGGCCGCGGAAGTGGATTTGCCGGCCACGCTGCCGCCGACCTCTTTGAACGCCCGGCAAATTGCCCGGCTTGACCGCGCCGGCGCGATGCTGTTGCTGGCTGCGCACGAAGCTTGGAGACAGGCCCGCTGGGAATCCGCGGAGAACCTGCCGCTCGTTCTGGGCACAACGGCGGGCGGCATGACGCTCGGGGAAGCTTATTTCCGTCAGGCGCTGCAAACCCCGCTTCGCAAACGCCGCCAGCCCACCCGCGCCGTTTATTACCAGGCCCAGGTCCAGGCGCGGATGGTTCTCGACGCGCTCAATTTCTCCGGCCCCATCACAATCATTTCGAACGCCTGCGCTTCCGGCAGCAATGCCGTCGGCCACGCCTGGGATTTGATTCGTTCCGGCCAGGCCGAGTGCGTTTTCGCCGGCGGTTATGATGCCTTAAGCGAACTCGTGTTTTCGGGCTTCGACGCGTTGCAAGCTCTATCGCCCACCGTTTGCCGCCCGTTCGACGCACGGCGCGATGGGCTGGCGCTCGGTGAAGGCGCGGCCATGATTGCTCTGGAAACGCTCGATCGCGCGCGCCGCCGCAATGCGCCGATCCTCGGAGAACTCATCGCCTACAGCGCATCCATTGATCACCATCATCTTACGCAGCCTCATCCGCAGGGCGACACGACGCTGAATGTCATGCGCCAGGCCTGTGCGACCGCTGGCATCGCGCCCGGAGACGTGGATTATGTCAACGCCCACGGCACAGGCACGGTGCTCAACGATAGTTCGGAAGCGATTGCTATTGGCCGATGGGCTGGCAGCCGGACCGCCACACTGCCCGTCAGCTCGACGAAGGCCAACGTTGGCCACCTGCTCGGCGCGGCGGGAGCGGTCGAAGCGGTAATTTGCCTGATGGCGTTGCGCGAGCAATGGCTGCCCACGCAAGGCGCGTTTGAAAGTCCCGACCCGGCCTGCAACTTTCCCATCGTGAACAAACCCCGCGACGCGCGCATCAATGTGGCGCTGTCGAACTCGTTCGGATTCGGCGGCGTCAATGCAACCTTGATCTTCAGGAGGTGGACGTGAGCCGGATTGTTGTCGCGGGATTGGGCGCAGTATCGCCCGCAGGCTGGAATGTCGCCGCGCTCCGTGAAGCGCTGGCCAAGGGCGAACCTCTGCCCGTCCAATCAATCGAGCGGCCCGGCTGGCAAAAGCTCCTGCGCGCGCGCGTGGTGCCGAACCCCGCGGTGCGTCCGGAATTTCTCGCGCACCCGCGCCTGCGGCGGACGAGTCCGGTCACGCATTATGCGGCGGCGGCGGCGCTCGAAGCCACGGCCTGCCTGCGGACCAGCCCGGAAGTGAAACGCCGGGTGGGCTTGATCGTCTGCCTGCAAGCGGGCTGCGTTCAATACACCTGCCGCTTCTTCGACGAGACGCTGAAAAATCCCGCCACCGCAAGCCCGCTGCTGTTTCCCGAAACCGTCTATGCCGCGCCGGGCAGCCACATTGCCGCGCTCTTGAAGGACGTGACGCTGGTGTATTCGCTCGTGGGCGATCCTTCTTCCTTCCTGCAGGGTGTCGTGCTCGGCGCGCAGTGGCTGGAGGAAAAACGCGCGGACGCCTGCCTTGTCATCGGAGCCGAGGAATTAAACTGGATTCTGGCGGATGCGCTCCGGTATTTCGATCGCTCGGCCATTCTCACTTGCGGTGCCGGGGCGTTGTGTCTGTGCCGTGAGAGTGAAATCGCAGCGGGCGTCGAGTTGGCGGCGATCACCGATGCCCACACCTATTCCGTGCGCCGCAACCGAAACGAAGCCGCGCGGAACATGCGCCGGCAGTTGGAAGGCGGCGCTGCTGGAGAATTGCTTTGCGACGGACTCGGCGGCAGTTCGCGCACGGACGAAGCGGAACGCGCGGCCTGGAAAGACTGGAGCGGGTCGCGCTTGAGTCCCAAGCGAATCCTCGGTGAAGGAATGATGGCCTCCGCCGCCTGGCAATGCGTCGCGGCGTGCGACGCCGTGGCGAACGGGCGATCCGCCGCGGCCAATATCAGCCTCGTCGGCTCGAATCAGCAGGCGATCGGAGCGCGATTCGTCCGGACAGGCCCAAGCATTTCTCATTTGTCCGCCGGCGGCGACGCGGGCAACATCCGCACATGAACTCACGAATCATTCTCGTCACTGGCGCCAATGGCAGTCTGGGCCAGGCCATCGTCCGCACATTTCTCCAGGAGTCGCCCGCCAACGTCGTCTTTCTCGGAATCCATTCCCGGCGTGACCACGCCGACAAGCTGGCGCAGGAAAACCCCGGACGATGTTCATGCGTCGCATTGGATGTCGCGTCTGCCGAATCCTGGAAGCAGGCGCTGAAGCAAATTCTCGCCGGCCACAGCCGCATTGACGTGCTCATCAACAACGCCGGCAGCCACGAGGATTCCCTGCTCGCGACCATGCCGCCGGAATCCTGGGACCGGGTTCTGGCAACGAACCTTGATTCCGTTTTTCACGGCTGCCAGGCGGTGCTGCCCACGATGATCAGCCAGCGCGGCGGACGAATCGTCAATGTGTCTTCATTGAGCGCGCTCCTCGCGCCAGCCGGACAGGCCAACTACGCCGCAGCCAAGGCGGGCGTGGTCGCGCTGACGCAATCTTTGGCGAAGGAAGTGGCGCGCATTGGCATCACCGTGAACGCCGTCTGCCCCGGATTCGTGGAAACCGAGGCGCTCACCCACCTGGCTGGTGAAGAAAAGAAGGCGGCGCAGATGCGGATTCCCATGCGCCGGTTTGGCCGGCCGGAGGAGGTCGCCGCAACGATTCGTTTTCTGGCCAGCGCCGAGGCGAGTTATATCACCGGCTCGGCCATCAAAGTGGACGGCGGAATTTTTTAGCGCTGTGACAATGATTGTCTGCAACAAGTTTGGGACCTGACGCGCATGGCTCACCGTCTTCTCATCATCCAACCCTCGTATTACCGCTCGAAGATGGATCGTACCATCTTCAAGGTTCGCCGCCGCCAGGTCGTGCCGTTGACACCGCCTTACCTGGCCGCGCTGACGCCGCCGCATTGGGACATCAAGGTGGTTGACGAACAGCTCGAACCGATTGATTTCGATTATCGCGCCGACCTGGTGGCAATCACCACCTGGACGCTCAATTCGTATCGCGCCTACGACATCGCCGATGAATTCCGCCGGCGCGGCGTGCGCGTGATTCTGGGCGGACCGCACACATTCTTCCACGCGGAGGAAGCGGGCGAACATTGCGACGCGGTCGGGATCGGCGAGGCCGAGGCCATCTGGCTCCAGATGCTGGATGATGCCATTCACGGGCGGCTCAAGAAGATTTACCGCGCCGAATTGCTTTCGAGTCTGGCCGGCCTGCCGGTGCCGCGTTACGACCTGTTGAACATGCGGTATTATCGCCCGTTCACCACCTTCGCCGTTTCGTCGTCGCGCGGCTGTCCGTTCCGCTGCGAGTTCTGTTCCGAACGGATGTTGCTCGGAGATGCGTATCGCTGTCGGCCGGTGGGCGAGGTCATTGAGGAGATCAAGCATTGCCGCGCGAAGAGCCTGTTGTTTGGCGACAGCAATTTCGGCGGGAAGCGCGCTCACACGATGGAACTCATGGAGGCGCTGATCCCGCTGAAGGTGCGCTGGTCCGCGCTCTGGTCGTCCTACCTCTGCAACGACGAGCCGTTCCTCGATTTGGCGTGCCGCAGCGGTCTCCTGCACGTGAATATTGGCATCGAAAGCATCAATCCCGACACGCTCAAGAGCATGAACAAACGGTTCAACAAGCTTTCGCGTTACGGGGAAATGCTGGCCAACCTCCGCCGCCGCGGCATCAGCTACTCGTTGAATTTCATTTTCGGCTGGGACGGCGAAACAGAAGGCGCGTTTCGCGCGACGCAGAATTTTCTTCACGAACACAAGGTTCCAGTCGCCTATTTCAACATCCTCACGCCGGTCAAGGGCACGCCGCTTCACGACCGGCTGCAAGGCGAATCGCGGATCATCAACAGCCGCGAGATTGACCGCTGGCCCGGACAGCTTTGCCACATCAAGCCGCCCTACGGCACGCCGGAGGAACTGGAGCGCAACGTGCGGAAAATCTATCGCGAGTTCTACAGCCTGTCCTCCATCCTCTCCCGCATGCCAATGCCGTTGACGAAAGCCAGCATCGCTTCGTGGGTCATCAACTTTTCGCAACGGCGAATGGCACGGACGGTGAACAATAATTTTGACGGTTTCTAAAGCGTGATGACTTTCCTAACTTCTTGCGTGTCTTGCGTCCCTGAATCGAAAAGGGCAGGCATCGGCGCGACAGCATCTTGGAGTGCGGCAGCCCTCTGCCGCTTTGGAGGTCTTGAAAGCGCCAGAGGACTGGCGCACTCCAAAACCTGGTGGCATATCCAACGGTTCATGGAGAGCCTCCAATCCCAAAATTGGGCGCGTATTGTGACCATGAACCTGATGGCGGGTAGGACGCGCAGTCCCCTGCGCGCCACGAATGTAGAAGGACATCCGTCGGTTCCCAGACGGCGCGCACGGAGTGACGCGCCCTACCTTGTGGCTCATGGAGAGTAGGCAACAATTGGTTCTGAACAGCATGGCTGAACAAACAAAGATTGAATGGAGCGAGCCGCCCGTCCCGGTTGCCGCCAAAAAAGTCATCATCATCGGCGGCGGGATTGCCGGGCTTTCCTGCGGCTGTTACCTCCAGATGAACGGCATCCAGTCCGAGATTCTTGAAATGGGCGCGGTGCCCGGCGGATTGTGCACCTCGTGGGATCGCGGGCCTTACGTCTTCGACGGCTGCCTGCGCTGGCTGTTCGGCATGAATCCGTCCTCGGCCTTTTACCAGATTTGGATGGAACTGGGCGCCATCGCGGACCGGAAGATCGTGCTCCATGACGAAGTCTTTTGGATGGAAGACGCCAATGGCAAAGGTTTCTCCGTGCCCGCCGATCTGGACCGGCTTTCATCCGAGTTCAAGCGCATCGCGCCCGAAGATTCCGCGCTGATTGACGAGCTGGTGCGCGCGGCGCGGCGTTGTGCTTCACTCGAACCGCCGCTGGAGAAACCGCTGGAGCTGATGACGTGGTTTGAAAAAATGCGGCTCGGATGGAGCTACGTTCCGATGCTGCCCGTGTTCCTGAAATGGAAAGGCCTGCCGATTACCCAGTATCTGGCGAAATACCGGAACGCCTTCCTGCGCGAGACGTTGATGACGCTCGCCAGCGACGAACGCATGTCAGCGCTGGTGCTCGTGATGGTTCTGGCGTTCCGCTCCCGCAGAAACACCGGCTTCGTCGTCGGCGGCTCGCGGGCGTTTGCCGGGGCGATTACGGATCGTTATGCCCGGCTTGGAGGCGTCATTCGATACGATACCCGCGTGGCTTCGGTCCGGGTCGAAAACAACCGCGCGACGGGAGTGAATTGCGCCGACGGGACGGTCGTGCCGGCGGCTGCCGTGGTTTCCTGCGCGGATGGTCACACGACAATTTTCAAAATGCTGGCCGGTCGGTATGTAAACAAAAAACTCCTCCGGCTGTATGAGCAGGGCGAGTTATTTCCGGCCTTGATCCAGATTTCGTTGGGGATCAACAAAACGTTTCCCAACACATCCCAAAGCATCAGCCTGCCGCTCGCGCAACCGCTGGCTGTGGACAACCAAACACGCCATTCGCGGATGGATGTCTCGGTGTTCGGTTCGGATGCGGGACTTTGCCCGGAAGGCAAAACGGTCATGACGGTTCGGATGCCGGCACGTTACGATTTCTGGATCAAGCTCAAGAAGGACAATCCGCAAGGTTACCAGATGGAAAAGAAAGCCATCCTGCAAAAGGTCATCGGCGTTCTCGACCGGAGGTTTCCGGGACTCGCAGAGCGCCTTGAACAGTCGGACATCGCGACGCCCGCCACGTTCGCGCGCTACACCGGCAACTGGCGGGGCAGTTACGAAGGCTGGCTGCCGACACCGCGCATCATTGGACGGCGCGTTCCCTGCACACTGCCGGGACTTGGGGGTTTTTATATGGCCGGCCATTGGGTGGTGGTGGGCGGAGGGTTGCCGTCTGCCGCGCTCTCCGGACGTTATGTGGCGCAGATGATTTGCGCCCAAAATGGAAAGGTATTTGTGGCTACAAAGCCTTGAGTTTCTTTCCGAAATGGACAAAAAGGGTTTTTAGAACGGCAGCGGCTGGCCGAGATTGTCCGTGTGAAATGGGAACTCGAATATCCGGATGTTTTTCTTCTGGTCGAGAACCTGCCCCGAAATCCAGTACTCTTTTTGCGGCTCCAGAACCAGATCGGCCGGGAGCGCATAGACTCTTTCGTAAGCGCATTTGTCCGGAAAAGAAACCGGCTGATTGAGGGTGTAATGCCGTTCGGATGCGTCCATGGGCTGTGGATCTCCCTGATCATGCTTGCCGATGAGCACCGCTTCGTAGGGGTCGGAGGCATCAGTGGGTTGGGACTCTCCCCGACGGATCTGCGCGCTTGAGAAATGCCCGACTTTCTTAACCGTTAGCTCGACAGGGGCTTCAGTGCCAAGGTGAGTAAAGCTCGGTGTCCAAATCCGCAGGAAAACCTCATCACCCGGAAGCGTCTGGCGGTCCCAATCGAGCGGCACTCGCGTGATCCGGGTCAGGGCTTGTTCCTTGCCGGAAATCCATTCGGCGCCGTCCTCCTCCGCGCGATAATTGCGCAATCCCGGGAAACCGCCAAAGAGTCCGGCCACCCGATCGCTCGAAGTGTCCGTTGTCGGAGCGAAACTGCTCAACACAATTCCATCCGAGTTGAGGTCATCGAGCGCTCCATGAGTGCCCCCGAAGGTCACCATCTCGCTGCCTGTTTTGACAAGCCATCCGGCGTGAACATAATGGTTGTCCAGACTGATGAGAATGGTCGCCGGATTGAGTGCGACCTGCGTGTGGGCGCGGACAATCCGTTCCAACGCGAGCGGATAGCGATGGGTCAGAGTCGCAGCCATCCAGTCGTCAGCCGTGGCAAAGCCGTCGGCGTCGAGCCGGTTCTTTTGGGAAAGAGCTTCGACCACCGGGAGATAGTTAATGGGATCCCCCACCTCGGCTGAATATCGGAAAGAGTTCCTGGCGGGGTTCCACTCGATGATGGCCCGTTCGCCTTTTGAATTCATGACAATGAACTGATTGGCCTGACCCGGGAATTTGGCCGTCAATATGTCCACGCCTTTCAGTTGCAGGAGCAGTTGCAGGAGTGTTTCGGTTTCGGCGGGCGAATTATGAATTTCCACCCAGGACTCGATCCCAACCGTGGGTAGGACGACATCCTTTGGGCTTACGATGGACGTCGCGATATGGTATCCGTTTTTCTCGAGGAATGACCGGATCTGAACGCGTTTGCCGACACCGGCGTGATTGTTCCCGTGATCCGAGAGAATCAGGATTTCGAGATCTCGTCCCTCGCGCTTCTTGTATTCGGCGCGTAGTTCCTGGAGTTTTGCATCGAGCGCGCAAAGCATGGCGAAGATGTCGCGGGACAAGTGCTGTGCATCGTCCGGCGTGCGGATGTAGGTGTAGTAGTTGTCGTCCCCGCTCTTGGTATTGAGAAAGTTTTTGACCAATTCATGCACCTCGTATTGATACATGTGGGACGGATAGATATAACCCAGCGTGCGAAGGAAACCGTTCTCCACCTGCCAGTGCATCTGCTTTTCGTGCTCCATCGTTGTGGTGATACCGTTCAAAACGATTTCGGAATTCGCGGCATCGCTGAAATACGTGCGCTGATATCCGGGCAGCGGGCGGTCGCCAAAAATATCAGTCCAGGCGACATCGCTCGTGGACGGAAACGTCGAGATCAAGCGGCTGACCGGGAAGTATCCCTGATGAAATCCTTGACGATGGAATTGTATGCCATGGGTGTCCTTGTAGGTGAGTCCTTCCTGTAGCGCTTTCATGTCGCGGTAGGCGATTCCGTCCAGGCAAATGATCAGTCGCTTGGGGAGCGCGAAACTTGTTGTGGGAAAAATTTGCAGGGCCAACAAAAAAAACAGGACAATCCGGTTCCTGGCTTTGCTCTGGCGAACCAAACTGCCGGGGCGCGAACAGAAAATCATGGGCGCCACTGTAACGGCGGACCGTTGGTGAGCCGAGAGAAAATTATGCCTTTTGGCGGAGGAGTCCCGCCGCTTTTTGACTTGCTCCAGCCCGGGCTATCGAACAGGCTCCAGCCGCGAAAATTGCGACGGCCGTATCAGGTATGGATAACACTGCGACCCTAAGAAACGAAATCAAACAGTTAATGGTGGACAACCTCATGCTGCAAGGCAGCGCGGAGGAAATCGGCGATGACCAACCCCTGTTCGGCCCCGGCAGCTTGGGTCTGGATTCGGTGGATGCACTACAGCTTGTTGTGGCCCTCGACAAGACGTACGGGCTCAAGATCGCCGATCCTGAAGCCGCACGTCAGATTCTTCAAAGTGTTCGTTCCATGGCGACAGCAGTCGCCAACCACAAAGCATCCCCGCCCTGCCAATAAACCCTGACGACTAAGCAAAAATGGCTCCATCCCGACGTGTCGGGAGAACCTGCAACACCACGCGGTTAATCCCGACACGTCGGGACTCCACCATTGAGCAACTGTTCGCGAATCCAGCGCGCCGACTTCATCGCCTTGATCTGGCGTTCGCGGGACATCGCCAAACCACGGGTTGCGTGCGTTTCCGACCAAACCAGTTCCCAAGGCCCGTTCTTTCTGGTGAATTTGCCAAAAAGCTTGTCTTTCCGGTTATGAGAGCGAAGCCGCACTATGAGATCATTCGTGTGCCCCGCATAAAACCTGCCTTCCGGATTTTGAAGAATGTAGACCCAATACATGATGAGTGAAAATATTCACCAACCCAAAAAATTGGCTCCAGAGGCAGGGCTCGGACAGAACCTAGTCTCCGTTATCTGCCACGTAACTCGTTGAACGTTACGAGGAATCCAGTAACACCAAGCATAGCAAAGGCTTTTTGCGTTTCAAGAACAATTTGTCAGTATCCGTTAACTAGCCATCCACTATTCTTTCACCATTTTTCAGTATTATTTTGCTGGAGCTTTTGCTGGGGGTAAAAATTTGTAGGCGGACGTCGGAATCGAGCGCCTTTGGGGGCGGACGACAGGGATATTGTGCCTGATTTTACAGGGTATTCAAGCAGATTGTGTCACTATTGAAACCGCCGGTTTCCACTTGGTTTGTTAGCCATTTTTCTGCCGTAAAAAAAATTGCGTGGTGCCGCCAAATTTGCTACCGGTGGATTTCCGGTTGCCGTTGGCTGCTATCGCGCAATCGAATTAACACGAGCGGCCTTTGGAAACGGAAGCCGCTTTTTTTCCCGGCAAATCCAGTCGCGTGATTTTTCAAGGGGACGGCGGACGTTTCTCCTGCTCCGTGGGGAGATGGCCGGGTTGAGGGAGGATGTTTAATGGAAAAAGCTTGTCGTGAAATTCGGAAAGAACCGAATAAACTATTTGCGCGGTTTGTAAAATTTCTTCCTTATCAACACGCACTTCTGTTCCAAGTTCGCCAGACCGAACTTTGTCAATATACTTTCGATCAACAACGCCGAGGTTGTGTGTAATGGGATGGCGCTTTTGAAAAACACGGTCAAGTTTCCCTTCGTCGTTAGAACCAGCGAGGAACAATGGGATGCCATCACAAGATTCAGAAACAATCGTAACAGCACTTGAAACTGACTGTAACCGACCGCCGTTTTTTTTCATTGCCGCATCAATTTCATCGTCGCTGTCACCCTTGTTTTTCCGATAACGACGAATTTCAATTTTGAGCGTCGCTTCAAAGATTGAAACTAAATCTTCGAGAGCATTTTCTAAATCACGCGCTGCTACACGCGTGCCAAGTTCATTTTTTCTCCTGTCAACATCACCAACAATCGCTTCTATGACACGAATCTCACCGCGCACATGGGTTTTAAAAATATCCTTACCACAGTCCGGACACCAAATAGCAAATCCATACACCGAATGATCCAGCGTGCAATGCGGACAAATAAGATCACGCTGCAAAATATCTTCATACGGTTGCCAGACGTGTTCCGGGGGGGCGGATTTCATTTCCATGTCCACCTTAATCAAACCATCAACGAGCCGCTGTTTGTCGCCGGAACCAAAACCTAAAGCCTCTCTTACCACTCGTTCAGCGCCGATTTTTGCCTCACGCATGACCAAATCTTTGGCGTAACGGATTTGTTCTTTCGTATGGAAATCGGGTGGTTCTGCTGCTCTTTGGCAATAAGGACAATATGCAACGGTTTGTTTGCCGGTAACGCCTGTGCCGAACTTAACTTTGAAATAACCAGGAGAACATTCCTGATTCGGACATTCGCGAGCAACACGTCCGTCTTTATCCTTTGGAAGCGAAACACTCATTGAATACTGGTCTGTGCCAGTTTTCTTGGCCTTCAATGGGCCGCCTTCTTGAATTATCTCGAATGACATATTACCAGCCAGCTTTCTCGCCAACTCTTGCAGCCTTACGATCTTGTCGTGCCTTTCGGGTATCCACGAGGGCGGAGGATTTTAACCGTGAAGCGGCAACAGTTTCCTTTGCAACAGCCTTTTTTGCCATGCGTGGAGCGTAGAAAATCTCGCGTGACGTGTCAAAGCCAGTCGTGCCAGTGCGTGCGTCAGCCCTTTTGCGACGAGAGCGGCGTTGGGTTCGCAGCGACGGTGACGTGCAATGCCCGAACAGACCAAACCAACGATGCTCAAGCTGATGCGCCAGCGTGATTGTGTTACACGCCCATGTTCTACCCAACAGATAATGGAAACCCAATTCAAGAATCCACCCGTCCATTCGTGGCGAGATTCCTGTCTTTCCAACACTTCGCAACGGTACGGGTGGCTTTGTCGAGCCATTCCCGGTTCTCTGACAGGGCTAACATTTCCGCAGCAGAAAAAAACTTGTGACCATTGGGGGCTGGTTTCCCCAAAGGTTTCAGCAGACCTGTTTTTAACAGCACGCTGAGTTCATGCGGCAAGAAGCCAAGAATTTCCGCCGCTTGATCTATGTCGAGGCGGGCGGGCAGACGCCGCAGGAAAAGCGTGGATTTCTCGTTCATACACACACCGCAGTTTTTCGGGCTTGCCGGTTTAATTTTGCTTGGTTCTGTTGCTGTGGGTTTTTCTCGTCGTTTTCGTTGTCAGCCACAGCCTCAAGCTGGTTGGGCGCTTGATTCTTGGTGAGATCAAGTTTCTCCTCGATTTCCGACTGGCGTTTGGCCAAGTGATGATACCGCTCCTCCTTCTCGAAGGGTGCGCCAATCTTGGCTTCCAGTTCGACTGCGCGCTTTCGTGAATCGCGGATGTCGGCTTCCAGACGTGCGGCGCGTTCCTCAAACCCCTGCACCACGGATTCGAGCGAACGAATGGTGCCAAGAGCGGTATCGGTGACGCGGGTGCTGTAACTGTTTTTGCCCCGCAAAACGAGTTCGGCGGTGTTGTTGAAGCCGGAACGGATGAATAAATCAAAACCTGCGAACCGTCCGATGCGAATGTCCTCGCCGAAGCGATGTTTGGTTTTCTCCGCCCGCCGCAACAGCAACTCCCCGGCGATGCCACGATTGTCCAGAACCTGCTTGTCCAATTCGATGCGGAACTGGTCGCCGGAAGTGTCCTGCCGCACGGTCAAATCCTGCCGCAAATTCGCCAGTCGTTCCGTCCAGGTCTCCACCTCCTCGTGCGAATGGCGGAGATTGCTGCGAATGCGATACTGTTCCTCGGCGTGGGCGGAGCGCAGGCGGGTGAGCCGGATCAACTCGGCATCCACCTGGGCTTTTTCAATCACGAGTGGGTTGCCGGAAGCTATGGCTTTGATCTCGGCATAGGTCAACGCGGCGGAATCCATGTCTTCAAGACGGCGCATGGTCATGTCCCCGCTCATCACCTGCGCGATGAACTTGGCCTTCGTTTCCAGCGTCTGCCACATATAGGCATCGAACGAGCCTTCGGTGACGTAGCGATAAATCTGCACGCTGGAATTCTTGTT
>Ga0182011_10002050_pt1 | contig 17231 bp, 16 predicted proteins | sample 711E1DmetaG_FD_120481 | JGI IMG/M metagenome (GOLD analysis project Ga0182011, IMG submission 120481) | Permafrost microbial communities from Stordalen Mire, Sweden - 711E1D metaG | ecosystem: Environmental > Terrestrial > Soil > Wetlands > Permafrost | place: Sweden: Stordalen | collected... | reverse complement strand
TATTATTGATGCGAACTTCAGAGACGGGACGCTAGCGGCCGGTTGCAAACACCGCGGGAGTCGTCACTGCCGCGCTGGTCTCGGTTGGTTCGAGCAGCGCCATTCCCTGGGCCAGATTCATTTCAGCGGTCACCGGGACAAAGCCGCCCCGCGCCTCGCTGGTCTCGCGCGCGATGGTCTTGAAGAGCATGGCTCGGCCGCTCATGTGGATCTCCAGCCGCTCGGTCTTCCAGTCCGTGACGCTGACCTCGGTCCGCTCCAGTCGAAACCATCCGCCTTTGTAGAGCCGTCCCAGGATCCCGTAACCGAAGTCCACATTCTCCACAAGATGGCCGTCGAGCCGCGCCAGCCGCTTGTATCGGGCGTTCACCCACAGTTGCCCGCTCATGGAGTGGAAGATGCGCGCCTCGATGGAGCGGGCGGGATACTCCGGATTGGGGCGAAAGCGAAGCCGGTGGCATCCATTCTCCTCGCCGTCATACTCATAGAGAAATGCCTCGGGCAGCAGCGCCACAATCCGGCCGATGCGTTTTTCGTCATCGGCATATTCCTGCCGGTGGCGCGCCTGCTCGCCGGGCGAGCTGAGCAGATGCCTGATCCGCGCCTCCTCTTCCTGCTGGCCCTCGGCGCTGAGGGGGCGCCCGTTGCTCAGGGCGAGACGGGTCACGGGTCCTTCGGCGGTCTCCACCTGGTCCTCAAGCCGCGTCTCCTTGGGTGTGCGCCGCTCAATCCAATAACGCCAGTAGCCATGCCCCTGATGGTCGTGGAGTTCGTTGTAGACGACCTCGCGCACCAGTTGCGCCGCCGTTGATTGCCGGAACGGCTGGGCATGGCCGCCGCAGGCGCCCTGCGTCAACGCCAGAACTCCGAGTGTGGCCCACAGCACACGCATCCGGTCCCCCTCCATGCCGAAGGATTGTGTTTCATGGGGAGTATGGAGGGGCGCCGGTGAAGCGACGGCAAGATTCCCGTGAAAAAGCGGAGAAAAGCCTGCGAAAACATCAAGCAAGTAATGGGAATTTCAAAATCGCCGTCTCCGGCGCCCAGGCGCATCCCACTTGCTACACTGGGGCTATGTTGGACGAAGTGGAGTTCCGCAGTCTGGTCGAAAGTGCTCTCAATTCGCTGATGCAGCATCTGATCGTGCGCGAGGAGGAGCCGGATGCCGGTTTCGAGGCCGAGGAACAGGGCGGTGTGCTGAATGTCCTCTTCGATTCGCCGCCGGGCAAGTTCGTCATCACGCCCAACGCGCCGGTACGCCAGATCTGGATCTCCGCGCTTTCAACCAGCTTCAAGCTGGAGTGGGCGCCGGAGGCGTCGGCGTTCGTGCTGCCGCGCACCGGCGAGCATCTGATCGCGCTCGTCGACCGGCTGATCCGGGAGCAGTTGGAGGGCTAGGAGATCGGAAATTTTCTATTTGTAGCAGGAGCCGCGCCAGGCGCAGGGATGGTCCGGTGAGGCCGCCGGACCATCCCTCCAGCTTCTACTGCAACGAATAGATAGTCTTGAGGACTTTTTCCGCAACCGATGGGGGCAGCGGGGCATAGGAGAGAGACTGCACTTCGCTCTCGCCGGAGTTGACGATCCAGCTCAGCAGATCCTTGAGCACCTTGCCTTTGGCCGCGTCGGGAGATTTGAGCGGCACCAGCAGCCAGGTAAAGCTGGAGATCGGGTAGGCGTTGGCGCCCGGCGCATTGGTGATGGAGACGCGATAGTCGGCGGGCATCTGCTTGACGCTGGCCGCGGACTCTGTGACGCCTTCGATGGAGGCGCGCACAAAGTTCCCCGCCGCGTTCTTCACTTCGCCGAAGCTGATTTTATTCTGCAACGCATAGATCAGTTCCACATAGCCGATGGCCCCGGGAAGCTGGCGCACCAGTCCGGCCACGCCCTCGTTGCCCTTTCCGCCCACGCCCACAGGCCAACTGGGCGAAGCGCCCTTGCCCGGCCCGCCGGCCCAATCCTTGCTCACCTTGCTCAGGTAATCGGTAAAGATGAAGGTGGTGCCGCTGCCGTCTGAGCGGTGGACCACGATGATCTGCTGGCCGGGCAGAGTCACGCCCGGATTGTCCTTGGCGATGCGCGCATCGTTCCAACTGACAATCTTGCCCAGGTAGATGTCGGCCAGCACTTCGGAGCTGAACTTGAGATCGCCGATGCCGGGAACGTTGAAGATCGGCACCACCGCGCCCAGAACGGTTGGAATGTGGATGAGCTTGGTCTTGGAGGAAGCCAATTGTTCGTCCGTGGCGGGGCTGTCGGTGGCGCCAAAGTCAACCAGGCCGGAGGTCACCTGGCGGATTCCGCCGCCCGAACCGATCGGCTGGTAGTTGATCTCCACGCCCGGATGCGCGGCGGCGTACTCGCTGAACCATTTCGAATAGATCGGATAGGGGAATGTAGCGCCCGCCCCTGTCAACTTCTGGGCCTGAGCCGCGCTCAGAGCCAATACGAACAACATCACGGCAACCAAAGTTTTTTTCACGGATCGCTCCCTTGCAGATTTACTGCCGGAAACCATTGTCTACGGGGAATGTTACGGGCATTTGAATACTTTGGGGATTTGACGAATTTATCCGTCTGCCCGCGCCGCCGGCTCGGCTGGCCCATTGGCCCCTTGCGCATCATGCGAGCCGGACGCATTCGGCGCCAGGGGCAGCGTAAAATGAAACGCAGCGCCCGCGCCCAGCGAGCTTTCCGCCCAGACGCGCCCCCCGTGAGCCTGGACGATGTGCTTGACGATGGCCAGGCCCAGTCCGGTGCCTCCGGACTCCCGCGAGCGGGCCTTGTCGATGCGATAGAAGCGCTCGAAGATGCGATCCAGGTGCTCGGAGGCGATGCCGGGGCCGAAGTCCCGTACGCTGAATTCGACTTCGGATTCGAGCAGCCGCGCCCCGACGCGGATCCGCTTGCCGGCCTTGCCATACTTGAGCGCGTTTTCAATCAGATTGCCGAAGACCTGATTCATGGCGTCCGGATCGGCCATCACCGGCGACTCCGGCGCGCCCGCCCATTCAATCTCGACCCCGGAGTCCACCACGATGCCGCCCAGCGAATCGATGGCATCCTGGACCAGGGCGTTGGCTCGCGTCTGCTGGAGCATCAGCCTGTAGTCCGGACTCTCGACGCCGGCCAGGGTCAGAAGGTCCTCGGTGAGCCGGTTCATGCGCGCGGCGTTTTTGAGGATCACGCCGAGGAACTCGCGGGTGGTCTCGGGGCTGGTGCCTGGGTCCTCGGCCAGGGTCTCCACGTACCCCTGTATGGAGGTCAGCGGGGTGCGCAGTTCATGGCTCACATTGGCGATGAACTCCCGCCGCGACCTCTCCGCGGCCTCGATGCCGGTGACGTCGTGCAGCACCGCCAACGCCCCGCCGCTGGGCAGCGGCGCCGCGTTGACCTCGAAGATGCGGCCCGGCGCCAGGGAACTGGCTCGTCCATAGCGCACCTCGCGCCGCGCCAGCGCTCCGCTCACGCAGGCCAGCACCTCCGGGTCTCGCACCGAGTGGACCAGCGGCCGGCCGGCGTGAATCTGGGCGCCTGCGATGCGCTGCATCCCGGCATTCGACCACCGGACCAGTCCCTCGGGGGTGATGGCGACCACCGCCTCCTGCATCGAGTCCAGCATGGCCGCCAGTTCCTGGCGGCGGCTTTCAATCTCGGCAAAACTCAGCTCCAGTTGCTCCGCGGTCCGGTTCAGCGCGGCCTCCAGGGCGGCCAGTTCATCCTCGCCGGCCGCCTCCAGCCGCGCGCTCAAATCGCCCTCGGCGATGCGCCGTGCGAATGCCGCCACGCGCCGCAGCCGCGCCGCAATGCCGCCGGCTACCCAGGCCGCCAAGGGCAGTGCCGCCGCCAGCGCGATCAGCCCGGACCACAGCGCATCGCGTCCCAGAATGCGCAGAGTCTCCCCCGCCGCGCGCCCCCCCATGCGGCCGTAGACAAACTCGATGGCCACGGCCTGGAAGAGCAGCAGCAGGAATAACAGCCCGAAGAGCCTGGTGAAGAGTTTCGATTTCAAGAAGCCCTACTCGCCTTTTGGCAGCTCGAAGCGATAGCCGGCCCCGCGCACCGTCTTCAGGTAGCGCGGATTCTCCGGATCGACCTCGATCTTCTCGCGGATGCGCCGCACATACACATCCACCGAACGCGGGGTAACGAAGCGCGCATCGCCCCAAACGGCGTCCAGCAGATGGTCGCGGCTGAAGACCCGGCCAGGGTGCCGCGCCAGGTAGTCCAGCAGCCGGAACTCGGTGGCGGTGGTGGTGGTCAGCTCGCCGCGCACCTTCAACTGCATGGCGTTGGCGTCGATGACGACCTCTTCAAAGCGGATGACCGAGGGCGTGGTGGGCCGCTCGAAGCGCCGCAGCACCGCCTTGACGCGCGCCACCAGTTCGCGCGTGGAAAAGGGCTTGGTGATGTAGTCGTCGGCCCCCAGTTCCAGTCCCAGTACGCGGTCGTTTTCGCTGGCCCTGGCGGTGAGGAAGATGATGGGAACGGTGGACAGGCCGGCGTGATTGCGCAGGCGCTTGCACACGTCCAGCCCATCCCCGCCTGGCACCATGATGTCCAGCAGAAACAGGGCCGGCGGCTGGCGCTCGGCGTCGGAGATCACGTTGGCCGGGGTGTGAAAGAGCCGCGCGGCGAAGCCCGCGGCCTCCAGGTGATGCTGCACCAGCCGCGCAATATCGGCATCGTCTTCCAGTACAAAGATGGTCTGGCTCAACCGTTCTGCCCTCGCCCGGCGGCCGTTGAAGTTCAAATGCCGGGGCCGCGTGGGATTATGAACAGACTACTGCAACCAGGCAAATAGATTGCAAACGTTGTGTGAATTTGAGCGGGAAACGGGCGCCATGCTCCGCTCCCGGTCTTCGCCCAGCGCCCTCTCCCGCCGCAACCGTTTTCGGCTTCGTAATTTACGCTGGATGCGCGGGCCCGGCCTGCGCGCTGCGCCGCGCCGCGAGGGAGGCTCTTGTGACCTGGACGATGCTGCTGGTGGGTCTGGTAGTCGGAATGGTTTCCGGCGTGGTGGGCATTGGCGGCGGAATTTTGTTCGTTCCCGCGCTGGTATGGCTGGCGGGCATGGATCAGCACAAGGCCCAGGGCACCTCGCTGGGCGCTTTGCTGGCGCCGGTGGGAATCCTCGCCTTCGTGGAGTACTACCGCAAGGGAAACGCCGACCTGCGCGTGGCGCTGCTGCTGGCCGCCGGCTTTCTGGTGGGCGGATACTTCGGCGCCGTGGGCGCGCAGCACATTCCCGAACTCTGGCTGCGGCGCATCTTCGCCCTCACGCTGGTCATTATCGGCGGGCGGATGTTCTTCAGCCGCTGACGCTTCAGATCGACTGCACCGGAATCAGCGTCAGATCGTCCACCAGGCCCACTTCCCTCTGCACGAAAGGCTCGCCGTAGCGCACCCCGGCCAGCAGCCCATAGTGGCGGGCCTCGGCGAAGGCGCGCTCCCGAATCTCCTCTTCGGGCACAAACAGCCCGCTGCCGGCCGCCTGATTGGCGTACTGCGACCGGTACGCCATCAACGCGGCATGACGTTGCTCGATGAAGGGTGTGATGTCCACAATGAAGCTGGGACGCACATCGGCATAGAGGCTGGCGTAGACGATTTTGAAGGGCCGGTGCGGCGTGGTTCCCGTATCCACCTTGGCCAGCCCGGAGAGGAAGCAAGCCTCGTAGCCCAGAGCGGCGACCGTTGCATGATCCGGGTGGCGGGCCTGCCAATAGGGCAGAATGACGACGCGGGGACGAAGCTGGCGCAGAACGCGAACGATCTTGATGCGGTTTTCGAGGGTGTTTTTGACCGCCCCGTCGGGCAGATCGAGAGCCTGCCGCCAGCCGGCGCCTAGCAGGCGGGCAGCCTCCGCGGCCTCCTGTGCGCGCTCTTCCGCGCTGCCGCGGGTTCCCGCCTCGCCCTGGGTCAGGTCCAGAATGGCGGTGCGCAGGCCGCGCGCCGCCAGGCGCAGCAGTGTTCCTCCGCAGGTCTGTTCCACATCGTCGCGGTGGGCGGCGATGGCTAGAACGTCGGCCAGATACGCGTCGGTCATGGTTCAATAGACGGTGTTGTTGCCGTCGGTGAGCCCGTCCATGTAGGCCACGTCGTAGGCTGTGCCGGTTACCGTCACGTACTGATTGTCGATCGATGCGCCATCGGTGGTCCGGTAGATATACACCTGCCCGCCCTGCGCGACATAGACCTTGTGCAGGCCGGTCACTCCGGCAATCCCGGTCAGGTCGCCGAGATAGGGCTGCAGGGTGACGCTATTGTTGGCGGTGTTGACCATGGTGAGGCAGCCAAAGGGCCGATTGTGCGCGGCGCGTTCGCCATTGTTGCATTTGGTCATGCCGATCCACAGCGTATTGTCGTCGGCCAGCAACATGCGGCTCACGGCGCCGGGCGCTCCATCGCTGATGGAGATGGGAGTGCCCGCCGTATTGTTCAGGAGATTCACGATCGTCAGGTTTCCGGCGAAGAGGCCGTCGGTTTGCAACTGCTGGCCCACAACGTACATCGTGGACGAGTCGACCAGCGCGTTGCTGGCGCCGCCGGGGACGTTGATCGTGGAGCTGGCAAGAGCAGCGTTGGTGGGCAGCGTTCCCGACTGCTGGCCGATGAGGTAGATCATCGGAGCCACCGGCAGCGACGAGATCGAGGCCTTGGAGCCGCCGCACTCCGGCCCGCAGTTCAGCACATACGCCGTTCCGCCGTCGGCCGAGAAGACAGCCTTGAGCGGACGGTCGAAGACCAGCGGCGCGCCATAGTAATTGCCCGTTGGGTCCACATGGTCGGGGCTCTGCGCCTGAAAGAGGCACCAGCCCGGCGCGCTCTGCGGTTCGCAGTCCACCGCGGCCTTGGGCCAGGTGGTGGGACCTCCGGAGTAGGCGATGGTCTGCGCGCCCGTCAGCTTGCGCGGATAGTAGGCGTAATTCGAATTCTCCACAAAGGCCAGGGCCGCGGAGCCTCCGGGGTTCACGCTGACGCGGTAAACGCCGGGCAGGCTCAGCGGATAGGACCCGCTGGTATGGTCCACGACAGTCAGAACGTGGGACGACTGGCTGGCGGCAAAGGTGTAGATCTGGTTGCGCGTCATGAAGACGCTGAAAGAAGCGCCGTTCAGGCCGCTCTGAGCGTTCGTCGAGCTCTCCTTGGCATAGTTGACCAGGTTATAGCTGCCGTCGCCGGAACCGTAGACCGCCCCCGACTGCTCTTCCGGCATGTTCTGGATGGTGACGGGGAGCGCGCCGGTAAAGCCGCTGATGGAAAAGTACCCCGGTGCGCCGTTATAGCCGCTCCGGATATCGTAAAAAGCATCCACGAAGATGAGCTCGCCCTTCGACAATACGCTGGGGTTCTGAATGGCGATCAGGACGCGATTGACCAGCCCGCTGGGCGGCAGTGTCCGTCCCGCAAAGTAGGAAGTGGTACCGCAGCCTGCCAGCGCGGCTGCAACCGTCAGGGCCGCGGCGGCGCTGATGAAAAGACTTCTTTTCTTCAAAATCCCTTACCTCGACGCTAAGTGCCGATCGTGCCGCGGATTCGGTCCGCGGCCGCGGCGTGAACGGATGGATGGCGGTTGCCGGCCGAGCGGAGAGATCGCAATTGCCCGCGGCCGGAACCGGTTCCTGCCTTGCTGATGACTCCCGAAGTATAACAAAGCGAGCCGGCCCACTGGCGCGGGGCGGCGCGGTGGCTTAGCATGGCAGGAGAATGCCGCAATTCTCCGACATCTTCGCCAACCGCCCCGTGCTCGCCGACGGCGCCATGGGCACCGTGCTCTACGCCCGCGGCATCACAATCAACCGCTGCTACGACGAACTGAACATTACCGACCCCGGCCTGATCCTCTCGGTTCACGAAGAGTACCTCCAGGCCGGCGCAGAGATCCTTGAAACCAATACCTTCGGCGCCAACCGCTTCCGCCTGGGCCGGCATGGTTTGGGCGGCAAAGTGGCCGAAATCAATGCCGCCGGCGTGCGCCTGGCCCGCCAGGCCGTGGAAAATCTCAAGAACAAGCAGGCCGGCGAGGCCTGGGTAGCCGGCTCGGTCGGGCCCCTCGGCCTGCGCCTGGAACCCCTGGGCAAGACGGGCCTGGACGAAGCCCGTGCCGCCTTTGCCGAGCAGATTCGCGCCTTGGCCGAGGCCGGCGTGGACTTTTTGAGCATTGAGACCATGCCCGCCCTCAACGAAGCCCGCGAGGCTCTGGAAGCCGCCCGCGAGAGCGCGCCGGAGCTGCCTGTGCTGGTCATGGTGACGGTGGACGACGAGAGCAACTGCCTGGACGGCTCCTCGGCCCAGCAGGCCGCGGCTCAACTGAGCGAATGGGGGGCCGGGGCCATCGGCGTCAACTGCTCCACCGGACCGGCCTCCGTGCTGACCGCCATCGAGGCCATGCGCCATGCCACTACGCTGCCCCTGGCCGCCATGCCCAACGCCGGGATGCCCCGCGCCGTCGAGGGCCGCAACATCTACCTGTGCTCGCCGGAGTACATGGCCAGCTTCGCACGCAACGCCATCGCCGCCGGGGCGCAGATCGTGGGCGGCTGCTGCGGCACCACCCCCAACCACATCCGCGCCATGCGCTCGGCCATGCGCGCCCTGGACGCCCAGTCCCGCGTGGAGGTGACGGGCGAGGCCCCGCCGCCGACCGCCGAGACCCCGCCGGAGACCCTGGGGGCGCGCTCCCGCATCGGCTCTCTGGTCGCGGAGGGCAACTTCGTCACCCTGGTGGAGATCGTCCCCCCCCGCGGCATTGACTGCTCGAAGGAGATCGAAGGATCGCGCCTGCTGGCTTCGCTGGGCGTTCACGCCATCAACGTCCCCGACTCCCCGCGCGCTTCTGCGCGCATGAGCGCGCAAAGCCTCTGCATTCAGATTCAGCAGCACACCAGTATTGAGACGATCCTGCATTACACCTGCCGCGACCGCAACATTCTTTCCATCCAGTCCGATCTGCTGGGGGCCTCGTCCATCGGCCTGCATAACATCCTCTGCCTCACCGGCGACCCGGCCAAGCTGGGCAACTATCCCGACGCCACCGCTGTCTTTGACGTGGACTCCATCGGTCTGGTCAACATCGTGCGCCGCCTCAATCACGGCCTCGACGCCGGAGCCAACGCCATCGGCGTCAGCACCAACTTCACCATCGCCGTAGCCGCCAATCCCGGCGCGCCCGACATCGAGCAGGAACTGCGCCGCTTTGCCTACAAGGTCGAGGCCGGCGCCGAGTACGTCATCACCCAGCCGGTCTTCGACCTGCGCCTGCTGGAAGTCTTCCTCAAGCGCATTGAAGCCCATCGCATCCCGGTCATCGCCTCCATCTGGCCGCTGATCGGGCTGCGCAACGCCGAATACTTGAAGAACGACCTGCGCATCTCCATGCCCGAGGAGATCATGCTGCGCATGGCTCAAGCGGAGACGCCCGAGGCCGCCCTGCGCGAAGGCGTCCTGATCGCCCAGGAGATGCTCGAGGTTGTGCGTCCCTTCGTTCAGGGCGTCCAGATCAGCGCTCCCTTCGGCCGCTACGCCATCGCCGCCGAGGTGATCGCCAACGTCCTACCCAAACCTGCGTGAGACAGGCCTGAGCAGGGGTTCCATTTTTCTCTTGACGTGACACGCATTTGTGTGTCATATTGATAATATTCCGTACGCTCGTAGGCGAGCACGTATCCCGCAAACCCCGGAACGAAAGTTCCGGGGTTTGCTATTTTGGTATGTAGATGAAAAAGCTAGTCCTCATGATCGACGGTGGCTTTCTCCGCGTAGCAGCCAGAAAAGCAAAAATTCACTATGACCCCAACTTCATTGAGGCCTTTTCCAAGACATGTGCAGCCGTGGACGAAGAGCTTTTCCGATCTCTCTATTATGACTGTGCGCCCTATCAGGGGTGCCAGAAGCTCCCCGTTTCAGGTTTGACACAGACTTTTGCCGACTCGGGCCAATGGCTGAAGGATCTCGCCAAGAAAGATTTGATGGCCGTAAGACTTGGTATGCTGAAGTTTCGCGGCTACAAACTAAAAAGAACTCCAGTGACGGGAGTTGCCGCCCTGACCGATGCCGATTTCAAACCCGATTTCGAGCAAAAGGGTGTCGATATGCGAATCGGCCTTGATATCGCCGCTTATTCCGCATTGAGAGATGTGGACAGGATTGGTCTGGTGACTGCGGATACCGACTGCGTGCCAGCTATGAAACTCGCTCGCAAGAGCGGGGTACAGGTTGTCTTGATTGCACTTCCGGGCGGGACGACCCCGAGCGAATTGGCCCAACATGCGGACTATGTACGGCCGGTTGCATGGCCGCCATAGCCAGACTCTGCTGTCCATCATGATGCTTCCTGCTTGCTTACGCCCCCACAACCAGTTTCGGAGTAAACGCCATGCCCTCCTTTGAAGAATCGCTCAAGAAGCTGGAAACCATCGTCGATCAACTGGAAAAGGGCGACCTGGCCCTGGAAGAGTCGCTCCGTCTCTTCGAGGAAGGCGTAGGGCTGTCGGCCGCTTGCAAACAGGAGCTGGACGCCGCCGAGGGCAAGGTGCAGATGCTCGTCAAGCAGCGCGACGGCTCGCTCAAGCCGGAGCCTTTCCTGACCGAAAAGCCCTTCTAGGGGCCTGTTCACGCCACCGGGGTGGAGGCGTTGCAGCCGTTCCTCTGGAAATGATCGTTATGAGCCGGTTCCGCAGAGCATGACTCCGACGGTGCGCACAATGATCTTGAGATCCAGCCAGATGTTCCAGTTCTCGATGTAGGCCACATCGAGCGAGATGTAGCTGTCGAACGATGGGTCCTGGCGCGCCTGCACCTGCCACAGGCCGGTGATGCCGGGCATGACGTCAAGACGGCGCAGGTGGCTGAGCTTGTATTGGCGAACCTCGCTGGCCAGGGGCGGGCGCGGGCCGACGACGCTCATGTCCCCGCGCAGAACGCTGAGGAATTGGGGCAGTTCATCCAGCGAGTACTTGCGCAGGACGCGGCCCAGCCTGGTGGCGCGGGGATCGTTGGATATCTTGAACAGCACGCCCTGGCGCTCGTTCATGTGCATCACTTCCGCGCGGCGCTTCTCCGCGTCGCAAACCATGGTGCGGAACTTGATGCAGCGAAAGACACGGCCCTTCTTGCCAATGCGCTCCGAGGTGTAGAAGACGGGGCCTCGCGAATCCAACTTGATGGCGATGGCGATGGCCAGCATCAGCGGCGAAAGAATGACCAGCACCAGGCTGGAAAACACGATGTCCAGCGCGCGCTTGAGCAGCAGGCTGGCCTCGGGCACCTGGCCACAGTGCAAGGGGATGGTCGGGAACTGGCCAATGTACTCGATGGGGCTGTTCCAGGCAAGGCCGTCGTACAGGTCGGGAACCACGCGTATGTCCACGCCGTGGGTGCGGGCCTTCTCCAGGACGCCCTGGACTACTCCCCTTTCGCAGGGAGTGGTGAAGAAAACCTCATCCACAAAATGCTTGCGCGCGTGCTGGAAGAGCGTATCCAGGGTGCACACCACGTCGCCGGATGTGGCCGCGACGGTCGAAGTGGAGCCCGGGAAGTCGATGAATCCCTTGAATGTGTAACCCAGGTGCCGGATGCTCTCCAGATGATGGCGGAGCGCATGCGCCTCGGGCCCGGTGCCCACGATGAGCACGTTGCGGGTGCCCATTCCGCGCTCGAATCGCCGGCAGAGCAAAATGCGATAAACCAGACGGCGCGCGCTGAGCGTGACGGTGACCAACCCCAGCGTAATCATTACGATGCTTCTGGGAATGTCTTCCGCCTTGATGAGGTAGAGCGTACCGGTGAGCAGCAGACCGGAGGTGAAACAGGCCTGAATGCTGAGCCGCTGCTCATGCAGAAAGCTGGTCAGCCGCGTGGGGGAGTACAGATTCAATCGCCGGCTGGTGAGAACCAGCGCGAAGCCGTATCCGCACAAAAGCGCGAGCAGGATGCTCACCGGCCGGCCATAAAACAGCGTTCCGTGCCAGAACCCCTTGGCCCCGTCCACCGGCCATGCGCGCAACTCGTAGAGCGTCGCAAAGACCGCGGCCGCCAGGATCGTAATTCCATCCAGAACCATCCAGAGCTTGGCCGTGCCCCGCGACCTGCGCGAGGAATCTTCCGCAAGCCTTCCCGTCCAATCAGGGGAAGCAGACGCAGATGCAGAGACTCTCTGCCAGAATTCCGATGTCGCCATATTCGTTCCGCAGACCTCATATGTGCTCTATGCCAGGGAAAAAGTGGGAATAGCTTCCCACGAGAGAATCAGGAAAAGATCTGAAAAATCCGATACTGTGTGCCGGGCCCTGTGCTGAATCTATTCTTAGTCAGATGCACTGTCTGGAATTGGGTTGTCGATCGAACATGCAACCCGCCTGTCGCTTGATCCGGGCCTGCCGGTCAGGTTGTGCCAAGGCAAGACTCTCATCCAGTGCGATTCTTCGCCGGAGCCAGACAACTGTGGGATGGGGCCTGCCGGCATAGCCTTGCAACAAACTCGTCGCGCCCGCAAGTTGAACGAACTAACTTGTCAAAGCAGTGAGATCGTCAGCGCCCCCGAAATCGCGCCGGGGAGCGATACAGATCAATGGATACAAGCCAATGATAGCAGATCGTCTCCCGGAGCCGATGCTCCTCGTTACCGCTCCGCTACACAGAATCCCCTACCGGGAGTTAGGGAAACCGATACGACAAGCATGGCCCAAATGCTCTGCGATGGCAATTAAAATCGCATGGTAATTTGTTTTTTAATGGTTACGAGTAGATATTGCTCCTAACCCGATGGTAACTGATAGGCGTCAAGTGCAAGGAATTGCAGGATATGAGGCTCGAAGGAAGATGCAAACGCCTCGAAGGGGCCGAAATAGAGTGCCCGGCCCTGATCCAGAAAGAGCACCAGGTCGGCGAGCCGCTCGGCAAAGCGCGTATCGTGCGTGACCACGATGCTGGTGAATCCGAGCTGGCGTTTGAGCCGCTGGATGAGATCGCCCAGGCGGCGGGCAATGATGGGATCGACCATGGTGGTGGGCTCGTCGTAGAGCACCACCTCGGGTTGCGCGGCCAGCGCGCGGGCAATGGCTACGGCTCGCTTGCGTCCCGTGGAGAGGCTGGACGGAAATGCATCCGCCACATCCTCGGCGCCTACCAGGCCGATCAATCGATCCACGATCTGCTCGATCTGGTCTTCGGCCAGGCCGCCGCGCTCCCGCAACGGAAAGGCGACGTTCTCCCGCACACTGAGCGAATCGAAGAGCGCGCCGTTCTGGAAAACCATGGTGACGCGCTCGCGGATGGCTTGCAAACCCTCCTCGTCGAGGCCGGTAATCTCCCGGCCCTCTACGCGAATAGAGCCCGAATCCGGCCTCAGAAATCCCATCAGCAAGCGCAGGGCCACCGACTTGCCCACACCGCTGCGCCCCAGAATACAGAGGGTCTGCCCGCGATTCACCGCGAAGCTCACATCCTCCAGAACCGGCCGCCCATCGAAAGAGATGTCAACGTGGCTGAAGGCGATGATGGGATCGGAGGGCTCATCGGCGCCCTGCCGCGGCCGTGCCGGCTCTTCGGAGCGCGCTTCGCCCTCTGCCTCCGGGAACTCCGGATTGGTTGCGGAATCGATCATGGCCGTGCAATCAGATTACGCGATGCGGGGCGCCCGGCAAGCGATTGCGAGACGCAAATCCGCCGGAGCGTTCACGTTGAGAAACCAGCGCGCCGCGGGTAGGCCGTCCGGATGGAATACGTTGCCGGCTTGGACGAGCAACTCGGCCGGAAGGACCGTCACGGGCAGGCCCAGGCCGGCCGCGGCGGCTTGAAAGGCCGCGTAGCAGCCCCCGCGCCCAGCTTCAAGTTCTGTCTGAAGCAACGGCAGGGCAGCCCGGTCCACCACCGCCGGAAAGCTCTGCGCATATCCGTTGACCGACGAGAGAGTGACAGCCGCTCCGGTGATTCGCGCATGATCCAGCAGATAAGCAATCAGCAAGGCAGGCAGCAGCGGCAGATCGAGGGGCAGAAAGACCGCCCAGCGCGCAGAGGTGGAGGTCAGTGCGGCGCAGACACCGCCCAAAGGGCCCAGGCCGGGTACGGAGTCCTCGACCACCGGCGCAAAAGCACTGAGCGACGCGGCCGCGCCCGCAATCGACGCCGTCAGCCCGGCTTCACGCAGCACTTGAAGAGCATGTACGATCAGCGGCTGGCCGTTCAGAATGACCAGCGCCTTCTCCTGGCCCATGCGGCTCGACCGTCCCCCGGCCAGGACAAAGCCCGCCGCGTCCACTTCCGGGTCGGTCAACGGCCCGCTTCCTCCAGGAAGCGAATGACCGACTCGATGCCCAGCTCGAAGTTCTTCAGTTGAAACTTTTCGTTGGGAGCGTGGATGTTGTCGTCGGGCAGGCCGAAGCCCATCATCACGCTGGGCACACCCAGGTGACGGTCGAAGTCGCCCACGATGGGGATCGACCCGCCGGAGCGGATGAAGACCGTCTCCTTGCCCCACACCTCGCGCAGCGCGCGCGTAGCCGCCTGGATATACGGGTTGTTGACGGGAATCAGGCACGGTTCGCCGGAGTGAATCAGCCGTACATCCACCTCCACGCCCGCCGGGACGATCTTCTCCACATAGCCCTTGTACAAGGCAAAGGCCGTGGCCGTCGTCATGCCGGGAACCAGGCGCATGGAGACCTTGGCCAGCGCCTTGGCGGGAATCACCGTCTTTGCGCCCGCGCCGGTAAAGCCGCCGGGCATGCCGTGCACCTCCAGCGTCGGCCGCGCCCAGGTGCGCTCCAGAACGCTGTAGCCGGCCTCGCCCACCAGTTCCCGCGACCCCACCTCGGTCTTGCGGTAGTGCTCCTCGTCGAAGGGCAGGCTCTTCCAGGCCGCCAACTCCTCGGGGCTGGGCGGAATAATGCCGTCGTAGAAGCCGGGGATGAGGATATGCCCGTTTTCATCCTTGAGCTTGGCCAGAATCTCCACCAGCGCGAAGAACGGATTGGGCGCCGCGCCGCCGTACATCCCGGAGTGCAGGTCGGACTTGGCGCCGCGCGCCTCCAGCTCGGTGTAGATCATGCCCCGCAGGCCCACGCACAGGGTGGGCAGGCCCTCCGCGAAGAGTTCGGTATCGGAGACCAGCGCAAAATCCGATTCGAGTTCCGGCGGCTTGGTGGCCACATAGCGCGCAATTCCCTCCCCTCCGATCTCCTCCTCGCCCTCCAGCAGAACGCGCACGTTCAACGGCAGCGCTCCATTGGCGGCCAGCAGCGACTCCAGCGCCTTCACCTGCGCCCACACCTGCCCCTTGTCGTCGGCCGAGCCGCGCGCATAGAGATTGCCGTCGCGCTCCGCGGGCTCGAAGGGCGGCGACCGCCACTCCTCGATGGGGTCGGTCGGCTGCACGTCGTAGTGGCCGTAACAGAGCACGGTGGGCTTGCACCCCGCGGACGAAGAGCTGTCCGCGGCATGCAGCCACTCGGCGTACACCAGCGGATGGCCCTCGGTCTCGATCAGCCGCGCGTTCTCCATGCCGATGCGCTTCAGCTCGTGGGCCAGCATCTCGGCGGCGCGGCGGCAGTCGGCTTTGTGCTCGGGCAGCGTCGAGATCGACGGAATGCGCAGCAGTTCCTTCAACTCACTCAAAAAACGGGGATGGTTCTTTTTGGCGTAGGCAACGGCGGGCGAAGACATGGAAAAGCTCCCTTCAAGACAGACAGAAGCGAGTATAGACCGTGGATTCGAGGAACAGCGAGAATGCCTCGGTCCCTGACCAGAAACTCGCTCTGAAAGCTGAAACGATTGCAGGTTGGGGCTGAACAGGCTGCGGAAAACCTCGGCCGGAGGGAGCCGCGGGCTTCAATCCCCGCATAAAGCCAACAGAATAGGCGCCGGCATGAACCGCCGTGGGGCTCTTTCCGCTCGAATTTCACCCTCCTTTGCTCGGGTGCTCTAGGAAGGCAGGGCGGACGAACCAGAAGATCATTCGTAACGCAACGCCGTTACCGGGTCGACACGCATGGCGCGGTATGCGGGAATGTACGACGCGGCCAGCGCGACAAGGGAAAGAAGCGCCGCGACGCCTGCAAAGGTCAACGGGGCCGTCGCGCTGATGCCAAAGAGGAGACTGGACAGAAGTCGGGTGATAGCGAGCGACGCCACGAGGCCGCTGACGACTCCCAGAACGGCCATGCGCGCCGCTTCGCCCAAGATCAAACGCAAGACGTCGCCGCGCCGCGCGCCGAGCGCCATGCGGACGCCAATCTCCTTTGTGCGGAGCGCGACGAAAAAGGCCACCACTCCGTACAGGCCGACGGCGGCAAGAATGAGGGCAACAACGGCGAATAGTCCCACCAGAAAAAGCAGAAAACGTCGATTCGCCAGCCAGCCGCCCATCTGGTCCGCGAAGGTGGACAATTTGACGGGAATATCCGGTGCCAACTCGTGAAAGATGCCGCGCGCGGCGGAGATAATTTCGCCCGAGGGTCCTATACACCGCATGACAATGGCAGGCGTTGCATTGGCGTTCATTCCCCGCTGGCGGTAATCGACGTAGACGATCGGAGCCGGCGGGCGGTCCAATCCACGCGCCCGAACATCCCCGGCAATGCCAACGATCGTCAGCGGCTTCAAGTTGCCGTCCATATTGCCGAACTCGATGACTTGCCCGATGGGGTCCTGATTGGGCCAGCGGCTACGCGCCAACCCGTATACTCATCCTCGCGCATGATTCGCATTCTCGGAAGCGTCTTCGCGGGCCTCCTCGGCCTCGCCTTCGGCAGCTTTCTGAACGTGTGCCTGAGCCGCTGGCCCCAGGGCGAGAGCATCGTCAGCCCACGCTCCCATTGCCGCAACTGCGGCCACACGCTCAGCTGGTGGGAGAATCTGCCGCTGGTCAGCTGGCTCGCCCAGCGCGGCCGCTGCCGCAGTTGCCGCTCCTGGATCGGCTGGCGTTATCCTCTGGTGGAAGGGGCGGTGGGGGTGCTGTGGGCAGTTGCAGTATGGCGTTCTTCAGTCTGGACATTCGCTCATGATGAGCCATCGGTCAATCTGTATAACGGAATCGCGGGCATCGCTGGACGCATGGTTCTTTATTGGCTGCTGGTGGCTCTGGCCATGCTCGATGCCGAACACCTCTGGCTTCCGAACTTCCTGACGTTGCCGGGAACAGCACTTGGTTTCGGCATATTCATTCTTCAGTTCGATTTGGCTTCAGGACCCACGCTCACCAAATTCGGGGCCATGGGCATCAAGCAACG
>Ga0182011_10002049_pt1 | contig 17234 bp, 4 predicted proteins | sample 711E1DmetaG_FD_120481 | JGI IMG/M metagenome (GOLD analysis project Ga0182011, IMG submission 120481) | Permafrost microbial communities from Stordalen Mire, Sweden - 711E1D metaG | ecosystem: Environmental > Terrestrial > Soil > Wetlands > Permafrost | place: Sweden: Stordalen | collected... | reverse complement strand
GGGTCTTTCCCTCGCCCACGAGCCGGCAATATTTAATGGTCTCGGGTATGTTGCCGATGCCGTCTTCAATTTCAACCTCAACGCGCATCTGCGACGCCGCGACGTTTTTAGGCATGGGCGGCACATCAGTGATGATTTTCGGGTTTTCATCGGGGTCCCGTATTTCGATGACCAGATGCCCGGGCAGGTAATAAATGACGCCCTGGACCACGTTGGACAGATTGCGGGCCTTGTCATATGCCTTGACAATGTAAGTGTTTTTGCCTTCGTCAAGGCTCAGGTACTGGCGTTCGCCGGGCGCCATGGTTGCATTATCGGTGCGGCCGTTGTTCTGGAATTCCAGCGTTATCTGGTCTTCCGGCGTGCGGTCGATGACGTCGACGGACAGTTTACCGATACGCGTTGCCTGCAGGCTCTGTTCCTGCACCACCAGGGTCGGGACTGAAATGTTGATCTGCGGGGAAGTGATGTCGACGGTCACTCGAATGGTTTTTGTCATTTCCTTGTTGTCGCTTCCCGTTGCAACGATGTCGATTTCATAGTCTCCGATGTCCTTCTCGGTAAGCTGCGCGCCGCTGGTTATGTTTCCCTGCGGCGAAACAATTGCGGGTCGGCCGTTTATACTAACCGAGGCCTGAGGACTTGTTTTACCCACTACCTGCACGATATTCTCCCTGATGACCTGTCCATCGACGGGAGAGCTTATGGAAAGCGTTAGGGGCGTCTGCGTGGGCTGGTAGGTGACAGTGCGGTCTTCGCTGGCTTCGTTGTCGCCAAAACGGGCGATGACATGGATATTGTAATCATGCGCTTCGTTTGGAATAGGGACCGTGTAACTGAACGACCCAGATGCCGATACGGTAATTGAGGTGTTATTGACGAGGATTTTTGCCCCGGGTGTTGTACTACCCGAAACCGGAATCATCGGATCAACGACTATGGAACCTTCTTTCGGCGCGTTGAGCTTTATGAAAAAACCCATCGGTTTTTTTTGCGCCGCCGTGGTATCATTCTTGCTTTTTGCTGCAAGGGAATCCGCCCTGGCTTTCGCGGCCAAGGAATCCTGCTTTGCTTTGGCGAGGCCGGTGTCGGCCGCAAAAGGATCGGCCTTCATTTTCGCGGTATCGGACGGGGGTTTTTTACTGAAATCAACCACGTCGATTCCCTTGGACCCCACATGGACAATGGCGCTGGTGTTCTTGGCCACCGGCACCGTTTTGCCCGTGCTCTTTTCCCGTACCATGACCAGGCCTTCGTACACGTCGACCGCTGTCCCGAAGATGTCGACGCTCACGCCCAGGCGCGTACCGCGTATGGACGCGACCGCGGTGGGCGTCTCAAAATCAAACTCCGATTTTGTATTTGTCAATTTTTTCACGTTCGCCCACACCTTCCCCGTGACCACGTTCAAACTGGTGTTGGAAACGTCGGTCTTTTTGTTCTGAAAAAGCTTGGCGAGCGAAACCACGGAGTTTTCTCCGATTTTAACGAGGGTGCCCGATTCAAGTTCAATGTCGGCCCCCGATTCCACATAGGTACGGACGTCGGAGCCCATTTTAACGACCATGCCGATGCGGGCGGGGCGCCACTGCGTTGTTTTGGGCAGGCTTACCTCCACCTGGCCGACTATAGTTTTTATGATTGCATGCTGTTCGGTTACAGCGTCGGCGGCAAAGGCATTTTTGACGGTCGCCCCAAAAAAGAGCATACAGGCTATAGCGATTACCATTGTATGATTCATAGGTGTCCCCATGATAATATTTATTAACATCTGCGCCCCCTGAAAATCCCCCGCAGGGGGACCAATTTATTCCCCCTGCGAGGGATTTTCAGGGGGCGTGTAAGTAGTGACGCTATGGCATAGTGTCTCTATAAGTTTTGATTAATTTTATTACTTCATCATCACCAACCGTGTCGTTGCCGCAAATTTTCCGGCCGTTAGCCTGCAGAAATATGTGCCGGAAGCGACGATCTTTCCCGAATTGTTTTTCCCGTCCCATAGTATATGGTACATTCCCGGGAGCTGTTTATGGTAGACCAATTCCCGGACCTGCCGTCCCATGACATCATACAGCGCGATTTTTACCTGATACGGCTCGAGGGAAAGCTGGCCGTCATTCGCAAAATCGTAGGGAAGCGTATAGTTGATATGGGCCGAAGGACGGCATGGGTTCGGATACGGGTTTGCCAACGAGAATGTCTGCGGAAAATTCCTGATGAAATTCCTGTCGTCGGTCACGAAGATCTGTTTGTACAGGACCGAACCCGACGGCCCGAGGGGGTACTGTTTTCCCGTTGAAATCGCCGAGACGGAGTTCGGGTCGACAAGGAAACAATACAGGGAAGAAAAGTTTTCCGTCCCATCAAAAGAGAGCTGTGAACTGCCGGAATCGCCCAGCGACGGCGCGATGCCGATCTGGAACACGTTGATATGCTGGATTTTGTTCCTGATATCGCTCGCGAATTCCTTTATCTGACGGTTCCAGTCGGGGTGCGGGAAAAACACGGACCGCCCGCCCTGAAAGCGCGGCGCTTTGGGAAGGTCGAGGCGGTCGAACCCGTCCCGGGCCAGGCGGCTGAACCCTAGTGTGTTCTCCGCATCCATGCCTTTGCCGGTTGTGAGTTTGATTTTTATTTGCCATTCGGATTTGCTGACAAAATAGACCGATTGTTTTTTCGCCAAGGCCGTGGTGTTGAACACGGGCGTATTGTCGATCCGCACGACCGCTTGCGAATCCGCCGCCACCCAATATCCCTTCCACGGTTCCAGAACGCTGTCGGCCTGTTCATAGTCCTTGGTCTGGTTGTTCCATCTCCACGCCACGGTACTGCCCGACCACTTGACAGGATAGATGTATGGCGAGGAAATCTGGTTCCAGCCGTACTTGCCCTTTATCAACTGGATGGCCAGGGTCGTGTCTCGTACGTCCTGCCGTTTGAAGTCAACGGCGAGGGTGTCCGGGGACTTTCGCCAGTATGACATCCCCGGTATTGTCTGGATGATATCCGGGGGTTTCTTGTAATAGCTGTAGATGTCCTGCTCCGCGCCTGATTCGTCCCAATGCAACACAGAGCCTTTACCGGCCACGACGGAAACAGGCAGGGAAACAGCCGGGACCGATACCATGTTCCATGAACTGTCGACGTCGGCAAAGACATGGTGCGAGGCGCCGGAAACCACAAACGTGTCTTTGGGCGCATTGGGGTCTTTAAGTCCCTGGCGGTCAATTGCCTGGGCCTTGAATTCATACCTGCCGTCGATGAGCGGATAGAAGCTGACCGCGCCGGTCGTGGTCTTGTTCACCAGGGCGGCCGAGGTGTCGTCGAGCGAGCGCAGGGTTGTCAAAAAAGTAAGCGCCGTATCGAAATAATCGCTGCCGCTCACGACGTATTTGGCCGCCCCATAGGAAATCTGCCGTTTGTCCTTGAGGATGAGCGTGGTGGGCAGCGGGACGATGAACAGAGAGTCGCTTATTGTAAAGGAAACCCCGGCGGTGTCGCGTACTGAAAAAACCACTGGCTCCCATTTGACATCGGTCGAGGCCGGGGTCCCGCCCAGGGTGAATGTCCAGTTCGTGTCCTTTGCCGCGCTTGAAAGTACCGTAATCCACTTTGGTTTTACGGTCCATGTTATGGACAAACTATCGCCTTTGTCGACGTCGGCAGCGATAAAAGACCATGAGGCCGCGCTGTACTGGTACATCGAATCGGGCCTGCTCCATGCCTTGAGTTTAGGCGCATGGTTCGTATGGAGGACCGGGATGATTTTTTGGAGAGTATCGGTCAAACCGGCCTTTTCGGAAAGCACAAGCATGATGGTGTCTTTCCCTACGTTACCTGCTTTAGGAGTGCCGGAAAGTGTGTCTCCAACCATTTTCGCCCAGGGCGGAATGATGGTCTTAATAAAAGACGCGGTATCTCCTTTGCCAACGTTACTTATTTGAAAATGCATTGTAAAAAGCGAGTCTTCACGCGCGACGCTGTCGCCGAGACAGACCATTTGAGGAGGCAAGACCATCACGGTCATGGAAAAAGTGTCCGCCGCAATCCCGCCATGGGCGTCGGATACCAGCCCGACAATCGTATTTTGGCCCTTAGCGGCATATTCCGGAGTCCAGGTCATGGCGCCGCTGACACTGTCGACCGTAAAGCCGGCGGGAGGATTTGCCATATGGTAATGCAGTGTATCGCCATTTCTGTCGGTTGCGACAAGCTTGCCTTGCCACGGACGGTCTTCAAACACCGTAGTGTCTTTGATCACCGCAAGAACCGGCGGCGTATTGGCGATGACAACGCTGTCAAGGCGCTGTGGAGATTTATTTCCCGCGGAATCTTCAAGGGCGGTCGCAACATACCATGTGCCCGCTTTGGTTACATTGCCCATTACAAAAGAGGTGTCTGTATACCGAAATACAGTGGTACTTGCGCTGTCGGGAATAGCCCCGTATTTAATTCCGTAAAGAACCGTTTTTATATACGGCAGGGTCTTATCAACTTTCCACGTCGTCGATATCGCACTGTCACCGACATTTTGTATGTTGACATTAATGGTATTCACCGGCACTATGGCATATTTGATTGTGTCCACAATCACCATGCTTTTATTTCCTGCACTGTCAAAAGCACTTGCCGTTATGGAATAAAGAGCGGTCTGCATGTCTGCCGGTGCGAACATAAATTTCCAGGGTTGCGCGCCTGTTGCCGGCAGCCACGTCGGATCCCCGACAAGCCAGTGTGAACCGTTCCACAGAGTGCCCTGAAATTCATTTTTAAGGCTTACGACCACATTTTTTATACCGGACATACTATCGAATGCATTTCCGGTAAAATATCCCGGCCATGTTAAAGGATTGAAAAACCCATGGCTAGCGATGACGCAGCGCGGTGCTGTGGTATCATACACTATGCTGTCATAAACAGGCGCCGAAAGCTCCGCGGCTTTGTCCTTATATTCCACATAGACTCTTTTCATGCCCTCCCCTCCCGTGCCAATAGGGAAATTCATTTTTGAGGGCGCCACGGGTTCCCAAGGACCCCATGCGTCATTGTTGACGCGGAAATGCATGCTGTCGGCATTCTGCACCGATAGTGTAAGTAAAACCATCGGAATATTGGTAAACCGCTGATTATTGACTATGGTAATTAATGGAGCAAGCGGCCCGGAAAGCATGTTCACGGACACGATCGACAGCCCGCTTTTGTTCCCTGCACTGTCTTGCGCAAAGGCTTCAACGGTATACCGCGCAGCGGGTAAATTTGCCGTGGCCAGCGGGCAGTTCCATGCGGACTTCCCTGACGCCGGAATCCACGCGGAATCCGGCGCCCAGATATTTGAATTCCAATAGCCGCCCGTTGCCTCGTTCCTGATGCGTAGGGACACCGACTTGACCCCCGATAAACCGTCGGAGGAGATGCCGGAAACAGCCCCCAGCCATGTTGCCGGGCCAAAGGTCCCTTGTGTCGCAATGGCGCACGCGGGCGGAATGGTATCGTACACCGCGCTGTCGGAGACCGGCGCGGTTGTGTTCCCAGCCCTGTCCTTGTATTCCACGTATATGTATTTTACGCCCTGCCCGCCCGTGGCGATGCTCATGTTGGTTTTTACGTTTGCATACTGCTCCCAGGCGCTCCAGGCGCCGGCGTTGATTTTAAATTGCATGCTGTCGGCGTTCTGCACTGATAACGCAAGGGACACGAGTGGATTGTTTGTATATTTCTGCCGGTTGTTTATCGCTATGGTCGGCGAACCCGGAGCGCTCGTTGAAAACGTAAAGGTCACGCCCGTCCCGAGGGTTTCAAAATTGTTCGCCTTGTCCATGGCCTTTGACTGCACCGTGTATTTTTTACCGTTTGTTAATGTTGGAGGAATGTAGCTCCACGTTGCGAACCCTACGGGCAGCCCTGCGGGCGTCAGCCACGTTTGGCCTTTCATCCATCCCGTGCCGTTCCAGTACGTGGTGTCCGTCAAATTTTCCAGGCTGATCACCAGTCCGGATACCCCCGCGCCAACATCGCTCACCGTCCCTGCGATGCTTGCAAGGGAGGATACACTGCTGTTGCTAACGGGATAATTGATTATGGAAACGGGGGCGATGGTGTCGACGATTACCGTATCGGCGCCGTATACGGTTTGAAGGTTGTTGGCGCTGTCGCTGGCGCGGGACGTGATCGCGATTGTAGACCCGTTCGTTAGTCCGGTGGGCCCGCCGCCATTATAAGTCCATGCATTGGGCGGATTGGACGCGGCGGGCAACCAGGTCATGACTCCCGTCCATGCCGACACTCCGTTCCAGAAATTTCCTGTGGCAATATTTTTTATCGCGACTTCAACGTTTTTTACTCCGCGGCCATTATCGCTTGCACTTCCGCTTATCATGGTCAGCCCGTTAACATAGGATTTATTGGAAGGAAACGTGATTACGGAAACCGGCGGAACAACATCGGTATTGATCCTTGTGGCGGCCGCCGTCATGATTATGGGCGTCATGTTGCCGAAGTTGTCTTTCGCGCTCAGGCCGACCTGGATGCTGTCGCTTGCGAATGAATTGCCGAATTGTCCGATGGCGGACCATCGCGCATGGCGGCGGACCATCATGGTATTTGACGCTACCGGCCCGACATCTCCCACGATTGTACCATTGATCGGAGCGCTCCACGCGCCTGAAACGCCGTTACGGAAGGACATTTTAACGGTGTCAATTGCATTGTCGGGATCGAAAAGCCCGTACCAGATATCAATCGTATCGCTGACGTCAGTCCGCTGGTTTGCCACGAGGCTGTTTACATGGTTGAGGGTGTCGTAAATTTGCGGCATGACCATGGCCATGTTCCAGTTGCTGTCTCCCGGCGCCATGGCGCAATAGGAAGGCAGGGCCATTAATCCAGCATAGGTAATGGCTTTGCAATTGCCGACGATGGCGTATTGCGCAGATATTGTTTTTGACATGGTGGGTACGGAAAGCGTCCACGGACTGGGCGGACTCATGTTCAGCATATTTGCCGCGCTGAGGCCCGAAAAACTGGCATTACCATACTTTACCGCTATAACGCAATTGCCAAGGCCCGTAATGCTACCTGCCATACCGTTGGTAATGGTAAAATCACCGTTTGTCGGGTTCATTATGGTGTCAATCGCACTGTTTATGTTATAGGTCCCCGCCGTTTGCAGAAACGACGCACATTTAAGCATGCCTGCTTGTGTGATCGTTCCGCTACCAGTGTGAATTATTGGCGGGCACCAAAAGCCCGACGGATTATAGCTAAATGGCGTCATAAAGGGTTGAGGAGCACTACCGATAAAACGCATAACACCGGGATTCAGCCATAAAAAATCCTTAAGCCCTGATAAATTGACCGCACCGCTGATATCGAGAGTATCTTGACCAAGGGCAATTGAAGGGTTTGTCCCGCCTGTAGTCACGATTAATGAACCGACGCTGTCCCTCAAACTTCCCGCATGGTCGAAAGAAAATGATCCCTGGTTTATAGTGAGGGATTTTGCCATAAGCGGGTTATTAAAGATTATCGTTCCGTTATATCCATTCTGAATAATGTCGGGATGAAGAACGCCGGCACGAGGGGTAAATTGTTGCGGGTTTGGGCCGCAGAAAGCCAACGTGCCGGTACCGATGGTAAAATTAACGCTGGTAAAATCAGTCATATACGCTTCCAGATTCAACGTTGACGAACCGAAATCCAGTGCTCCCGCGCCGCCATAGAGCTGGGTTATTATGGTGTCCTGCAATCCCGCCCCGAGGTTGAAAGTCCCGCCGGTCAAGGTAAGGTTTTGGACAATTATCCTTTTATTTAATACCGTAGTTGTGCCGTTAATTTGTTCAATCGAGGTAGGAACACCAGAATTGTTTGAATAGATTGATTTGTTATTGGGTCCGATGAATTTTATTTGCGCGTTCTCCGGATAAAACAAATTCAGGTTGGCAAGGTTCATGTCGCCCGAAATCGAAAAATCCGCAAAGCCCATGTTCAGGTTACCGGTCCCCGAAATTGTAACGACAGTATCGTAATTATATGAATAAGACAGGTCCAACGTGCCTGGCGAATTAACGTAAATCGAATCGATGTTAAATCCAGAATTAAGGGTCATGTAGCCATTAGTAATTGTAAGGTTTGAAGCACACAATCTGTTGTAGGGCACATTGGCGCCGTTAGGGTTGTTCAGAATGATCTTAGGTAGTTTGTTTGAGGCTGAAGTGTATGGTGGGTAGAAGATTTGCGTTGTTGTGCCATTGAGGGCAATAACGCCGTTTCCCGTTAAGGACCCGTAAAAATACTGAAAATCAAGCATGTTCAGAACCTTCATGGTATCATTCGTGGTAAAATTTAGGTTCGCCGAATATGCCGTCAGCGTAATGGCTTTAATAGTCGGGCTGGAATTAATTACACAATTAAAATTACCGGTACCATTAAAAACAACGGAATCAATGCTTGTTGGAATTCCAGGCGGCGACCAGTTGCCCGGCGTACTCCAGAGATTGTCGCTTGTTCCGTTTGTCCAGAATTTAGTATTGGCTGCAACAAAGGTCCAGTTGGTGTTGTTAAGTGAATCAACGCAATTGGTTGCCATGCCCGTGGCGCCGCCGCCCGAAAAGCAATTTTTAATTTTTGCGTAACTGGCGCTCAGGCTGCCGGTCACAGCCTTGACCCAATACTGGTTCGACGCCATCATGTTAAGAGTATCTGCCGGGCCCGCGCCGGAAAAGTTGACGGCGCCGTACCATACGATAATGTTGCTATTCGCTAGACCCGCGAGGCTGGTTTGTTTTCCGTTGGATACGGAAAAATTGCCCGGCGTGATCGTATCGTCCATGCCGTTTATATCATAGGTTCCCGCGGTCTGTGTGAACGATTGGCATTTGAGAGTGTCGGTCTGGAAAAGCGTGCCCCCCCCGCTATGGACGATATTCGGATGGCCTATGTGTTTCTTGGGCGTAAAGGTCTGGTTGCCTGAGGAGGCGCAAAAATCAACGGTGCTTCCCGTTCCAGGCGCCAAGTTGGTCAATGCGTTGAAGTCTATGGTACTCCCGGCCAATTTAAGCGTCGAGGCGGTTCCCATATCCAAGGCCCCGCCGCTGGCCATGAACCCAACCGTAATACTGTCGGTCAGTCCGGAGCCAAGGTTGAAAATGCCGCCATACAGGCCAAGCGCAAGGGCTCCGAAACCGTTCGCGAATACCGTTGTCGTGCCCGTTCCCATTTGTCCAATCTGGCCAAACATCACGTTCGGTTTCGGCGTAAACGTTTGCGTTGCAGACCCGATAAAATTAACGGAATTGTTTCCCGGCAACACCGTTGAAAATCCGGATACATTGAAATCACCCTTTACCATAATCGCGGCGTTATTTAGATTGACCGCGCCCGTGCCGAAAAGCGTTACAATAGTATCAAAAACGGATGTTGTTCCGAAATCAAAGCTCGCTCCGGAAGAAACTGAGATTGTGTCTATTTTTATACCCCACGAATTATTTACCGTAACGGCGCCCGCGTTGACTGTCAAATTCGAGGTTTTAAGGCTTGAGCTTCCCGGCTCTATTGATAGTGTCCCGCCGCTTTGGATTAGCTTCGGAAGAATGCAGGCAGAGGAAGGCGGCGGTAAAAGCGAATGTGCCGAGGAACCAACAAATTCGAGGGCCCCTGTTCCCGGACTGATGTTATTGCCAGGCATCATTGACAAATCGGCAACATTAGCTATCTGCAGCGTGTATGATAAAAATTTGAGCGAGCCCGTATATAGGGAATTAAATCGAATTGACGCTATAGAAGGCGCCGCATCCAAGCTGCAGGGAGAAAGGGAGGTGTTGTTAAAAATGACCGTGTCCGCAGTTCCCGGCGCTCCGGGAGGCGCCCAGTTTCCGGCGTTATTCCACAGGCCATTTCCGGTCCCGTTATTCCAGATTTTCGTGTTGGGATTGACGAAGGTCCATCCGATATTTGTCGGGATATCATGGCTGTTTGTCGCATTTGCCGAAGCTGCCGTTGCGGTGGAAAAATGGATTAATGCATAATCGGCGCTGATTGTATGGCCGTTTAATGCCGTAATGGTCCAGGGATTGGCCGGGTTTAAATTTATGGAATCGTTCGAGTGACCATTAAGCACGACGTCTCCATTTTGCGCAAGGAGATAGCTATTGTCAAGATAGCAGAAACTTGACGCCGAGAAAGCAGTATTTGCAACGATAAAGTTCCCCGTTGTTACGGTATCGTGCTGGCCGTTTATTTTAAAGGTCCCGGCGGTTTGCAAAAAGGAATAGCATTTTAAAGGACCTATTTGATTAAGCGTGTCGGCCCCTGAATGGACAATTCCCGGCAGCGTGTCAAATGTCGATGACGGGCAGACGAGGGTCTGCAGGCCCGAAGCGCCGGAGAACTCAATTTTTGCCGAAGGAGTCGATTTTACCTTTACAATGCCGGAAAAGCTGAAGTCGCCGCTCATTATTTTGACCGTATCGTTGGCAAAATCCATTATGTTGTTTGTGCCCGTGGAGGTAAGTGTATCAATAATATGTTTTAACCCATTTCCCCATCTCCACCCTCCGGATGCTGATCCGACGTTGACTTTTATCGCCGACAACGAATTTGTACTTATAACAATCGTGTCGCCATTTGCCGTACTGCCTACCCAAGGGAAAGGATAACCCGGTTTTGGAATAAAGTTCTGTGTAATATACGACCCTCTAAATTCCACAGATGAAGCAGGATTGGTCACTACAATCAACTGACTGAAATCAGCTATTGGCCCGGTTATAATAAGCCCTGATGAATTCAAATTGATTGTACCACTCGGACCTTGTATAAATCCTATGGTATCTTTAAAACCGCCACAGTTGAACGTTCCATTTTTAATGATCAGGCCTTTACAGGTTAAATTCTGCCCTACGATGGTTGTTAAAGAAGTGCCATTTTGAATAATGCAGGGCAATTGCAGGCTTGGTTTTGGAGTGAAATTTTGTGTTCCCGCTCCAATAAATTCCAGGGCCGCTGGGGGATTAAAGTTTACTCCGCCTATGAGCGCTGTAAAATTTACGGATTTAGAAACACGGAGAGTGTCGGAATTAAATTCAAATGTCCCGGAAAAACCGCTGAAAACCAAATCCTGTATTGACGTGCTTATGTCAAGACTGCATGAAACCGATCCCATGATTACCACAGAATCGCCTGAACCCGGCATCCCCGTAGGCGACCAGTTTCCGGAAATGCTCCATTGCGAACCGGCGCCGCTCCATGTTTTAGTAACCCCAAATACATTTTGGCAAATGGCGGTCGCCATGAAGAAAATTGACAGGAGTAAAATCCTGCTCCGAAAGTTTTCCGGTTTTTTTGACGTGTTCATTCTGACCTCGTCATTTTAATTTTGGGACAATGCGGTATTTTTATTTCGTACATTATATATGTCGGAAAAGTCACGCTTTGTAATTCTATCCATAAAACACGGGAATGTCAAGGTAAATAGCTTAAGCGATTAAGTGGCGTTAGATGTTTTATAGTTTCTTTGTAAAAATCATACAATGATTCTTGAAAAAAGTCTGTGACGTACGTCACAAAGAACAAAAAATGGGCCGCCTTCAGAGTTTTTTTTCTGAAGGCAGCTCGGATAAAAAATTCATCTTACCTTAGAAATGACAAGATATGGTCAATTTACCGAACGATATTTATCCTTTTCTGAACGACCTGATTGCCCGCAGTCACCCGAAGGACCATACATCCAAGCGCCTTCCGGGGCAATTGCAATTCCGCCGAGCCTCCGGTGATCTGCACGTTGTTCCAGGTTTCGATTGTCCTTCCATGCATATCGAAGAGCGCGACTTTGATCTGTCCGGTTTTAAGCTGATTAAACCTGAGGCTTATCAAATGGCTTGCCCTGAAAAGCACCGTAAACGAAGCTGCAAGGTTTTTATATGCGGCCTTAACGCCGGTCCCGATTTCGAATATAACGTCTTCATCGGGAGACGACGGCATTTGGGAAGCGGTAAGCATGATTTCGCGAGGCAATAGAGGAGGCACTCCCGACTTGGCCCATTGTAATGCCTGTGCGGTGCTGAGCGAATCTTTTTCCAGCGCAAGGAGGCTCATGCGTCGGTCGACGAACCCATACAAGGCCCCGAGATTGTCGTTGCCCTCGGCCAGCGTGTATTTGGCGCCCCACACGAGCGGCAGCATCGCATTTATCAAGGAATCCGATTTCGGTTTATATGCCTTGCGGCATTGAAAGGCGATTTTCCCTTTTGAATCGTAGACATTCCACATAACCGTGCTGTCCCACAGCGCGGTGGATTTCATGTACACCCCTAAAAACCCTTTTTCATTAAAATCGGTTATGTAGGCGTTTTCCCCGATGACGATTTTCGCCTCGACGCTTGCAGGCTGGTCGGCGGGAAGTTCGCTAAGTGCGGCAGCGACCGTATCAGGAGGCGTCGCAAACACCGCGGTATATTTCCCGGCGCTTTTTCCTGTACCTATGGCAGCGGTAAATGCCATGGTACTGAAATTGGTATCTGGAGAAATAACAAGCGGTTGCATTGAATAGCCGGTCAAGTAGCTATATGTTCCATAATAATAATTATAATCATATGTTGGGGTTAAAAAGCTTGAAGTGGGGATCTGGTAAGTGGCGTTGAACTGAATGGTTTTTTTAATGTTTCCATACGAAAAGATATAATTCCCTGTGTTCCCAGTGCCGAGTTTGAAATTGACTGGGATTTGTGAAGGCGCCTGAATCGTACCGCCGGTAAACGCCGTAAGAAGCTGAAACTGCGGCCCATCCCGGAACATTAAAAAAGGCACCGAATACAGTATCCTGATTCTGCGGGAATTATTGACTGCCACGGGATAAATCTTGAAGCGATAGGAGCTGTTGCCGAGGTACTCGATGAGCGCCGGATCGTGCGGAAATTGCGGCCTCGTGCGGTCGACCGTGGCCTCATAGGCGCTGTCGGCCAATGAACGGTCCTTGAGTTTCGCCTTGAGTATTTTCGTACCTTCCCAGAGCAACATGGAACGCACTGATGATCCTTTTGTCAAGACAAAGTCGCCGGTGATTTCCAGCGCGTTTTGATCTCCGTCCCACGAATTCCACGTATCGTTATAAACCGCGGTGATGGTCGCTTCCTCCTCGACGTCCAGATGAAAAGGGTGGACCGTGACGGTAATGATGTTCGAAGACAATTGACACTGCTGGCCGGTCATGGTGTAACTGGCCGTTTGCCAGGAGATTTGCGAAAAAACGGCCGCGGGAAAAAGAAACGTGACTAGTAAAATGGTTTTTAAAAAATTCATAAGACCTCCCCTTTTAAGTAATTTCTGAATACCACACATTGTAATATACAAGAAATTACGGCCATTTTCATGCGATTGAAAAAAAACTGTTCGCTGCCAGAAAACACTTTAAGTAATGGCCGAGGCTTCCCGAGGTCTTCCGAGGCCTCCAATGCCGCATTCGCGGCATTGGAGATATTAAAATCCGAACATGAGGTCGACTTGGGGAAGGTTATTACGCTCTAATGCCCTGATTATCTGAATATTCGTATCTTTAGATAAATCAACTTGATAGACCATACTTTTTTCCAGAAGATCACCTTTTTCATCTAATATAACGCTTACAATGGGTTTAGTATAATGCTGTTCGTTTCCCTGAATGACTTTTGCTATTCGATGGTCGCTTAATTCAATAATGCTTCCGATGGGAAAAAGGGACGCATAAGTAAGAAAAGCTTTTACAAATTCGGCGGAAATAAGGTTTTGACGCGACATTTTTATCAGGAGTTCCATTGCGCGGTAGGGTATATACGGCATCCGGTATTCCCGCGGCGAACAAAGGGACTCATAAATGTCCGCGATCTGCACGATTTTTGCATAGCGGTGTATTAACCTTCCCGAACGTTGTTTGGGATATCCTTTTCCGTTCTCCCTTTCGTGGACCTGATAAGCCACGAACTTTGCGGTCTCGGGGATCTTTGCGATTTTTTCGAGGATATGAAGGCCCAGGATCGCATGTTTCTGAACTTCGTACCATTCGTCCTTTGTCAATCTTCCTTTTTTAAAACGGATTTCCTCGGGAACGAGCAGCATGCCCACGTCATGAAGCAGGGCGCCGATGCCTATCTCTATTATCTGCTTCTGGCTGTAATTTGCCGCGGCCGCGATATTTATCGACAGCAGGCAGACATTGAGCGTGTGGTGATACAGGTATTCCCCTTCCCAGGCTTTGGTGTTGGTAATATTGATCAATATGCTTTTGTCGGTGAGATAGGTCTTTATGAAACGGTCGACCACGCTGCGGATCGTGCCTTCGTCGATCCCAATGCCATCGGCCAGCGAATTCAGGATGACCTTGACGCCTGTAATCGCGTCCACGTAAGACGTGGTCATTTTGCCCACGTATTCCGGGGTCCGTTCCGAAGGGAGTATCTGCTTTGCCATCTGCTTGAGCGCCATTCCGGCGGGCCTGTCGGGAGCGAACCCGTCAAGGAGTAAGTTGTCAAGCTCCTGCGCCATCGGACTCTTGGCGAGCTGGAGCGCCCCCTCTTCGCCGGCTTTCAAGCCTTTGAGCTCGGGCGGCAGCCTGATCTCCCGTGCCGGTTTTTTCTTTTTGGTTATTGGCGCGGCGCCGGCGTCATCTAATGTAAGGTCGTCCAATTCAGCAAATTCCTTGGTCAGGAGCTGATGGATCTCCTCGTCCTCTTCTGCGAAGGCTTTCAAATACACCTCGAAAATATTCCTGCGCGTCAAGGCATCGACATATTTCTGGGAGAACATCGTGCCCTTCGCGATAAGGAGTTCGCCGCTTTCGGTGTAGAAATTCCCTTCTGCAATTGAATCGGGAACGATTGAGGACACTTCAATTTTTTTCATACCGCACCTTGCCCTTTAGCCCCTTCAACTGAGGCCTTTTCATTTTTATCCGCGTTTTGGTTTACAAGCCGTACGACCGCCCCCTCGATGATGCCAGGAATGTTCGCGTCAAGTTGCCGTACATCGAAAGACTTCGAAAGAAAAGAAATGTTTTTCAGGTCTTCATTTTGTGTCAAAGCGAACGATTTTTGATCAATGAACACGAGCACGGGCGCCATGCCCGGTTGTTTGTCGGGCTGATCGGAGAACATCGTGATATGGGAGAACTGCCTGATCGTCTCCGCGGAAATTGTTTCATCGGCCCATAGGCATATAAGGTGCATGGTACGGTCATAGGTTTTTAAATCATCCAGACGCACCAGGGGTGTAATGCCGTATCCTTCTTTTTCCAGATACATGAGCGGCGGGATAAAGATGTCTTTCGCGCAATTCACCATGCCGATCTTTATTTTTTCCGTTGCGGCAATGTCCGGGCCGCTTTCCGGGGCGTTCGCGGTGTTCTTGTTTTTGTCGATCTTTAAAAATTCCTGGTAGAGTTTCATTTGATTGGAAATGTCTTCAAGCAGGTTTTTGGAAAAACCCGCTGGCATCTTCACCTGGTCAAAGACCCAGTTTTCAACGGGGACGACAAATTGGTCGCATTCCCGGCCGAGGGAAACCGTTTTTGTCAGGATATCGGCCAGACCGATGCACAGGGAAATTTTTTTGCTCGGCGTATCGAGTTTGTCCTTGTAATCCCGGAATTGGTACTGGTGGATAATGCCGTCGGTCACGGATTCGGGAAGTTTCCATTTTGCAAAAAGTTCGGCGATTATATCGTTATGGGTGACGCCGAGGAGCGCTTTTTCGCTCATGATGAATTGCCGGCCGGTATTGGTTGTCTCTTCAAGGACTTTCGAAAAAATCGTGGGAAAAAATTCGTCCAGGAGCAGGATGCCGAAATCGTGGAGAATGCCTGCGAGGAACGTCTCTTCGATGTTGACCGTCCCCAGTTGCCTGGCAAGGCGCTCGGAGAGGATGCCGCACACCAGTGAATGATACCAGAATTCAGTCCGGTCAAAACCAAGGTTTTTATTCGAACTGCTGAGAAGTTTCATGACCGTCATGCTCATGACAAGCCTTTTGGTTTCCCTGAACCCGACGCGTATGATGGCGTCTTTGACCGACCCGATCCTTCTGTTGAGGCTTGCGAAGAGCACGGAATTTGAAATTTTAAGGAGCTGCGCGGAAATCACCGGGTCGGTCTGTATGACTTTCGCGAGGTCGGCCGCCGCCGATTTTTCGCTTTCGGCAAGCTGCAAAACCTTTGCGACAGTAAAAGGAAAAGCCATGAGGTCGGCGACATAATTGGTCATGATTTCAATTTTTTTCGACCCGAGCGTTTCCCTGTTAAGGATCTGTTCGATGTCCTTGTCTTTGTCGGTGGGCACCAGCTTCGGCATCCCCATCTCTTTATTTTGTTTTTTTAAATTTGTCCCGATGACGTCCAGCAGGATTGAAAATTTCAAGGGCCGCTCAAGGTATTTGTAAAGCCCTTTGCTTATGAGACCTTTTTTTGAACCTTCATCGAGCGCGTCGCCGTAGCTGATGATAGGTATAAGTCTTGTTTTTTTGTTCCGTTTGATCAAATCCGCAAAATGGAGCTGCGCATGGGCCATCCGGGGTAATTCAAGAAGAAGAATATCGGGAACATACTGCTGTATTTTAACAAAATTCTGGTAATCGGGGCTCGAAACCTTTACTGCAAGGCTTTTTTGTTCAAACGCAAGCTTGAGGATCTGTGTTTCCCGTTCATGCTCACTGATGATCATTATGGACGCCATAGAATGCGCTCGCAATTATTTTAAGAGTGTATACATTTTGGGACAGGCTAGTAAATTATATAATTTAAAAGGTTTTTTGGCAAGAACGACTTTTTCAAGAGCGGGCCGATGAATTTCCAAAATAAAAAACTTTTCCTGGCCCCAATGGCCGGCATCACCGAAACCGTTTTCCGCGGGATTTGCAGGCGAAACGGGGCGGACGTACTGATGTCGGAGATGGTGAGCGCCGAAGGGCTGTTTCATCATTCGAAAAATACCGAAGGCCTTCTCCATTTTGAAGCGCACGAACATCCGATCGGCATACAGGTTTTCGGCGCCAACGCCGACCATATTGCCTATGCGACAGCGTATATCGAAGAGCATTTTCACCCGGACTTCATCGATTTGAACTCCGGATGCCCTGTATCCAAGGTCGTGAAAAAAAATGGCGGGGCGGCTTTGCTTTGCAACCGTCCTCTGTTTCAAGATATTGTTACCCGGGTGGTAAAAGCCGTACGTATCCCGGTCACCGTAAAATTACGGAGCGGATGGGCCGCAAACGACCTG